>Ga0334722_10001477_pt1 | contig 29251 bp, 25 predicted proteins | sample C3_bottom_MG_FD_207210 | JGI IMG/M metagenome (GOLD analysis project Ga0334722, IMG submission 207210) | Sediment microbial communities from Yellowstone Lake, YNP, Wyoming, USA - C3_bottom | ecosystem: Environmental > Aquatic > Freshwater > Lake > Sediment | place: USA: Wyoming | collected... | reverse complement strand
TTCCGCGTCGCCGCGGACACCCTTGCCTTAAGCTACGACTACTGCTACCTTCGTCGCTCAGGACTTTCACCTGGTAGACAGCGCCCATGCCGGGCGCACATAAAAAACGGGCCTTATCGCCCGTCTTTTTTTGTCCCTTTCAAGCTGCGACCGGTCAAGGGATATATATTCAGGAAATATATACGCGGCTTTCAACGCCCATGGCGTAAGACCTGCCCCGGCAGGGCTCCCGTGTGTTCCCCCGCCTCGATGACGACTTGACCGTTCACCAGGACGTAGGGGATTCCCGCCGGGTACTGGTGAGGATCGGTAAAAGTGGCCCTTTCCGCCACCGTCACCGGATCAAAGATGGTGATGTCCGCCCAAAAGCCCGGGCGCAGAAGGCCGCGGTCCCAAAGCCGCAGCCGACGAGCCGGGAGCGAAGTCATCTTCCGCACAGCTTCTTCCAGCCGGAGAACTCCCTCTTCCCGCACATACTTGCCTAAAACCCGCGGGAAGGTCCCGTAATTGCGCGGGTGCGGCTTCCCTTGACCGAGGCGTCCGTATGGAGCGAGGGCACTGCCGTCGCTACCAATGGCCACTGCTGGATGGCTCATCACCAGCCTGACATCCTCCTCGCTCATCCCGAAGCGAATCATCCCCACCTCCAGCTCCTCTTCGATCAGGAGGTCGAAAGCTGCCTCCACCGGCGCTTGTTGCCGGCGGCGGGCGATTTCGGCCAAATCTAAGCCAATAAAAAGCCGGTTCTTTTCCGTTTTAACCGAGGGAATCAGGATCTTGTCCCAGCCCCCCTTTTTCACCTGGACGGCCTCTACCTCAGCGGCTAACCGCCGTCTGGTCTCCGGGTGCTGGAGTCGCTCGAGAACCTTCTTGGCCCCTCCTTCTTGAGCCCAATCCGGGATGATGGAGCTCAAACCCGTAGCCGTGGCGATATAGGGATACTGGTCGGCCGTAACGTCCAACCCACTCGCCCTGGCCTCGTCAATCATCCGCAGGCTCTCTTTCACTTTACCCCAGTTCGCTTGCCCGACCGCTTTGTGATGGGAGAGCTGAACTGGAAGGCCACCCTTGCGGCCGATCTCCAGTGCCTCGGCTACCGACTCAAGCAAGCGATCCCCCTCATCGCGCAGGTGGCTGGCGTAAAAGCCGCCCCTTTTGGCTACCACCCGGCTCAACTCGATCAGTTCCTCCGTCTCCGAAAACGATCCCGGGGGGTAAATGAGGCCCGTAGTCAGGCCGAAGGCCCCGTCAGACATAGCCTGATCCACCAAGGCCTTCATGGCCTCCAGCTCCGCCGCGGTTGGCCGGCGGCGCTCATAACCCATCACCGAGCGGCGCACCGTCCCGTGACCGATGAGGGCGGCCACATTCAGGGCGACGCCTTGTTTTTCCACCGTCTCCAGGTACCCGGCCATGGTCTCCCAGGTCAGGCTAAGGCCATAACCCGCGAGCTCGGCCTGGACCCGCTCCTTACCGAGGGGCCCGAGCGGCGCCAGCGAAAAGCCGCAGTTGCCGATGACCTCGGTGGTCACCCCCTGCCGTATCTTACTCTCCGCCCGGGGGTTGACCAGGAGTTCGGCATCGGAATGAGAATGGAGGTCGATAAACCCCGGGGCCACCACCAGCCCGGCGGCGTCGATGACCCTGGCCGCCTCCGCCTTCCCCAGCGAACCCAGAGCGGCGATCCGTCCTCCCTGGATGGCCACGTCACCCTCAAACCACGGATTGCCCGTTCCATCCACCAACTTTCCCCCGCGAATGACCAAATCAAACATCGTCACTGCCCCCCATCGCTCCGTTTCTCTTTTTCTCCTCCTCTAACACCGCTTGATAAACCTGCCGCCGGGGCAGGCCCAGCTCCCGGGAGACCAAACGGATAGCCTCTTTGCGGCCGAAGCCCTCCGCTTCCCTGGCGCGGACCAATTTTACCAGTTCTGACCCCGTATATGCTTCCCCCGTTTTGGCCGCCCCCGTTGCCCCGAGCGCGGCGCCCCCTGCTCCTGACGAAGAACCGCCGGCCAAAACCAGGGTGATTTCCCCCCGCGGCTCCTCTACCTGAAAATAGGCCAGGAGCTCCCCCAGCGTCCCCCGGCGTACTTCCTCGTGGATCTTCGTCATCTCGCGGACGACGGCCGCCGGCCGCTCGCCCAGGACTTCCCGCAGGTCACTCAGGGTCTGGACCAAACGATGGGGTGCCTCGTAGAGGATGATCGTCCGGTCCTCTCCCAGCAGTCTCTGGATGGCCGCCCGGCGCCGGCTGCCCTGCCGGGGCAAAAAACCCTCGAAAACGAATCTCTCCGTAGGTAGTCCAGAAAGAACCAGTGCCGTCGCCATGGCCACCGGCCCCGGTAAGACGGTCACTGGCAGGCCCCTGGCCACAGCCTCCTCGACCAGGCCGGCCCCTGGATCGGAGATCCCGGGTAGTCCGGCATCGGTGACTACGGCCACCTTTTGTCCGGCAGCCACGCGGTCCAAAAGCTGGGGACCCTTTGTGCGCTGGTTGTGTTCGTGGTAGCTGGTCAGGGGAGTTTTGATATCATAGTGCGAGAGAAGTTTTCTGGTCGCTCGCGTGTCTTCCGCAGCAATGAGGTCAACTTCTTTGAGGATGCGCAGTACCCGTAAGGTGATGTCCTCTAAATTGCCAATGGGGGTGGCACAAAGATAGAGGATGCCCTCCTCTTTTGGCCCGGCCTCCTTCTCCGGCAATGGCACCACTCCTGTTCGGCCTCAATGTTTTACCTCAATCTCCTCAACGGGGAACTCGAGTTGGCGTTTATTCTCCAGCTCCACGTTTACCGTGCTCCGCAGCGGATTTACCGACACCACCCGGCCCTCCCCCTCAATGGTGATAACTAAGGAACCTGGTTCCGGTAAGGCCGCCCGGGCATCCTCATAATGCTCGCTCTCAAAGCGGAGACAGCACATCAATCGCCCGCAAACCCCTGAGATCTTAGTCGGGTTCAAAGAAAGGTTCTGCTCTTTAGCCATGCGTATGGAGACGGGCTCAAAATCTTGTAAAAAGGTAGCACAGCAGAGGGGCCGCCCACACGAACCGAGACCTCCCAGGAGTTTGGCCTGATCGCGCACGCCGATCTGGCGTAACTCGATTCTGGTTTTAAAAACCGAAGCCAGATCGCGCACCAACTCGCGGAAATCCACCCGGCCATCAGCCGTAAAATAAAAAAGAATCTTGCTGCCGTCGAAGGTATATTCCACGTCCACCAGGTGCATTTCCAGCCCGTGGGCGCTGACCTTTTCCTGGAAAATACGCGCGGCTTCCTTTTCCTTCGCTTTATTCGCTTGTACCTGCTCAGCGTCTTCCAAAGTGGCCTTACGGAGGACCCGTTTCAGCGGGGCCACCACTTCCGTCTCTGGGACTTCGCGGGGGCCCTTTACCACTTCCCCGTATTCGATACCGCGGGCCGTTTCCACAATGACCTTGTCTCCCGCGGCCAGGTTTTCCTCACCGGGATCGAAGTAATAAACCTTTCCCGCCTTTTTAAATCTAACGCCGACGACAATCGGCAAGGAATATCACCTCAAAATTAAGCACCAACTTTATTTAAAACCATTATAGCCCTCGGAACGCCCGTTAGCAAGCTCGGGCTGCCGCCTGTTGCGAAATGCTACCGGTGAATGGGAACATGCTTTAAGGGGGCCAGACCGGAACAAGAGTTTACCCCCGAAATAGCGAAGAACCCTTTTATTCTCCGTGATGCTGACGCCGCCTACGCTCAGGGCGGGGGGGCCCATTGAAAGTCGAGAAATGCGCGAGTTCGGCTGGCCCCCGGACGCCAGTAGCCGGTGGGTATAACTGCCGCCTCTGCGAAACCCTCCCCTAACCCGGCAGCTCTTGAAATCTCCTCGCCCAGGTCCCCAGCAGGAAACTACACCTTCGACTGATTACGCAAACCCAAAAAGAGAACTTCCAAAGCCAGGCGGCGGTTGGCGTTGCGCTTCAGGTAAAGGAGAGTCTTTTCAATCCGGCTCACGTCCTCCGCCAAAAGAGCCGGGGGCCTCCGTTCAGCCATCTTTTCCATAAATTCAACCCGGTCGACATGTTCCAGCAGGCTTTCTTCGCCGGTCAACTGCCACACCAGGAGATCCCGGTAGTAAGAAGACAAAAGCTCTAAAAATTCCTCTGCCCCTTGTTTTTCGAGGTCACCCGCCTTCTCCAGAAGGGGAAGCGTCTCCCCGGCCATGGCCTTTTCCAAGAAACTCTCCACTGTCGTTCGCAGCTGCAAGAATTCTGGAGAGGCATCCAGTTCCAGGGCCCGTTTCAACTGGCCTCCCGCCATAAAAGCCAAAGAATGGGCCCGTCCCGGTTCCACGTGGAAGCGTTCCCGCAAGACCTGTTCCAGGCTCTCCAGGCTGAGGTTCTGGAAGGGCACCAGCTGGCAACGGGAAAGAACGGTGGGCAGAATTCCCCAGGGGGCGGCGGTAAGGAGCAGGAACACCACCCCCGGAGGCGGCTCTTCCAGGGTTTTGAGAAGGGCGTTGGTGGCTTCCGGGGTTAGCTTCTCCGCCTCCTCGATAATGTAAACCTGGTAACCGTCCGGCCACTGCTGAAACCCCGTCTGCCTCCGCAGTTCCCGGACCTGGGCGAGCTTGATGTGGGCACCGCTCGGGGTTATCTTTTGCACCCCCGGGTGGTTCCCCGCCTCGATCCGGCGACAGTTATCGCACTGATCGCAGGCGTCTGGCCCCGGATTCTGGCAATTTAACGCCTTGGCGAAATTCAGGGCCGCCAGGCTCTTGCCTACGCCCGGCGGGCCATAAAAGAGGTAAGCGTGGCTCACTCGGCCGCGCTCTACGCTGCGTAAAAGAAATTCAACGGCCCGTTCCTGCCCGATGACATCTGTCAAGGCCATGCTCGATCCTTCCGCCGAATCATTCGCTGAATTATACGCTAAAGGAAACGCCCGGAGGAGCTTAGACCTTCTCGTACCGTTCCACATCAACCACAAAAATGGTGGCCCCGCCCACCAAAACCTCCACGGGATAAGGTACGTAAGAATCGGTGGGGCTGCCGACAGGCGAGATGGGCGTCACCAGTTGCTCCCGCGACTTACAAATCTTTTTGATGATCCCCACGACCTCCTCCACCCGCTCCGCCTCCGTCCCGATCAAAAGGGTCGTATTCCCTTCCCGCAAAAAACCGCCGGTGCTGGCCAGCTTGGTGGCCCGATAGCCCTTGGACATGAGGGTCTCCAAAAGCTTCCCCGAATCTTTGTCCTGGACGACGGCAATAATTAGCTTCATCCGAAAGCCTCCTTTCCATTATCTCTGCCTCGAGGGCTTCGCTCCGTTACAGGCGGCGCCTGGAATCCACTGGCGGCTCTGGCGGCTCCCGCGGCCATGCTGCTCCCGCTCCCCTGCATAAGTCGCAGTGCAGGCGCTTCGCCAGCCACCACCCCATGGCTGCTCTCTTTCCGTTTGGTTGTCGTTAAGATTCCGCTACTATGATGTCCACCGTGGCGTCCTCTTCGCGGTACATCCCATGAAAACGGAGCCCTTTCCCCCGCATCTCCAGGAGAAATTCAACCAGCTGGCGGGAAAAGGCCTCGCCGGGATAAATCAGCGGCACCCCTGGCGGGTAGGGAGCAATGAACCCGCCGGCGATCTGGCCAACGGCTTCACCCAAAGGGACGCGGCGCTGGAGGCGAAAGAAGGCTTCCCGCGGCAAAAGGACCTGCTGGGGAAGTTCTAACTGATCCAATTCCACGTGAAACGAAGCCCCCTGGGTCGCCACCCCTTCTCCCTTCGGCAAGAGGGAAGCGGAGTCCGGCGCCTGCCGGCTTATAGCCTCTAGAGCCCGGGCCAGCGACTCCACGCTTTCTTCGTCATCGCCTGGCGTAATGAGGGCGATTACATTGAGAAAGTCGGCCGTTTCCACCTCGATTCGAAAATCCCGGCGCAAAAGATCGGCCAAAGCCAAACCGCTCAGTCCCATCTGCCGCGCCGATATAGTCAAGCGGGTCGGGTCGAGCTGGAATGGCCCTTTGGCCCTGACTTCTTCCGCCGTCAGGCAATCCAGCCCCGCCAGAGCAGCCAACCTCTGCCGGATGGACGTGGCCAGTTGAAGGGCACGGGCCCAACGCGACGGTCCCTCGGTGGCCAAAAACATTCGGGCTGCATCCAGGGAAGCCAGCAAAAGGTAAGAAGGGCTCGTGGTCTGAACCAGGGCCAGGGCCTTTTTCAGTCTTTCTGGCGAAACCCGTTCACCCTGGCGATGGAGAAGAGAACTCTGCGTCAGGGAACCGCCTACCTTATGCAGGCCCTGGACCACCAGGTCCGCTCCCGCCCACAGAGCCGACGGTGGAAACCCGGGGTGAAAGAGAAAGTGCGGGCCATGAGCTTCATCCACTATTACCGGCAAACCGCGCTGGTGCCCCAGTTCCACGCTCTCCTTCAAATCGGCCACCAGGCCATTGTAAGTGGGAGATACCAGGAGGAGAGCCCGCACCTCTGGATGAGCCGCCAAACTCCGGGCCACGTCCGCCGCCGTTGGAGGCAGAGGAATACCCCAAAGAGGATCAACCTTCGGTGGCAGAAACACCGGTCGGGCTCCCACCAGGATCAGGCCACTTAAGACGGACTGGTGGATGTCGCGTGGTAAAAGAACGGCGTCACCGGGATTCAGGCAAGCCAGCAAAGACGCTTCCAGGCCGGCGGTGCTGCCATTGACCAGAAAAAAGGTTTCATCACCGCCGAAAGCAGCGGCCGCCAGCTCCTGTGCCTGAGCAATGACCCCCGTTGGCTGGTGGAGGTCGTCCAACCCGGGTACCTCCGTCAAATCAAGCCGCAGCGCTTGCGGGCCAATGGTCTCCAGCAAGCGGGCGGCGGTCCCGCGCCCGCCTTTATGGCCGGGCATATGAAAAGAAAGGTAGCCTTTTTGGCTGTACTTCTTCAGGGCGTCGAGAAGGGGAGTATACTTCTGCATGATGCCCATCCTGACCACCGGCAAGGCCTTTGCCGGTAAAAATCTACCCGGCGTTCTCGCCGGCATTATTCATAGGATTTCGACGAAGAGGTTGTGGTTTCCTGCCTGGAACTTTTTAACCCACTTTTCGTCTAAACTTTTGGCTTGTCCGTTAAGAGTGACCTTTCAGAAACACCACCTTCACCTCGACGCCCTCGACGTGGCGAAAGAAATTTAGTATAATGATTACCAGAATTTGTAGAGCCGGGCCAGCCTCAGGCTTATTTCGCCGGAGCCACCATATGCTTAAAAGGAAGCAGCTGTTATCCTTCTGGCGCGAGGACTTGACCCAGAAAGAGATTTCGCCGGAGCCAGCACCTGGCCAGAAGGGAACAACTTCCGCCTAGAAGATTGGAGTGAAGATCGCTTTGCAATCGCTCTCACAGGCCGTTTCGTCATCTCCCGAACGAAATTGGGGCGCCCGGGAAGCCGTGCAGCGGGCCGTCCAGGAGGTCCAAAAGGCCATCGTGGGTAAACCCCGGGCCATCCGCACCGCCTTTGTCGCCCTTTTGGCGCAGGGGCACGCCCTTATCGAAGATCGCCCCGGTCTGGGCAAGACCACCCTGGTCCGGGCCGTGGCGCAAGCCCTGGGTTGCCAGTTCCGGCGGATTCAATTCACGCCAGATCTTCTACCTTCCGATATAACCGGCGTTCATATCCTCGAGCCCGGCCAAACCGACTTCCGTTTTCGCCCCGGCCCCATCTTTGGGCAGATCATCCTGGCCGACGAGATCAACCGGGCCTCTCCCAAAACCCAGTCCAGCCTTCTTGAGGCCATGGAGGAGCGTCAGGTCACCGTGGAAGGAACCACCTATCCCCTCCCGGAACCTTTTGTCGTCATGGCCACCCAAAACCCGGTGGAATACGAAGGGACCTTCCCCTTACCCGAAGCCCAATTAGATCGCTTCCTGGTGAAAATCGTTTTGGGTTATCCCAGCTTTGCCGAGGAACGGGAAATCCTCCGACGCCAGGAAAAAGGACGGCTCCTGGATGAAGTGCAAACCGTCGCTTCGGCCGCTGCCGTCCTGCAGGCTCAAAAGGAGATCCGCCAGGTGTACCTCTCCGATCTGGTAGCTGATTATATCATCTCCTTGACCACCCGTACCCGTACCCATCCGGGGGTATATCTAGGGGCCAGCCCCCGCGCCACCATCGCTCTGGAACGAGCCGCGCGGGCCCTGGCCTACCTTTCTGGCCGGGATTTCGTCCTCCCCGATGACGTGAAAGAGCTGGCCATAGCCGTTCTTGCGCATCGCATCATGCCCAATTCCGAGGGCTTGCTGAAGGGCATCACCGGTGAAGAAATCGTTAGCCAGGTGCTCAAAGAAACACCGGCCCCGGTACGTTAAGCCAGATAATCAGGTGCTGTTGAGCTATGACTTTCCCCTCTCTTTCCCTTTCACCCGGCAGTACGCCTCCCTTAGAACTCCGGAGGGTCAAGATCAAGGACTATCGCTATTTTCTCTTTTTTGCACTACTCCTATTTTTTGCCCTTTTTCAGGGAGGAAAAATCCCGTACCTTCTGCTCTATTTCGTCGGTGGGCTAGAGGTCCTCTCCTTACTCTGGACGCGGGGGGTTTTGCGCAGCCTCTCGGCCAGTGTTGAGGCCAACCAGCGCTCCCTGGTGGCGGGACGGAGCCTTCAGCTCAAGTTGAGACTTTACAACGAAGGATTTTGGCCCGTTCCGTGGGTGAAAGTGACCATGGTTCCGGCCCTCCTTGGCCATCAGCCTAAACTCCCGGCATCTTTCAGCGGGCTTTTTCCCCTGGGCCCGCTGGCGTCCCGTGTCGCTCTTTTGGAGACGGGTCCGCTACGACGCGGTCTTTATTCCCTCGGCCCTTTTCAAATCACCTTTGGCGACCCCTGGGGGCTTTCCCAGGGCCAGCTTACCGTCCATGGACCGGCGGAAATCCTGGTCCTCCCGCGGATTTTACCCCTGAATCAGCTGCCGCTCGAGAAAGGTCGCCCCTTCGGACGGCAGCGTCGGGTGGGTCTGGCCTGGGAAGACCCGTCAAACCTGCGGGATCTTCATCCCTACCGCCCAGGAGACAATCCGAAACGGGTGCACTGGCCGACCAGTGCCCGGCTCGGGCAGCTTTATATCCGAGAGTTTGATTTAACTTCTTCACCCAACCTGCTCATTTTCCTCGACCTTTATCGTGGGTCGTACTCTCACCTGGCTGAAGAGGAGGCCGCCCGCCTTGAGGATACGGCCGTAGAGGTAGCCGTGGCTGTCGCCCGCTATGCCTACGCCACCCGGCAGGATTTCGGGTTTTTCGCTGTGGGCAACCGTTCCTTCCGTTTGCCCGTCGACAAGGCCGCCCGGAATTTCCCCCTCTTAGTCCGGGCCCTGGTGGAGGCCAAAGCACAGGGGCAATTGCCCCTTTTCCAGCTCTTGACCCCGGGAAGTTTCCCGCGCCAGGGACAACAGTCGGTGGTGATCATCACCCCCCAGCTCAGCGGCGAGCTGAGGATTGTCCTGAACACTCTCTCCCGGCGTGGGCAAAGTGGGATCGTTTTCCTTGTCCAGAGCCCCGCACCCGACGGGGTGACCAGCCCGCCGTCCACCGGGCCAACCCGGTTAGACCACTTCCCGGTGTATGTTATTGGCGAGGCCGAAGACCTTTTGCATTTGTCCTGAAAATGACCAGTTCCTGGCAGGTATGTGGTCTATATATGCGCTCTATGCTGGTGCCTGCTGGCGGCGTTCACCTGCGCCGACCGCCTTTAGCCGCTCGACGGCGGCCTTTCGTCCGGCACCGCGCGGATTCTCCATCCCTGGAAAGCCGCGCTCGGCAACGTCCTGTCGCCGGCCGGACTTCAGGCCTGGTCTCGCGGAGGGCGGTGCCGGCTTGGCTCAAAGCGGCTGCGCCGGCACCAGCATCAGGCTCCACTACGCCTTAGCGACGCCAGCTCACCCCATTTTATCCTCTGTTGGTGCCGCCCCGGCGGCTTGGGAGTATACCCAGAAATTATAAAATAGTGGTTGTAAGTAAAAGGGCAGGGCCGCCGCTGGGTCGACGGTTTTGCCCAGCCCGACTCCGCCCGAGGTGCTCAAAATGCTGAACCTGCGTCTTCCGCGAACGAAAACGTCAATGGCGGCGGTGCTCCATAAGAACGGCCGCCAGCCCAATGGCGGTGCTTTTCGCCTTCAGTCCGCCCTTTATCTTCTATTTGCCGTCTTCCTGACGGGGATCATCTTTTACTCCTGGAACATCCTTTTTGAGCGCCCGCTTACCCTTTCCCTCCTGGCTTTAGCCGGTCTTTCGGCCTACTTTTTGGTTTTTCTCTGGCTCATTTGGCCGCTCTTTCGTCTTCTCCTGGCCGGGGTCTTCTTCGGACTAACTGGCCTTGCTCTAGCAGTTAGCCCGCGGCAGGTTACTTTCCTGGTCGCCCTCCTCCTTATGGCCCTTGTCTTCTGGCTGCTGGGACCAGGAGAAGAGCAACCTGGGAACGAGCGCCGCCGGAGACGGATGAAGGGGTGGGCCACCTCTCTCCTGGCCCTTATCCCCGGCCTCTTCCTGGCCCTCCTTGGGGGTGGCCGGGATACTCTCCTTTTTCGAACACTATTCCAGATCAAAAGAGACCTCCTCATCTGCTCACCCTATTGGCTGCGGGGGATTCCGGTTCAGCCCGATCCGCCGCTGGCCTTTCTCCTGGCCTTAACCGGCACGGCTCTAGGGGCCTGGGCCCTTTCCCTCTGGATCTACCGCCGGCACGATGTCCTTTGGGGAGGACTCCCGGGCGTGGCCTTCTTTATCTTTCAATGGCTCTTGGGCTGGGATGGGGCCACCGGCCATCTTGCCGCTTACCTCTTTTTGTTACTCTTTTTCCAAGGGTTGCTGGCTTTGCAAAAGGAAGGAGCAGTCAATCCCCAGGCCCCTTCGGTTTCAGAGGGAAGGCCGGTTTTGACCGGGGCTTTCTTCTCTCCGAATTCTTTATGGTTGAGCAGTTCTTTTCTGGGGCTTTGGTTCCTCCTCCTCCTGGCGCGCGGCCTTCCCGCCCCCGACCCCCTTCCCTGGGAGACGGTTACAGCGTTCTTGCACGAAACCTTCCCCATTACCGAGAAATTTCGGGGACCTGGCGACGGGACCGGAGCGACGGAAATCGGCTGGTCGGAAGGGGACCTGAACCCTGCATCCACCCCCTTGATCAGCAGTTCCCAGGTGGCCCTTCGTCTCACTTTCCCGGATGGCGTTCCGGACAAAGTCCTTTATCTTCGCGGTCTGGTTTATACCGCCTACTTTAACGGTACCTGGTTCGGCCCCCTCCAACCCAGTCTCGACTTTCCGGAGCTGGGCTGGTATTCCGGCCTGACGGCGGCGGAGGTCGGCTCCCGGAACTGGCGCTCTGTTTCCAGTAGTAAGCCGGAGCTCCCCCCACCGCCCAGCAACATCAACAGCATGGTTGTCGGGAGTACACTACCCCAGCCCTTAACCATGGAAGTAAGAACCGACCAGGGCCGGATCGACCAAACGGAAAAATCTCCAATCCCTGCGCCCAAGGGAACGGAGGCCGTCATTCAATATAAAGTCACTTCCCTCAACCGTCCTTCCCGCGTCCTCTTCGTTTTGGGCGAGCCCCTGCACATTGAAGGGGTTAACGAAATCCGCCTGGACGCTTTCGGTAACCTTTACTCGGCTGGCGAACCCCCGAAGAACTATCTGGTCACCTCCCGCTGGCCGGAAGAACCGGACCCCGATCTCCTGCGTCACTCGCCTCCGGCCGACCCAGATCAAAACCCCTTCTTGAAGGTCTACCTCCGTCTGGACCTGGCCAAAGATCACCCCGACAATCCCCCGGTCTTGCCCCCGGGGGGAAACCCGAATGCTGCTCGCCCCCCAGTTTTCGCTGTTCCTTACCTGCCCGACCGGGTGGCCGCTCTGGCACAACAAATAACTGCCGGCGCCACCACCCCGTGGGAAAAAGCGCGGGCCCTCGAAGACTATATAAGGGGTTATCGCTATTCTTTGAACCCACCTTCTCCGGTACCGGGAAGCGACCCCGTGGATACCTTCCTTTTTGAGACCAAGACCGGTTACTGCCTCCATTTCGCCTCGGCCCTGACCGTCATGCTGCGGGCGGTGGGAATTCCGGCCCGGTTGGTGGAAGGCTTCCGGGTGGAACCCCCCGCCGAAGACGAACTTCACCCGAACGCGGACAATCTTGGGGGCTGGCGGACCCGCCGGACCGTGCTGGATGTCCCACATTCGGCCGCTCATACTTGGGTGGAGGCCTTTTTCCCCGGCACCGGTTGGGTGACCATGGAACCCACGCCAGCTTATCCGCTACCTTTGCGCCAAAAACCGCTTCCGGGACCGGCCAACGCGTTGAGCGCAGCGGAAGAAAGGGGTACCCCGGGAGAAGGAAGTCAATCCTGGCTGGGAAAAATCCGGCGCTGGGTCGTCCCAAGCCCCTTTGACCGTCCATGGCTCATCGTTCCCGGGCTCCTCGCCATGGGACTCTTAGTCCTTGTCAGCCTGCCCGTTCTTTCCCGGTTGCGCCAGCTGCGCCGCCATCAGGCCAGCTGGACATGGTGGGAGTATACCTGGGTGACCTTTCTTCTTGAGGCCGCCGGTTGGCCGCGCCAAAAGGAAGAAACCTTCCGCGAGTATATGACCCGCGTTAGCGAAAATATGAACCTCCTTAGCCGCCTCAGGGAAACCGCCCAGACTTCCCGGTGCGACCTGCCCCCGCCTGCCCAAACCAGGGCTGAGGCTACTCAAACCGGTACTGAAGCTGGCCAAACCAGGGCTGGGGTTACTCAAACCAGTACTGAGGCTGCCCAAACCAGCGGTGAGGTCACTCAAACCGGTATTGAGGCTGCCCAAACCAGGGCTGAGGTCACTCAAACCACTTTGATCCGGGCGCAGCTGTTCGAACTGGTGGCTCGCTACGAAGAATTTCTTTACGGGCCCACCTTTATCGGAACCAGCGGGGCCGGCCCAAGCGGCAACGTGGTCCTGCCCGTTGCGTCTCGTCACGCTCCTCGAGCAATGCAGGAACTTCTTTTGTTTGTCCTCCAGGCGGCCACGTTCTCGGACCGTGCCGGGCGGGGAAAACTCCGCCGGTGGATGGCTTTTGGGTTCCGGCTCGCCCTCGGTCTGCCCGGGTTGCTGGTCCGCCTATTTGAACTTTCTCCCGTTGCGCGGCAAAATCCCTATAGAAATACTCGGGATTCCATGTTATAATAAGGCGAACCCGAAACCGCCTGTGCGGCGCTGGCTGGGACAATGGTTGCGGTGACGGCCCGGAAGACCCTTAAACGCCGCAGCGGACGCCGATTTGTTGGAAAATGCGTCACCTGTGCTTCCCCGCAGGCAGTCGGTAAAGTCTAACCGGACCAAGGCAGATTACCTGAAGCGCGATGTTAGAACGCTCGGAAATTGGAGGTATCGACCATGTTTTCCGTCCATGAACTTTTTGCCGGCGTTGGCGGCAAGACCATCCTCAAAGGGATAAATCTGGAACTGGCGCCGGGAAAGATTCATGTTTTAATGGGGCCCAACGGCTCCGGTAAATCGACGTTGGTCCTGACCCTGATGGGGCACCCCCGCTATCAGATAACCCAGGGGCGGATCACCCTGGGGGGCCTTGATCTAACCCACCGGCCAGCCCACGAGCGAGCCCGGTTGGGTCTTTTCGTTGGCTTTCAGTATCCACCGGAACTGGACGGCGTTTCCACCAGGCAGTTTTTGCAGCTAATCGCCCGGCAAAAGCAAGAGAGAGACCCAGGGCCGGTGCCAGGAGCCAATCCCGACCTCGTCGCCCTTTTAGACCAGGTCAACTTGCCGGCGGAGACTTTGGAACGCGGCCTCAATCAGGGTTTTTCCGGGGGAGAAAAAAAGCGTTTGGAAGCTTTACAAATGGTCCTTTTCCAACCCAAGGTGGCTCTCCTCGATGAACCCGATTCCGGTGTAGATGTGGACTCCCTGCGGGTCATCGCCGCTAAAATTAAGGAGATCGCTGCTGGCGGGGCCAGCGTCCTCATCATCACCCATTACTTGCGGATTCTCCAATATCTTGAGTCCGATTATAGCGTTTTGGCCATGCGCGATGGGCGCATCGTGGCCACCGGCGGGCCCGAGCTGGCCCAGGCCATTGACCTTGAGGGCTATCACATCCTCGACCAAAAGGGGGTGAACGGAATTGCTGAGCTTAGCTGAAGTGGAGAAGTTCAGCCGAGAACGCCAGGAACCGCAATGGATGCTGGACTTGCGCCGGGAAGGCCTGGAGTGGTTTTTCCGTTTGCCCCTGCCCAATTTCGGCCCGAAACTGGAGATCGATTTTGACCAGCTCTCTTTTACCGCCGGTCAGGCCCCGGTGGAGAACCTGGAAGATCTCCCGGCCCGTTTAAAGCAGCTCCTGGACGCCATGGGGATACCGGAACTGGAACAAAAGGCCCTGGCTGGTCTATCCCTCCAGGTGGACTCCTCGGTGGTCTATAAGTCTTTCCTGAATGAAATGGCCAAGCAGGGCGTTATCGTCGAACGGATGGACGAAGCCGTGCGGAAATACGACTGGCTCAAGGATTACTTTGGCCAACTGGTTCGGGGACACGAGCATAAATTTGCCGCCCTGCATAATGCCTTCTGGTCCGGCGGCACCCTGGTGCGGGTCCCGGCCGGGGTCAAGGTGAAGATCCCCATCCACACTTTTTTCATCATGCAAACACCTTCTACCGGCCAGATGGAACACACCATCATCATTGCGGAGCCGGGTAGTTATGTTCATTATATGGAAGGTTGCACGGCCCCGGTTTTTTCCCGGACCTCCCTCCACGTGGGCGGGGTCGAGGTTTATGTCATGGAGGAAGCCCACGTCCGTTTCACCTCGGTGCAAAACTGGACAGACAACATCTATAATCTCCCCACCAAGCGGGCCGTCGTGGACCGGGGCGGGATCATGGAATGGGTCTCCGGAACCCTGGGCAGCCGGGCAACTATGCTCTACCCAACCACCATCTTGCGGGGGGAAGGGGCGCGCGCCGAGATCCTCTCCGTGTCCTTCGCCGATCAGGAGAAGGTCCTGGACACTGGGGCCAACGCCATCCATGTGGCCCCCAACACCTCTTCCCGCATCATCTCCAAAAGTGTGGTAAAGGATAGGGGCGTAGCCAATTTCCGCGGCAAGGTCAAAGCGACCAACGCCGCTAAAGGGGCCCGAGGCTTTGTGCGGTGTGATACCCTTCACCTTTCCAGGGAATCAAAGAGCGAGACTTACCCCGTGCTGGTGGCCGAAAACGACGACGTGGAACTTTCCCACGAGGCCGCCGTGGGCCGGGTCAGCGAGGAGAAACTGTTTTACATCATGAGCCGTGGCTTTAGCGAGGAAGAGGCGACAGCCATTTTGGTCAACGGGTTCCTCTCACCCGTCCTCAAAGAGCTGCCCGACGAGTTCGCGCGGGAATTCAGCAAGGTTCTGGAGCTGAGCATCAAGGGCATGTGAGTCAAACTTGGCCGAGACAGGGTGCGGCGTACAGGGGTCTTGTTCTCCGCCGCTTCCTCTGGCATAATGATAGTTGATAATGGCTATCAAGATCAGCAGTAGTATGTCCAGGAGGGTTCGCCATGTCCACCCTCAACAACGTTGCCCCCGGCCAGGAGGTCATCATCAAGAAGATCACCGGGCCGCCGGTCCTACGCCACGACCTGGCCGAGTTGGGTCTGGAGATCGGAGCTCGCGTGAAGGTTTTGGCCAGCGTCATGTACGAGCGTTACCAGGTGCGGCTTGACCAAAGCACCGTCATCTTATGTTGCGGTGAAGCTTCTAAGATCTTTGTTCGATCAAAAGAAGCGGCCCAGGGAGCTCCGGCTGAAGAAAATGACCATAAAGTCCCGAGCTTAAAAACCTTGCTGCAGATCCCCAACTTGCCCCCGGGCGCCGAAGCCGTTGTCGTCAGGCTCATTGGAGGCACCAGGGCCAAAGAGGAACTTCGAAGAAAGGGCCTTAAGGAAGGGACCAGCTTCACCGTTCTGGAGAAAGTGGGACCCTCCAGGGAGAACGAAGGTGGATGTGTTCTCTTAAAAGCTGGGGGTTACACTTTTCGCCTGGGCGCTGGCCTGGCGGCACGAGTCTTTGTAAAACCTTCTGTAGCTCTGCCTTGATGTTGGAAATCGGAGTTCAACCTGCGCTCGCTTTTAAAATTTGAGTTTGCGCTTCACTTACGGAGTCCCAAGCCTACCACTCTGGTTGACTCTTTCCAACCAGGTGTGTTATACTGGCCAAAACGGTCGCTGAATTCCCAGTGGGAAACGGGGGAACCATTCTCTGGGGTGAATCGCCTGGACATCAGAGCAGGCGTAGGGCCAGACCTTCGGTCCGAACCCGTCAGCTAACCTCGTAAGCGTGGAAAGGTTGCTCAGGCCGGAAGTCGCGCCGCCGAGCTCTCGTGAGCCGGCTCGGGATTTCAACTTTCCGATCCTGGGGATGGGATGTAGTTTTAACTAAACTAGTCTTAAGCCTTTCTGCGACCCCTGGCCGGCGGCCAGGGTCGTTTTTTTACTATCAGCGGGCACCATAGCCCTTTTCCGCTAATTTCCCTGCGGCCGGCATAGATGTGAAGCGCCGCCCGTCCAACGGGCGTCGGGGGTCATTTCCTTTACCGCCCTTAAATAGTTGGGCTGTTAAGGAGACCCATTCCCTTTACTTCCTTTACGAGGTGATTATCTTGCTTCGGCACATTGCCATCGTCTATTCGCGCGAGAGGGTTTCTTCTACTCCTGGGCAGAACAATCCTTTGCCCCCAAATCCCCATGGCTCGTTGCAGGTCAATAGTACAGTGGCCGCAGTACAAGAAGCCCTCACCGCCAGAGGCTACAAGGTAACACTAATCCCCGCCACTCCGGTCCTCCCGGCCGATCTCTGGTCCGAAAAAGCCCAACTGGTTTTTAACCTGGCCACCGGCATCACTTCCAAAAAGGAACAGGCCCACGTTGCTTCTCTGTTGGAGATGTCCGGGTTGCCATTTACCGGTCCGGGAGCTCTAGGACATCTTTTAGGTCTGGCGAAACCCCTGGCCAAAAAAATCTTTGCCTTTCACGGACTGCCCTCGGCCGCCTTCCAGGAGTTCCAAAACCCCGAGGAAGAGTTGGATCCGTCTCTGTCTTTCCCTTTGATCGTTAAGCCATCGCAGGAGGGCTCCAGTCTCGGCATCGGCAAAGACAGCGTGGTCTGGTCGGAGACTCAATTACGCCACGCGGTGGAAAACCTGATTCAGACTTATCACCAGCCTGCCCTGGTCGAAGAGTTCCTGCCTGGTCGAGAATTTACTGTGGGGATCCTGGGTAACGATCCTCCTATCGTTCTGCCTATTGAAGAGATCATTTTTGACCCGGCCCTGGACGGTTTCTACTCTTATGAAGTAAAGGCACGGGATGCCGTGATTCCACGCTGCCCGGCGGAGATCGATGCCGCCCTGGCCGATGAAATCCGGCGCATCGCTCTAAAAGCCTACCAGGTGATAGGTGCCCGGGATTACGCCAGGCTGGATATCCGTCTGGATGCCAGTGGTCGACCCAAGATCCTGGAAATCAACACTCTTCCCGGCCTCATGCCCGACTACAGTGAATTCCCCAGGATGGCCGCCGCCGCCGGAATGAGCTATGGCGATCTCATTGAAAAAATCGTTCAGCTGGCCTGGCAACGGGCGCAATGAGGGGGTTAATGATGGTCTCGCCCAATCCGCGCCTGGAGATCAGTCTCGACAAAATTCGACACAATGCCCGAAGGTAATTCTCGACCGCCCTCTGCCCGTTCTCTCTGGTGGAAACTCCAGCAGTCTCCTCTTTCTTCTGCAGGGACAGATCCCTCCAGGAATTTCCCAGCTCCGTATTGGGGAGGGGATCCTCCTGGGGCGCGAAAGCACCCAACGTTTGCCTATTCCCGGTACCTATCAGGATGCCTTTCGGGTAGTGGCCGAGGTCATCGAACTAAAAGAAAAACCGTCGGTCCCCCAGGGACAAATCGGGATGGACGCTTTTGGCCAGGTGCCCCGTTTTGTGGATCGGGGCTGGAGGAAGAGGGCCATCCTGGCCATCGGTCGCCAGGATGTAGTCCCGGAAGGTCTCACTCCGGTGGACCCGGGGGTCATGGTCCTGGGAGCCTCCAGCGATCATCTGGTGGTGGATGTGACCGATCTGGAACGGCCTCTAGCCGTTGGAGATGAACTGGCCTTTTTGCCCAACTATGCCGCCCTCCTGGCTGCCGTCACTTCCCCGTTCGTTCAACAGGTGCTTATCGATGGTGATTCCTCAAGTTCAGCCACGGCTGAAAGTACGTCCTCTTGCACCCGCGCCAAAGATGGTTAAAATCTAATCTTTTTCTAATCCTTTTTTAAAGAAGGTCTAAACTGCGGGGGTTATATTTCCTCTTGAAAGGCGGAGCAAAAAATAACCGCCGAAAAAGGAGGATGCAAGATGAAGAAGCTAACCCCATTTCTTGTCTTGGGCGTAGTGGTCTTGGCTGGAAGTCTGGTGCTGGGCCTTCTAAGCAGCGGGGCCACCGCCCTGGCTGCTGGAAGTCAGCCTAATGCCGCCGTGACCGCCCAGGTCCCCACCACCAATCAGGACCAAGCCCCGACCTATACCGGCAGCATCCAGGTCCCCAATCCTCAAGATCGGGCCGAGAATAACAGGGGCGAAAACGAGGCTGCTGAGGCTAGCCAGCTGGCCGGGCTGGCCAAAATCACCGCCACTGAGGCCAAGGCCGCGGCTTTACAGGCCGTGCCCGGTGACGCCACCAAGGTGGCACTGGATAACGAAAACGGCAGCCTGGTCTATTCAGTCGAGGTGAAGAAGGCTGACGGCACCGTCGCCGACGTTAAAGTGGACGCCGGAACCGCGCAGGTCCTCACCATTGAAGCCGGCCAGGATAAGGAAGGTCCCGAAGGTACTGAGGTTAAGGGTGCCGAAGAGAAGGAAAAGGCCCACGACAGCAGTGCCGACAAGGATACCGTCCAACTTGAGGAAGAGGGCGAGCATTGAGCACAGCAGTAAGTCGCCAACCACCTCGTTAAGCCCGGGAGAGGGTAATGGTGAAGAGGGGTCCAGAAACTAACTGTCAGAGGCAGGGGAGTTAAAAGCGAGGGTGTAAGACGAGCCTTAGCGGCGTATCTACAAAGACTCTCCAGCGGGTCCAGGAGGACCCCTCTTTTATTTAAGAGCTAGTCAAGGGCAAAAACTAAAGGTGTTTTCCACGGGTTGTAGAATTAATTATGAGATTTACCAGTACCTCTGCTGGGCCGCCAGCGGGACTATAGCCGGCCTAAGGCGCCAGCGGGACTATAGCAGACCTAAGGCATAGAGGGGGAAGAACTAGAGCCCGTGCTGCCCTCGAAATTTCTTCCCTTGCCGGTGGCGAGCACCCTCCTAGATCAGGACGATAATCATGTCTAGCCTCTCGCCTTTCCAGGACCTGGTCGCTGTCTGCCGTGGCGGCAGGGGGTGAAGGTTAACGACCTTGCCCGGGAAGCCCACCCGGAAAGACCTGCCCGCCGGGACCTACGTTACCTCGAGGGGTTGATACATGTGTCTGGCAAAATTCTGCTTGTTGAAGACGACGAAGCCATCGCCCGCCTTTTAACCCTCGAACTGGAACACGAGGGTTACCAGGTGGGGCTGGCTAAAGACGGACGTGCCGCCTTAGAAATTGTGGAGCGCGAACCCTGGGACGTCATCCTGTTAGACGTCATGCTCCCTTACATTAACGGGTTGGAAGTCTGCCGCCGGATAAAAGCGCGCTTTTCCATCCCCATTATTATGGTAACCGCCCGCGACGCCGTCAGCGACCGGGTGGCGGGGCTGGATGAAGGGGCTGACGACTATCTGGTCAAACCGTTTGCCATCGAAGAGCTCTTGGCCCGGATTCGCGTCCAGCTCCGTTCTAAAGAAAGGGCTGCCGGAGAACCTCATAAACTGCAGTATCTGGATCTGGTCCTCGATCGAGAAACCAGGGAGGTCTTCCGGCAGGGCCAAAGGCTTGATTTGACCAAAAAGGAATTCGATCTTTTGGAGTTCCTGGTTTTGAACCCCAAGCGGGTCTTAAGCCGTGAGATCATCTTGGAAAAGGTCTGGGGTTACGATTTTACCGGGGGTACCAATGTCGTTGATGTCTATATTCGCTACCTGCGGGCCAAAGTGGATGATCCTTTTCCGACCAAGCTCATTCAAACCGTCCGCGGCGTTGGTTATGTCTTGCGAGGCCATCCTGTAGCCGAGCCGGCTGACCCAAGGTGAACGCGAGGTGATCAGGTGACCACCAGGCATCCTTATCTTTTCCCCCAAAGCATAACCTGGCGGATAACCCTTTGGTACGCCGCCGTTTTGACCCTCACCCTTTTGGCCGTAGGAGGTTTGACCTATGGAGCCATCGCCGTCTCCATCAAGCAGCAGGCCCGCGATCGCCTCCTGGCCCGCGCCGAAGCCGTCCGGCGACAACTTGAGGGACAGGCCACCCAGGAAGAAGGCCTGCATGTCGATCTCACCGATCGGGACCTTCTCGGATCAGGCGACGGTTTTTACCTGCAGATCCTCGGCCCGGGCGGGCAGGTCTTGAACCGTTCTTCCAACGTGCCGCCTGGTTTTGTCCTCCCCCCAACGGCAACCCCAGCCAACCCGGTTTTGGCTGAATTCTCGGGCCAACCCTTTCTTTACCTCACCTTGCCCCTTTCGGCCGGGGACAGACCAGGGGCCACCCTCCAGGTGGCCCTGCCCTGGGAGGCCAATGAGGAATTTCTGCGGGCGTTACGCTTCTTTTTACTCCTCGCCGGAGGAGCGGGCCTGTTGGCCGCCCTGGCTGGAGGCTTTTTTATCGCCCGGCTGTCCTTAAGGCCGGTGGCGGCCATCACCAGGGCCGCCACCTCCATCAGCCATCAGGACCTTTCCCAACGCCTCCAGTTAAAAGGGCCGCAGGATGAGCTCTATCACCTGACCCAGGCCTTCAACAATATGCTCGACCGGCTCGAAAAGGCCTTTCACGAACAGAGACGTTTCGTCGCTGATGCCTCCCATGAACTGCGTACCCCTTTGGCCGCCCTTCGCGGTTACGCTGGCCTTTTGGCCCGATGGGGCCAGGAGGATCCCCTCGTCCGGCGGGAAGCCATCTCCGCCATCGAGCGCGAAGCGGATTTTTTGGCCCGCCTGGTGGACCGGCTCTTGCTTTTGGCTCGGAGCGACAGCGGCCTTCTCCAGCCGACAGCTGAGCCTTTGTCCCTGGATGAACTCCTGGCCGAGGTCGCCGCAGACGCGCGCATCTTGAGTTCGGGCCTGGATTTTCAGGTCGGCCCGTTGGAAAGGGTCCAAATGAAGGGAGACCCCATTTACCTGCGCGAGCTAATCTTCATCCTCCTGGACAATGCCTTCAAGTACACCGCGCCCGGCGGGCTGGTGCGGTTGGCGCTGGTCAGGAAACATGACCGGGCTTTAATCACCGTCAGCGATACGGGCGCGGGGATACCGGCTGAAGAAATTCCGCGGATCTTCGACCGCTTTTACCGGGTGGATAAAGCCCGCTCCCGCCAAAAAGGAGGGAGCGGGCTTGGACTGGCCATCGCCCGCTGGATCGTTGAAAGCCACGGCGGCACCATTGAGGTCGAGAGCCGGGTCGGAGCGGGAACCACCTTCACCGTAAAACTACCCATCCTTTAGGGCATTATACCCAAGAGCTTCCAGTAAGGTAGGCCGATGACGAACCACTGCAACAGAGTGATGACTCCGAAGATCAAGCCGAAGCGAGCGGAATCTTTGGTATCAAAGAGACCGGCCCCACTGAACATAAGAAGTGGAACCGTGTTGAAGGGAAAGATGAGGGAATAGGGTACCAGGGTCATCGCCGGAACATATAGAGATAGTACCGGCAATCCCAGGGCTTTGGCCAAAGAAATGATCACGGGTAGCAGGGCCGCAGCCATGGCCGTATAGGTAAAAAACAACACATGTCCGTAATACATGAGTAGAACGATAATGGCATAAACCAAGAGGAAAGGCATGTTTTTCAAGCCCAGGCCCTCCAGGATGTGCACCAGGGCCCAGTCCATGCTCTTGGTGAGGTTGAGCGCCGCCGAGAGCCCCAGGGCTGCTCCAAAAAGGACGTAGATCCCCCAGGGAACCTCTTTCTCCGCCTCTTTCCAGGAGACCACGCCGATCCCGGGGAGAAAGAGGATCAGGGCGGCGATGAGTCCTTTAACGAAAACGTGGAGTCCCAAGACGGCCTGGAGAACACCGGGTAAGGCGTTATAAGCCGCTTCTCCGATGATGGCCTTGTCCAGGATCCAGAGGATCAGAGCCACCAAAAAAGAGCTCAGGGTCAGCCATTCGGCTCTGTTGACCGGTCCCAAGCTCTTCAGTTCCTGTAGAACATAGGCTGCTCCCCCTTTGACTTCCTTGATCTCGGGAGGGAAGAGGAAATAAAGGACAAAAAAGGCCACAAAGGTGGAGAGCAGGGCCATGGGGAAGGTGTAAATGAACCATTGGGTCCAGGAGATATCGATGTTGGCCCCTTTTTTCAGGATGCTGATGGCCAGCGGGTTGGAGATGGTGGCTGTCAAGATACCGGCGCTGATGATATTGTCGGCAGCACCAGCGTAAATACCGACGGCCTTAGCAAAATTGCTTTTCCCTTTCTCCACCGCGGCTGTCCCTACAATTCCGACGATGATGGGCAAAAGCAGTCCACCTTTGGCAATAGTGGAGGGCGTCGTGGCCGCAATGACCACATTGATGACCCCAACCATAAAGAGGATCCAGAAGGACGAACCGCGGGCCAGACTCATGAGGTAGAGGGCAATCCTTTTGGCCAGACCCGATTTGGCAAAGGCTGCCGCATAGAAGAACCCGAGGATCATGAGCCAGAGGCCAGCGTCACCGTAGCCGGTCATGCCGGTGCTGAGAGCCTTGGCTGCTGTACCTTTGTCCACCGATAACGCCAAGATCACCAAAACCAAAACCAGAAGAGAGGCTGGGGTAAGGTATTCCGCCGGCGAGGCCACCCACAAGCCAATGGCCAAGATAAAAACGGCGAGAACATAGCGTCCGGCCAAGGTGAGGGCCGGGTCGGCGATGGGATAAGCGGCTACCGCGACGGCGGCCAAAACCATCAGGCCAAGAAAATAATAACGCCAGGTGCCGTTATTTTTCATTTTGTTTCCCCCTTCCGTCAATACCACCCGTCAAAACCACGCGGATTCAGCTCAGGTAACCAGTAATCATGGGGCTGGCTCGATGGGTAAACTACGCCAGCTGGCGCTGATCGGCCAAGTGGGCGCGGTTTTCTTCCGCCAGGTTGAGACCCAACTCCAGAGCCCGCCTGTTCATTTCTTCGGTCCCCCTGGGGACACGCCGCAAAACGGCACGGCGGACCGATTCTTCCCGGAGGAACCCACTCAGTCCCACCACCAAGCCCAGAGCCACGATGTTGGTCGCCAGATCACGGCCGATCTTCTCGCGGGTTAGAGCCGTGATGGGCAAGGCTACCAGGCGCCCTTTTTGCACCGCCCCCGGCACCGTTCCCACCTTCACCAAGCCGCTATCGACGATGATGATCGCATCTTCCTTCACCTGAGCCCCGTACTTGTCCCAAGCCGGCTGAGCCATGGCCAGTAAAAGGTCGGCCTGCCGGACCTTGGGATAATCGATGGGGCCGTCGCCGATGATGACCTCGGCGCGGCTTGCTCCTCCCCGGGACTCTGGCCCGTAGGATTGGCTCTGCACCACATTGTAACCATCCAGGATAGCCGCTTCAGCCAGGATAATCCCGGCCGTAATCAGGCCCTGTCCGCCTTCTCCCGACAAGCGCACCTCGTAATGAAACAACCTTCCTCACCTCCTTACCCCGCCGATCGACTCAGCATCTGGGCTTTGGTCACCATAGTTTCGTAGACCTCGGTATACTCGGGAATTTCCCGGTCAACAAACTCACCAATGACGATCCGGCCTCCTCTTTCCTTCTCACTGAGGTTGGCCGCCTGTTTAATATCGATGGCCAACTCCTTATACATTTGCATCATGTCGGCCGCAGCCCCCAGCTTGTTCTTCCGCCCAAAGTAAGTAGGACATTGGGAGATGGCCTCGACGAAGGCGAAACCCTTTTTCCGGAGGGCCCGCTCCAGGTAATTGATGAGGGCCTGAACGTGGTAAGTGGTACTCCTGGCCACATAACTGGCTCCAGCGGCTTTCACCAGTTCGGCTAAATCGAAAGGTTGGTCGATATTACCATAAGGAGCCGTGGTCGCCGTTCTCCCGGTGGGCGTCAAAGGGGAATATTGACCGCTGGTCATGCCATAGTTACTGTTATTCATTACCACCGCGACCAACCCAATGTTGCGCCGGGCGGCGTGGATGAGATGATTACCGCCAATGGCCGCCGCATCGCCGTCGCCCATGAGGACGATCACGTTCAAATCAGGACGGTAGAGCTTTAACCCCGTCGCAAAGGCCAGAGCTCGTCCGTGGGTTGTGTGCAAAGTGTTGAAATCGAGGTAGGCCGGCATTCGTCCGGAGCAACCGATTCCAGATATGACAGCGGTTTTGTCCCGGTCCAAACCGACGCGATCCATCGCTCGCAGGAGCGCATTTAGGACAATGCCGTGCCCGCACCCCGGGCAAAGGATGTGCGGCATCCTCTTTTGGCGCAAGTAATCTCTAATGTCCCCCATCTTTCAGCCTCCCCTCCCGGAGAAAGTCCCGGATTTGCTCCGGAGTGATGAGTTCCCCGCTGACCTGGCTTAACAGTTCGACCGGGGCTTTTTTGGCCAGGCGATCGACCTCCAGAAAGAGTTGTCCAAGGTTCATCTCGACAACGACGATCCGTTTAGCGTTTTGGGCGATCTCTCTGAATTCCTTTTCCGGGAAAGGCCAAATGGTGACGGGCCGGAAAAAGGTGATTGAATAGCCCTCTCCCCGCAACTCTTTTACGGCCGTCTGGGCTGAACGCGCGACGGCCCCGGCAGCCACCACGACCACTTCTGGGCTAACTGGCCCATCAACCTCGACCATAGTCAATTCATCCCGAACTCGTTCGACCTTGGCAAGTAAGCGGCGATGTAAGGCCTCCGCTACTTTGGGATTTTCCGTCGGGAAACCCCTCTCGTCATGGGTCAACCCGGTGACATGGTAACGGTAGCCACGTCCGAAATCTGGCAATGGTGGAACCAGGGTCACCGGATCTGGCCGGTAAGCAGGGTATTCTCCGGCGGCAAAGGCCCCCGGCGCGTCTGGTGGCAAGGGGCGCCGGGGTCGCTCTGCCTCTGACCCTGGTCGCAGGAAGACTTTCTCCCGCATGTGGGAAATGACCTCATCCAGGAGCAAGATCACCGGAGTCCGCAGCCTCTCGGCCGTGGCAAAGGCTTTCAAGGTCATCTGGTAAACCTCGGCCACGCTGGCTGGGTAATAGACAACGACCGGCCGGTCCCCGTGACTACCCCAGCGCGATTGCATGATGTCGCCTTGGGCCGGCGAGGTCGGCATTCCCGTACTTGGTCCAACCCGCTGCGAGTCCACGATGACGCAAGGCACTTCCGTCATGGCCGCAAAACCGATGTTCTCCTGTTTAAGAGAAAACCCCGGGCCGCTGGTGGCGGTCATGGCCCTGGCCCCTCCCAGAGCCGCCCCAATGACCGCAGCCATGCTGGCGATCTCATCCTCCATTTGAATGAACCGCCCACCTAAAAGTGGCAACCGCTCCGCCATGAGTTCGGCGATCTCCGAGGAAGGAGTGATGGGATAACCGGCAAAAAAATCCACGCCGGCTTCCAGGGCCCCTTCCACGCAAGCCTCGTTCCCTTGCAGCAAGCGTCCCTCCCCGCCCGGGCCCGGTAAAGGTCGGTCTTTTTCAGGCAACTTCCTCCCCCTCCTCCCGAATCACGATGGCCAAATCGGGGCAACGTAACTCGCAGAGTTTACAGTTCAAACACTTCTCCAGCTCGGTGACCGCGGGGACCCTGGTCGCCCCCATTTTCAGGATCTGGGCTGGACAAAACCGGACACAGATCCCGCAACCCTTACACCAGGCGGTGTTGATCTCAATACTTTTGACCTTTCTTTTGGCCATAAACATCCTCTCCGGTTTTCGTCCTGTAAGCGAATTTACAACCTTCCCGGAACTTTCCGGGGGGAATCTCGGGGCCGTACCCGGCCGTTTTCCTTTTTTCTCAAGCCAATTTTAATACGTCCGTAGGTTCTAAAAGGGAAATAGTGAACAAACTGACGAAAAAGGCTTGTCAGTTGTCGAAAAATGTCGGTGAATTGCCCTGGGATGTGCGCCGGCGGCTTATAGATTCAGAAGAAGGCGGAGTTTTTTTGATTGAGGGCGGCTCACAGGCAGGACGGTTTTGGCTCGGTCGGCCATGACCAGACTGTAGGTGCCATCGCCTTCGGCGATGACCTCCCGCACGTGATCCAGATTTACCAAAAGGTGACGGTGGCAGCGAAAGAAAGATAAGCGCTCCTTCAGACGTTCCTCATAATCGCGTAGCGTCCCCGGAACCAAAAACGCTTCATTCTCGGTATGAAGATAGACGCCTCCCCACCGTGACCCAAACCAATAAACCTCTCCGTAATCCAAGATGAGGTACCCTTCCCCTCGCGGAATGGCCAGTTTCGACCATCCCGCGCGCTCGTCCTTTGAACGCGGAGTGGATGAGAGTGTTCCACCGGAGAAAACAGCCTTTTCCCGGGCATTTTTCCCCTCACCTTCCGGTCCGGGTTCAGCGTATACCCGAGTCAGAGCCTGCAACCGTTTAATGGTCTTCTCCAGGCGCTCCGCCGTATAGGGTTTGAGGACGTAATCAACGGCATTTAAACCAAAGGCATCCACGGCGTACTGGCTATAGGCGGTGGTAAAAACCACCAAAGGTGGCCGGGGGAGTTCACGCAACCAGGCCGCCAGTTCCAGACCGCTTCTCCCCGGAAGATGAATATCCAGAAAAAGCACATCTGGTTCCTTTTGGCGCAGCAGGCCCAAGGTCTCGGCCACCGAGCCGGCTTGACCAACTACCTCCACGGCCCCGGAATCTTCCAGTAGAAAGGCGAGTTCCTGGCGAACGTATTCCTCATCGTCAACTACTACGGCCCGCAGCCGGTTGCCCATATTGTTCAATATAACTCCTCCAAACTTTGCCCAGGCCGAAACCGATCCGGGATTTCAAAAGTGACCGTCGTTCCGCGGCCCGGCTCGCTCTCCAGGCGAAGCCCATATTCCGGGCCATAGATCCTCTTCAAGCGCTCATTCACGTTGTAAAGTCCCAGGCCGAAACGCCGACCGTCCGGCGGCTTTCCCATGATCTCCCGAAGCCGTTCGGGAGGTATTCCCACCCCGTCGTCGGCAATGCAAACTTTGATCGCCTCATCGGTGCGGTCAACGTTAATGGTAAGGTGGCCCGGCCCTTCTCGCGGTAAAAGACCATGACGGACGGCATTCTCAACCAGTGGCTGCAGCAAGAAATTGGGAACAGCGACGGGCTTGGCCCGGGGGTCTACAGAAAGATGAACTTGCAGTCTCTGACCAAAACGGGCTTGTTCCAGCAAGAGATAGGCCTCGACGGTTTTCAACTCCTCCTCTAAAGATACGAACTGACCCGTCGAAGAAAGGGTTTTTCTCAAAAAATGGGCGAGGTGAATGAGTAAGTCTCTGGCCCGCAAGGCGTCAAGCCGACAGAGGGAGATAATCGTGCTCAGGGCGTTAAAAAGAAAGTGCGGGTTGATCTGGGCCTGAAGCATTTGGAGCTGAGCCTGGGCATGAAGCGCCGCTATGGCCTCAAGTTCAGAAATACGAATCTGCCGGGCCAAAAGGCCACTCACTCCCAGGACCACCTCCCGGTGGACGTTATCGACCTGCTGACCGCTGGACTCCAGCAAGATCAGCACTCCATAATGCCTCTCTTGGAAGGCGATGGGAGCGGCAATGACCTCGCGCTCTGCCCCTTTGGCCAAGGGATTCGTTTCTCCCACCAGAGCCACCCGGCCATGAAACATCTCCTTTTGTAACAGATCCCGCCAGGTCGTTTCACCCCCTCCCGCTCCGCGGCGGTCGGTTTCGCCGGGCGACAGCAGCGTCCCGCTATTGGTCACCGTCAAATCCAAGACCGCGGAGGTGGCCCCCTCGGTAGTCCCCTCGGCCGGTTCTAAAACCTGGCGGCCGGTCTTTTGCAACGCCTGCACTGTTTTTTCCGCCAGCTCCTCCGGCGCAGCCGCCAGGAGTTCCCCCCGTGAATCCAACAGGGCCACGGCGGCGGCTCCCGTCAGGCGCAGGACTTCATTGGCAACGAAACTGGCGCTTTCGCGAGTAAGCCCGCGCCGCAAGTAAGGTAAAGCCCGATTGGCCAAGTCCAGAGCCAAACCAACATGTATGGCGGCGTTTCTTTCCAGTTGTCGTTGGATATCGTTGACGATGAGCAGAAAAACGGCCGCTCCCAGGCTGTTAACTACGAGCATCGGACCACCGATGAGAAGCTCCAGTTCCCAGGCGGCTTCGAAGGGTTTGGCCAGCCAGAGGACCAAAAAGCGCTGGATCAATTCGGTGATCAAAGCCGCCAGCGCTCCCTGCCAGGGGGTCGGTCGCCGGCCACGGTTAAAGCGGTAGACCATCCCCCCGGCCAATCCGGCCACCAGGGGGGATAGCCCGCAGGGCAAAGCGGTGAAACCACCGAGATAGTAGCGATGGAGCCCAGCCAAAAGGCCCGCCCCCAATCCCACCCAAGGGCCGGCCAAAGCCCCTCCCACTACGGCTCCAATGGAACGGCTGTTGGCGATGGCGCCGGAGACCGTTACCCCCAGGTAAGTCCCCGTAATCGCCAGGAGGCCGAAAAAGGCCGTCGCCAAAGCCCGCGACAGAAAGTCGGACCGCTTGCCGCTCAGTATTTCCCGGAAAAAGGCCGTCCGACCTAAAAGATAAGCCACCAGGCCAATGATCGAAATGCTTTTTATGAGACTGAAGAGAATGCCCAGACTGCTCAATTTTTCAATCCTTTACCCAACTTATTTGGCTCAGTCATCGCCTTCGCGAAAAGGTATAAAAGCAAGGGCCGGATTAAGCTACCTCTGATCCTCTCTACCAACCGGCGGCAGACCGCCGCCCTAGCTTCGTCCACTTCCACCTGTTCCGTAAGGCTCCCCAAATATTTTATCTCTCTTTGTTCTGCCTTTCCACCTAATCGAGTAGGAGGGGGCGGCTAGCCCCCGTCCTCTCCCACCACCGTACGTACCGTTCGGTATACGGCGGTTCACGAAGCTCCACGAAGACTGTGATACATTTCGGTCAAGCTGAGCAGTCCCTGGT
>Ga0334722_10001476_pt1 | contig 29255 bp, 38 predicted proteins | sample C3_bottom_MG_FD_207210 | JGI IMG/M metagenome (GOLD analysis project Ga0334722, IMG submission 207210) | Sediment microbial communities from Yellowstone Lake, YNP, Wyoming, USA - C3_bottom | ecosystem: Environmental > Aquatic > Freshwater > Lake > Sediment | place: USA: Wyoming | collected... | reverse complement strand
GATGAGCTGTACGAAGAATACAGTGTCAAGCCGGGGACCCCGGTCTCGGGGAAGATCCTCGCGATTTACGATTGTGAAGGGAAAAAGGTCGCGTCTCCGAATGACGCCTTTCAATGGAAGACGTCCAAGGAGTCGGGCCTTGCCGTCCTTCTGCCGCCGGAGGTGATTTCAAAGTATAAGTTGACGGCGTTCCATTTCCTGGAACTCCTCATTGAGAAGATCGGCGACAAAGAGGTCTATGCGGGGCAAGAGAAGATGAGCATGAAGTGGTGGCCCGAGGCGAAAATGAAGCTCGATTACAAGGTGGGCTATATCGAATGAGGCCCGGGGAAATTCCGGCGGCGGGCTTCACGCGTATGCCGGGGTTTCCCCTCCCCTTCCTCATCCCCCTCTCCTGGCCAGGCCGTCCCGGGGAGGGGGTCACTTGTGCGAGGGGGTGTTCCATCGAAGATCCTGGAAAGGAGCCGGGGGATATGACGGAGAACGGGGAATTCCCGAACGAGTGTGAGACGAGGCATCCCGGCTGGCTGCCACTGTCGGATCTTCTTGACGCCGCGGTTCCGTTGTTCGAAAAAGTTCTCTTCCTGCCCGGATACGAATTTTCCTCGAACGTTTACGTCGTGGAGGGGGCGTATCTCTCGATCGTGGATCCCGGAAACGATTACATGTCTTTTATCGATCTCTTCCGGCGAGGGTACAAGCCGGAAAACGTCAAAAAAGTCGTCCTCACCCACGGCCACCGCGATCACGCGATGGGAGTGTTCGATCTCCTGAGATCGTATCCGACCATCCTGGAAAACGGCGGTTTCGATCTCATCCTCCACGAAGCAAGCCCCCCCGAGCTCAAGGACATGGTCAGGAAATCCGGCTGCCGCGTCACGGAGGTCCGGGGCGGAGAAACCCTGGAGATCGGCGGTCTCGATTGGGAAGTGATCCACACGCCGGGGCATACCCTCGACGGGATCTGCCTCTATCATCCCCCGAGCAAAACCGTCTTTTCCGGGGATACGGTGTTGCCCCACGCCATGGCCGAGCCGGATGAACAGGCCGGAGGAAGGCTCGATCATTATCTGTTCGGAGTCAGGACATTGCTCGGAAAGGACATCCGGAATGTATTGCCCGGTCATGGGTTTCCCGTGGGTTCGTCGGGCAGCAAGGTCATCGAGGATACGTACGAAGGCCTGATGATGAAAATCATCGGGGTCGAGGCGAAGGCGGAAACCCCATGGATCGAGGGAGCCACGGCGCTTGCCCAAAGGGGGTTCCTGCACGAAGCGGTTTTCTGCTGCGAAAAGGAGTTGGCTTGCAATCCGGAAAACTTCATGGCACTCCAGTTGAAGGCTTTCAGCCTCAATGACCTCGGGCGGTTTCAGGAGGCGCTCGAATCCCTGGATCGATTGGAAGAACTCCGCGTACAGGAAAAAGGGGATCTTTTCCCGCTTATCGGAAGGGGATACGCATTGATGGGGCTTGGCAGGTACCGTGAAAGCGTCAAGTTTTTCGACGAGGCGTTGAGGGAAAATGCCGGAGTGAAAGAGGCGCTGGTTTTTAAAGGGATGGCCCTCTATCTCGCCGGCGACTACGACGAGGCGATGGAAATCGAACATTTCCGGACGGAATTCGTCGGCAGATTCAAGGAGGAACTGCTCAAGAAAAAGAGGCCGCCGAGTTCATCGTGCGCGGAAGGAAAACAAGAGATGTTCTGAACGGTATGCGGGCCATGCGCATACCGAGAGGTTGGCACGATGGAACGCCCATTCCGCTGCCCGGCTTGCAAATTCGTTTTTTCCACCGAGCTAATGGAATATCGGAATTCCGGTTTCAAGGCTCCCCCCGAATGTCCATATGCCGCAACTCCTTACCCCGAACTGTGTTCCTTTCACGACAAGATCTATTTCGGAAAATGGAGAAAGATGGATGCGAAGGCATTCGACGTCAGGAAGGCCTACGAGCGGATCGCCCGTCTCATCTCGATGATAAGGGAGGTGGCCGCTCACGAGGAAGCCCGCGGGGCGCAGGTGAATATCGACAAGGCCTCTGCGGAACTGGCCATGGCGATACCGGAGGAAGAACCTTTTGAATCGGTAAAATATATGGATCGGGCCCTCTCGTATGCCCATCACGCCATCAACGACCTGCTCCTTGGAAAAGGGTCAAGACTTCACAATCCGGCGGACTACGAAAGGCATTACGACACCATCCTCCCGTTCAAGGAAGACTGGTAGGCGGGACGGTACCCAAGAAATTTGCCGCCAGGAGATTCCCGCGTGTTCATACGATTCGCCGCGGAAGGCGATTTGAACGGAATCCTGGTGATCGAGAGACTCTCCTTCCCGGTCGGGAAGCAATGGGATCGCAGCGATTTCCAACAGGCTTTGACGGATCTGTTCCTCGTCTCCGGGGAAGAAGAACTATCCGGTTTTCTGATCGCCTGCTGCCGGAAAAATGAAAGAAGGGCGGTCATATTGCGAATCGCGGTGCACCCCGATGATCGGGGCCGTGGTATCGCTACAATGTTGATAGAAGCGGCGATCGAAAAATTTCGGGAAATGGATATTCGGGAAGTTGAACTGGACGTGGATATCGTAAAACGAGGGGCGATACAACTTTACGAGAAGGTTGGCTTCAGGATCGTGCGGGAAGTTCCCATGAATGGCGATAATACCATGGACGATGAAAACGGGAGCTTTTTCCTGATGAAATTGATCGTAAACGAATCTTGACCTTCTCTTGGGAAAAGGGTCGAGACATCAAAATCCAGCGAACAAGGGTGGTGACATTGATGCCGAGTCCCTTGGCTGCGAAGTTCCTCGACCTGCCGCGCTCAGGCGATCGTCGGCTCGAGCGACACTTCGGTCCGGATGGAGTTCGATACGAGGCAGTTCCGCTCCGCCTTGTGGAGGATCTCCTCCGCCTTGGCGCGCTCCTCGCCCGGTCGGAGCGCGATCCGCGGGCGGACGACGATCTTCGTGAATACGAAACGGTCGTCCAGGAACTCGAGAAGGCCTTCCGCCTCGCTTTCGTATTCCTCGAAGGCGAGCCCGGCGCGCCCGGCGAACGCCAGGAAGGTGGTCATGATGCAGGAGTTCACCGAGGCGACGTAGAGATCCTCGGGAGACCAGACTCCCTCGTGCCCCTTGAACTCGGGCGGGGTCGCCACCTCGACGGGCGGCTTTCCGTCCACTGTCAGCACTCCCTTCTTATCCCCGGTCCACCGGACGGAAATCGTGTACTTGTAGCTCTTGGCACGGATCGCCATGTGCTGCTCCTCCTTGTCCCGATTCAGACCGACGAATCCCTTTCTCCGAACCCCGAAGCCGGCGTGCCACGGAAGGACAGGATACAGTGCGAGATTGCCTGATTCTTCGGGTGCGGAAATATTGTAGCATCCCCGGGGCCGAGGAGACCCTGAAATCGGCGCGCGGGAAAAGCGGCCCCGGGGTGGAACGGGGGAAATGTGACGATCCAGGGATGGCACCGGGATAAGCAAGGAGGAAACCATGAATACCGCGTTCGTCGTTACGGAGGCCACGACCACGGATGATGTTGCGGCAGCCGGCTTCCCCGACCCGCTCTACTGCAAACGGGGCCTGGTCGATCACGCCCGCCTCCTTGCGGATCGGATCGATGCGGAAAGGGGCGGCGACATGGACTGCGGTGGCGCCGGGAGTGGATATGTTCCGGACGTCGCGGAGATCGGGGAATAACACCCTTGGTTCCCATGCGTTCGGCCTCTTTACAGACTTCACAGGCAACGGGGTCGATAACAAGCGCGGTATTCCGCGCGGCCTTTTCGTTCTTTCTCATCGCGTCGAACCGGCAATCAGTCGGACATGCGCCGCAGCCAATGCATTCATCCTGACGAATGACCGCCTCATGCCCGCTGCGGAACTCATGGCTTTCGATGATCCGGGGCGAAAGGGCAAGATGTAAGTCCGCCGCGTCCACATCGCAATCGGCGACGATCGGACGATCGGCCAAGACGACAAACGACGCCGTCACACCGGTCTTGCCGGTGCCGCCTTTGCCGCTGATGATGACGAGTTCCTTCATGCGTTCATGTCCTTGCCGGGCTTTGCGCGCAACCGTGTCGTGACACGGGGGAAAGCACGCGAAATGCCTTGGGGCCGCAATGCCCGGTCACAAGGCTCTTTGCCCCTGAGGATTGTTTGTTATTCCCTTGCCATGGCCGTTCCGCACTTCGGACATTGCCGTTGCGCGCATGGCACTCCACGCCCGTGCGGTTCGCGATGCCCGCATTTCGGACACAGGCAGGTGCCGCCGACGCCCGCCGCGAGGGGACCGCCCATGCGACCAAGTCTTCCGCCCCCTCGACCTCTCCCCTGTCCGCCGCCCAGCCCCCTGGGGCCTGTCCCGTCTCCTCTTGGCATTTTCATGCCCTCCTTTCCCGAAGGTTCCCCTTCTCTTCCCTGTCCCTCTCCGCCGCCCGGTCCCATTCCGCCGCGTCGTTTTCCGTTCAAGCGATATTCATCCTTTCCGGTACTGCGAATTCCCCGTCGCCGGCGACCGCTCCGGATGCAGCCGGGCATGACAAAGGTGTCGGACTCCAGGTTGCCACCGAGCCAGGCTTGAATGACCTCGCTCAGGCCGCCGGCGACGAACGGGATTACCTGGATGCCATTTGCGGCAACCATCTCAAGGAAAGGCCTGGAGATCGCGCCGCAAACCAGAGTACCGACGCCAAGCTCCACCAGGCGAAGCGCCTTTTGGACCGGCGGATCATCCGCCAGAACTTCCCGCGTTTCAGCGACGATTTTTCCCGAGTCGGCCTCGACGACGTGAATCCGCCGTGCGATGTCGAAGACCGGCGCGATCCGATCGTCCCAGTATGCAAATGCCGTTTTCGTCATCCGAGGTCTGCGCCTCCTTTCCGCATAGGTAGACAGCATTCGCCGTGCCAACGCGGCTCCATGCGAATAGATCGACATAAGTGAGAGTAATTACAGGTGATCTTCAGCAAGGCCGGAACGTGTAGGGTTGGCGCAAGGTTGCTGGTGCGCTACTGAAGGCACGGAAGGGTAGTGCGAGTGTGCTACTGTATCCGCGCCCGACGGGTGCGGCCGTCCCGCTCGGGAAGGGAGATTCCCAGTTTTTTCATTCTGCGGAAAAGCGTCGTCTTGTGGATGCCGAGCTCCTTCGCCGCCGCCAGGCGGTTGAAGGCGTTGCGCTCGAGGGCGGCGCGGAGGACTTGGGCGTCGAGAAGAGCGTGGGCCGACCGCACATCGGAATCCGCCCCCGCCGCCGCGCCATGGGCCGTCAATTCCTCGGGCAGATGCCCGATGCCGATGTCCCCCCCGTTGCAGAGAATGAAGGCACGCTCGATCACGTTTTCCAGTTCGCGGATATTTCCCGGCCAATCATGGGCCATGAGGAGCGACAAGGCTTCCGCGGCGATCCCCGGCACGGTTTTATGCTGCAACCGGTTGAACCGGGCGACGAACTGCTCCACGAGAAAAGGAATGTCCTCTTTCCTTCGGCGCAGCGGGGGCAGTTCGATGCGCACCACATTCACGCGGTAATAGAGGTCCTCACGGAATGCGCCCTTGCGGGTTTGTTCCGCCAGATCCTTGTTGGTGGCGACGATGATCCGCGCGTCCGTCGTCTCGGAACGGGTCGAGCCCAGCGGCTCGTAGGTCCGCTCCTGGAGCACCCGCAACAGGCGGACCTGCAAGGCCGGGCTCACCTCGCCGATCTCGTCGAGGAAGAGGGTACCCCCCTTGGCCACCGCGAAACGCCCGGGCTTGTCCCGGGTCGCCCCCGTGAACGCCCCCGCCTTGTAGCCGAACAACTCCGATTCCAGGAGCGTATCCGGAAGGGCGCCGCAGTTGACCGCGACGAAGGGGCCCTTGCTTTGCCCGCTCAAGGAGTGAATCGTCCGCGCCAGCAGTTCCTTTCCTGTCCCGGTTTCGCCGAGAAGGAGCACCGTGCTGGGGCTGGTGGCGATGGCGGGAAGGACTTCAAACACCTTTTGCATGACGGGGCTGCGGCTGGCCAGGTCGCCGATGCGGAATTTTCCCTCCAGTTCGCGGCGCAGCGCCTCGACCTCGCTCAGGTCGCGGAAGGTTTCCGCGCCGCCCACGACACGACCTCCGGCGTCCCGAAGCACCGCCGTGGATACGCTGATGGGGATGCGGGTTCCATCCGCGTCGATGATGAATCCCGATCGGCCGATCACGGGCTTGCCGGTCTTCAGGGTGCGCCGCAGCGCGCATTCGGCCTCGCACATGCTGGAGCGGAACACCTCGGAGCAGAGCCGGCCGATCGTCTCTTTCCGCGACATCCCCGTGATTCCCTCGGCCGCACGGTTGAACGAGGTGATCCGCCATCCCAGGTCGACCGTGAAGACGCCGTCGGAGATGCTTTCCAGAATGGCATCCGTCGGGGCCGGGACGATCTCTTTTATACGCATATTTCGTTGTCTCGCATTTCGTCATTGACATATTTGAGCATATGCTCATAATTATACCTGCGAGGTGTTGTCATGTCCAGACCGCAATGTTGCCGCCGGGTCGCCGGGAGACCGATCGCGTCCGTGTTCCATCCGGCGGGGATCCCGGTCCGCGGGCTGGACGAGATCGTCCTCACGCTCGACGAGTTCGAAGCGATCCGGCTGGCCGATCTGGAAGGGCTGTACCAGGAACAGGCCGCGGAGCGGATGATCGTTTCGCGCCCGACCTTCGGCCGTATCCTGGCGGCCGCCCACCGCAAGGTCGCCGAGGCGCTGGCGGACGGCAAGACCCTCAAGATCGAAGGCGGAACCATCCGCATGGAACGGCTGCGTTCCCCCCGTTGCGAGTGTCCCCGGTGCCGTCCCGCAAGCGACGTGGGCGGCGCGGAGGAAAAGACGGGGCCGATGATGGATGCGAAAGCCCCCCCTTGCCGCCGCATGCGGCGAAGGATGGGTTGCAGGAATGTCTGAGTCGAGTCCGCAGCGAACCCTCAACCAAGAAGGAGGAAACGTCATGAACCTCTGTATCCCCATCACCCGGGACGACGGCATCCGGAGCCCCGTAAGCCTTCACTTCGGTTCGGCGCCGATCTTCATGGTCGTCGACACGGAAAGCGGAATCTGCCGGGCCATCACGAACCGCAATCTCCACCACGACCACGGCATGTGCCGGCCGCTCTCGCAACTCGCGGGGGAAAAGCTGGACGCCATGGTGGTCGGAGGGATCGGGATGGGCGCCTTCGGCAAACTGAAGGCGGCGAACATCCGCGTCTTCCTTTCGGAGCACCCGACGGTCGAGGAGACGGTGGCCGCTTTCAAGTCGGGAACGTTACGGGAAGTGACCCCGGAGATGGCCTGCGCGGGTCACGGCAAGGAGCCTCACGGACACGCCGCACATTGAAAGCGGTCCCCACGGGGCTCGAAAACCACCGTATTTATGAACCGAAGCGCTTCCTGTAACCAAGGGGGGGGTAGCGGATTATTGCCGCGCACCGCAATAATCCGCTACCCCCTCATGTATCATGGAACAGGAATATATTTCGCGCGAACCCCCAAAGGAGGGCGCCATGGAGGCGGAACCGATCATCACCAAAAAACTGGGTCGAATCGGTGTGATCACCCTGAATCGGCCCGAGGCCAGAAACACGTTTACCATACCGTTCGCCGAGCGGTTGGACCAGGCGCTCCGGAGCATGAACGAGGACCCGGAAGTTCTGGTCGTCGTGATCAACGCCAACGGCAAACATTTCTCAACCGGGATCTCCCTGGACCAGTTCCACCTCGCATCCCAACGGGAATACCGTGATTTCCTCCGCCGGATCGATGCGTTTTATCACCGGCTGGCACGGATGGAAAAGGTCACCATCGCTTCCGTCAGGGGGTATGCGGTGGCCAACGGCGCAGGGCTGGCTGCCGCCTGCGATATCACGGTCGCCGCCGAAACCGCAACCTTCGGGACCACCGCGATCAATGTCGGCCTGATCTGTCTCGGCCCGGCCACCCCCCTGATACGGATCCTCGGGCGTAAAAAAACGCTGGAAATGGTATTGACCGGGGAAACGATCGGCGCGAGGGAAGCGGAAAGGCTCGGCCTGGTGAACCGTGTCGTGGCGGACGATCAATTGGACGCGGCGACGATGCAACTGGCCGAAAAGCTGGCCGCCAAAAGCCCGTTGGCGTTGAGAATCGGCAAGGAAGGGATCAACCGGCTGCAGGATTTCCCGTACCACCAGGGGCTGGATACCATGGATGATCTGTTCGCCACCCTCTGTTCCACAGAAGATGCCGTGGAAGGTGTGCAGGCATTTCTTGGAAAAAGAGCTCCGAAATGGAAGGAACGTTGACGAAATAATCCTACGTCATGTGTTTTTCCTGCTCGCGGAGAAAGGTCTCCGGCATCTGGACGGCCACTATTTCTCCTCGTGCGGTGGCCACCCCTTCGGCATATACCGTCGCTTCGACGATAACCTTCCGGCCTTTGATTTCCTTGACCCGTCCGCGAATTTCCAAATCGCCGCCTAACGGGGTCGGTTTCAGAAAATCCACACGCAGCGAACCGGTCACAAAGCGAAAGGGCGGATCGCTGTCCATCTCCCGTCCCTCGGCGCGGTACATCGCCGCGGCGGCGGTCCCCGTCCCGTGGCAATCGATCAGCGACGCGATCAATCCGCCGTACACGTAACCGGGAATGGCCGTATGGAACGTCTCCGGGCGGAAGCGCGTGACGGCCTCATCCTTCTCCCAATACGTTTTTATCCGGTGGCCATGCTCGTTCAAACGCCCGCAGCCGTAGCAATGAGCCACATTGTCGGGATAGTAATCCTGGAATGCTTTCACCGTCACGAGTCCTCCGGGGATATACCATGATAATGGGGGACTCCCCAAGGAGGGAAATCCCCGTTCCTGTATAGTTTTTCGTCCTTTCCCCCGCGGGATCAGGACAGACCCCATGCCGGGGACGTCAGTAGTTCAGGACGGCCTTCGCGCCGAGACACTCCTGGACGACCCGGGCGCCCGCGATGAGCGACGCCTCGGGGACCAGTGCGTCCGCGGCGATGTTTCTCCCCTTGACGCAGGGCGTGCAAAGGAGGAGTTTTCCTCCCTGCCCGAAATAGCTCGCCATCAACTCCTTCAGGGGGGGAAACCCGATCCCCTGGATGTTCCCGCCGGCGCCCTTCACCGCCAGCGTAACCGCATCCCCCTGGAGGATGACGGTGGTCTTGACGTCCATGGCCAGCGCGGCGTTCGCGACCACGAACGGGAGGCTCGCCCGATCGGGGTCCTCCCCTCCGTGCGTTCCGATGATGACGATCTTCTCCTCCGCTGTCTCCGCCATTTCAACCCTCCTCGATGGAATTGGGCCGCAGGAGGCCCATGTGGAACGACGTCATGCGATCTCCTTGGGACGCGTCGCCCTGCCTCACGCCGCGAGCCCCGGTTCCCGGGCAACGGTCTCCGACGCCCCCTGCTTCACGGCGGCAAGGTACGCCGCGAACGGCCGGTAGAACATGTGGCCCCACTTGCCGAACGGCACCTGGAGCACCAGGAACGGCGCGACGACGGCAAGGTGGAGCACGTAAGTGTAATAGGTTGTCAACGGAAGACCGGCCAGCCGGAAGACGTGCACCAAGATCCCTGTGAGCGCCACAAGGAACAGGAGGGCCAGGAACACCCAGTCGGTGGGATGGGAGTGCTCGTGGATCGGGTCCCGTTTCCGGATACGGCCGATGAGGAAGTCCCCCGAGACGTAGAGGAGAACCGCCGTCGCATAGTACCCGAACAGACGGGTGGGATGGTAGACGGGCAAGATCTCGTCCGTCTGGAACCAGCGTAAAAAGACTTCCACGAGGACCATCATCGTGACGTACCCGGTGACCAGCAGGAAATGCTTGAGCCATCGGGTGCTCGGCCCTTCGCATTCCCGCCACTTTTTCTGGGTCGCGAAGTGCTCGAAAAACGCGGGCAGCTTGCGCAGGTACAGCGAAAAGGGGACGGCGGCCCCCTTCCCGGCGCCCATCACCCGGCGAAACATCCGCCACACGTTGGAGAGAAGGAGGGTGGCCAGGATGCCGCCCATGATCCAGTCGCCGATCTCCACCCACTTCACGGGGGCGAAGGTGTTGAGCTCCACGCGGTCCGTGACCACGGGGCCATGGAACAGGGCGAACAGGCCGACGACGAAGAAACCGACCAGCCCGATCGCCCCGATCTCCCATCGCGCCGAGGTGTAAAACTTCTTCCCCAATCCCGTCCAGTCGTACACCCCGGTGAGGTATCTCCGGGCCGCCATCATGGTCTCCCCCGGGTTCGCGTCCCGGGGGCAGGTGTCCGAGCACTCCCCGCAGTAGTAGCAGAGCCACGGCTCGAGGGACGCCGCGAGCTTCTCCGTGTGCCCCGCCTGCAGGAGATGGATGATCCGGCGGGGGAACCCCCCCGTATCCTGGGACTGGGGACAGGTGGCCGTGCAGTTGCCGCAGTTCATGCACGCCGTGATATCGCCGCCGCCGAATTTCGCGACCTCCCTGTGCAACCCCGGCGTCATCCGTGAAACCATCCCCGATCCCCCCCTTACGCCTTCGCCGCCTTGTACCGGTAATAATCGTCCGCCTTTGCCTTGGGAAGCTCTTCGAGAACCCCGTATCGCCTGAGGGCCATCACCCAGAGTGTGACCTCCCGGGCCGGGCGCCGCAGCGCGCCGGCGATCTCCGGAATGGTTCTCGGATCCTCGCGGAGGAGGGACATGATCTTCTCCTTCATGAGCATCTCGTCCCGCATCACCTCGGAAGGATCCCGTCTCCGTTCGGCCCCCATCAGCCGGCCTCCCGGACCAGCGCGTCGATCATCCCCTTCACCTGGGCGTTGGTGCACCCCTCCAGATCGATCGCCTCGACGGGGCACGCGGGAACGCACCCGCCGCACCCCTTGCAAAGCGCGGGGTGGACACAGGCGACCTCCTTCTCCCCCTTCCGCACCTTCTCGACCGCTCCGTCGTAGGGACACGCTTTTTCGCATTCCCCGCACCATGTGCACGCGTCCGTGTCGACCTTCGCGACGAGCGGGGGAAGATCGACGTACCCTTTGAGCAGCAGCGCCGCCCCCTTGGATACCGCCGCCAGGGAGGAGGCCACGCTCTCCGCGAGCGTCTTGGGCCCCTGGGCGGTCCCGGAGAGGAAGACGCCGTCGATCAGCGTCTCCACGGGGCGCAACTTGGGGTGGATCTCGCTGAAGAACCCTCCGGCGTCGACGGGGAGCTTCAGGACGTTCGCGAGGTTCGCGTTCTCCCGGGGCGCCATGCCCGTGACGAGGACCACGAGATCGGCCGGGATCCCGATCTCCTCTCCGCCGAGAAGTCCGTCACAGACCCTGACGAGCAGTCCACCGTCCCGCAGTTCCACCACGGGAGGGACGTCCCCGGCGTACCGGATGAACACCGCCCCCTTGCGGCCCGCATCCTCGAAGAGGATCTCGTTCTTCCCGTAGGTCCGCATGTCGCGATACAGGTGGTACTGGTTGACGCCGGCGTCCACCGAATGGACCAGGAGAGAGGTGTGGACCGTCGCCGTGCAGCAGTACCGGGAACAGTACAGGTTCGGGCGGGGGTTCTCCTCCGTCGCCGCCTGGCGGCTGCCGACGCAGTACACGTAGACGATGGTTTCGACTTCCCGGTCCTGGTACCGCAGCTTGCCCCTGGTCGCGGCCAGAAGCTCCCGGAACTCCGGCAGGGTGACGACTCCCGGGAGGCCGTACCCGAACTCGCCCGCCTTCGGGACATATGGATCGAACCCCGTGGCGACCACGATCGCCCCGACGTGCAGCGCGATCTCCCCGGCGTCGCGGACGCGGACCGAGACGGTGAAATCCCCGACGCTTCCGCGCTTCCCGACCACCTCGGCGCCCGTAAAGAGCGTGACGTTCTCCTTCCCGCGGATCGCACGGAGCAGCGTGTCGACCATCTCCGCCCCATCCCGGTCGTTGGGGAACATCCTCCCCCACGCCGGAACCCGCCCCCCCACCTGCGCGGCCCGTTCCACAAGGTACACGGTCATCCCGAGGTCGGAGAGCGCCAGGGCGGCGCGCATTCCCGCGACACCCGCTCCAATGACCAGAGCCGCCGGGGTCGTCTCGATTCGAAGGTCGGTCAGCGGCACGCCGAGTCGGGTCCGCGCGACCCCGGCACGTACGAGGCGGACCGCCTTCGCGGTGGCCTCTTCCCGCTCGCGCCGGTGCGCCCAGGAGCACTGCTCGCGGATGTTGACCTGGGTATACAGGTAGGGATTCAACCCGGACCGCTGCGCCATGGCGCGGAAGGTGGCGAGATGGAGCTTGGGGGAACAGGAGGCGATCACGAACCCGTCGAGCTTCTCCTCCCGGATGATCCGCATCATCTCCTGCTGGGCGGCGTCCGAGCAGGCGAAAAGGAACGTCCTGGCCACGGCGACCCCGGTCTCCTTCCCGGCCGCGGCGCGGACCTCCTCCACGTCGACGTAGTCGGAGATGTTCCCGCCGCAGTGGCAGAGGAACGCCCCGATCCGTTTTTCATTCATGACCCGGCCCGCCTTCTTTGGAGAAAGGACGCGACTTGGGCGGCGGCCGCCCCGGAGTGAAGGATCGTGTCGGGGATGTCGCGGATCGCGGTTGCGGTCCCTGCGACGAACACCCCGTCGATGCCCGTCTTCCCCGGCTCGAGATCTTCGTCGACCTCACGGACGTACCGGAACGGGTCCGCCTCCAGCGCGCCGGAAGGAAACAGACCGAACGCGTCGGGGTTTGCGGAAAGGCCCACGGACAGGACGACGAGGTCGTGCTCCGCCGTCCTCGTCCCGCCGGTTCCTTCGATATCCTCGTACCGCACGACGAGGTTCCCCTCCCCGGCCTCGTCGATCTTCGCCACCTTCCCCTTCACGAACCGCACCCCCATTCCCTTCGCCTGCTCGTAGAACTCCTCGTACCCCTTCCCGAAGGCACGGATGTCGATGTAGTAAATCGTGATGTCCGCAAGAGGCAACGCCCCCATGAGAAGCTGGGCCTGCTTGATCGAGTACATGCAGCAGACGCGGGAGCAGAGCCGGTTGTCGACGGTGCAGTCGCGGGAGCCGGTGCACAGGACGAAGGCGATGGTGGAGGGCGCCTTCCCGTCGGAGGGGCGCACGACGGCGTGGAACGGCCGGGTGGGGGCGAGGATCCGGTCCATCTGCATCGCCGTGATCACGTTCGGGTACACCCCGAACCCGTATTCCGGTTTTCTCTTCGGGTCGAAGAGCGTGAAGCCCGTGGCGACGAGAACGGAGCCGACCTCGACCGTTTTCCTCTCCTCCCGCATGTCGAAGCGGATGGCGCCCGCCGGGCAGGCCGCCGCGCACTGCAGGCACTCCGAGCAGACCCCGCAATCCAGGCATCGGCCCGCGCTGTACCGGGCCTCCTCTTCGGTCATCGTTTTTTCCACTTCTTCCATCGACCGGGAACGGCCGATGGCGGGCAGCTCCGGCGGAACGACCGGGTTCCGTGCCGAAGGCGGCACGTCCGCCCGGCCGAGCACCTCGTTGCCGTCCACCGCGGGGAGACGGGCGTCGAAGGGGATCCCCGACAGGGGGAGCCCCTGCAGCGACCGGTCGATGTAGAAGGCGGCGCGCTTCCCTTGCGCTACCGCCTCGATGATCATGGAGGGACCGGTCACGTCGTCGCCTCCGGCGAACACGTTCGGCAGGGAGGTCGAAAGCGTCTCCGGGTCCGCATGGATCGTCCCGTCCTCGTTCAGTGCGAGTTCCCCTGCGAAAGGCCGGGTGCCGGGTTTCAGTCCGACGGCGAGAACCGCGATGTCCGCCGGACGGATCACTTCCGACCCCGCCACGGGAACCGGGCGCCTCCGGCCGTCGGCGCCCGGCTCCCCAAGCTTCATGGAGACCCATTCCACCGCAGTCAACACCCCGTTTTCCCCGAGAAACCGGGCCGGCGCCGTGAGCTCGCGCAGTTCCACCCCCTCCTCGAGGGCGGACCGGATCTCGAATTCGTGGGCGGGCATCTCGGCGCGGCTCCTGCGGTAGTGGATGGCCACCCGGGCGGCACCCATGCGAAGGGCCATCCGCGCCGAGTCGATCGCCACGTTGCCTCCGCCGATGACCACCACCCGCTTCCCCGAGAGGTCGATCTTCCCGCCGGCGTTCCCGGCCGCGAGCAGATCCATGGACTCGACGACCCCCGGAAGATCCCGGCCGGGGATCTTCATCCCCTGCCCTTCCATCGTGCCCACCGCAAGGAACACCGCGTCGAATCCCCCGCCGCGCAACGACGCGACGGAACGGACGGGGACCCCGGTGCGGATCTCCACCCCCAGCGCGGTGATGTTCCGAATATCCCGGTCCACCAGGTCCTTGGGGAGCCGGAACGGAGGGATCCCGTGGCGCAACATCCCGCCGGCCTCGGGGCCGGCCTCGAACACCGTGACGCCGTACCCCTTGCGGGCGAGAAAATATGCCGCCGACAATCCCGCGGGGCCGGAGCCGACGATCGCGACCTTTTTCCCGTTTTGCGTTTCCGGCGGACCGTACTCGGGCTCGGGGTGCCGCCCGTAGTACCAGTCGACCATGAACCGCTTGATCCCCCGGATGGACACCTTCCCCTCGACCTCGTCCCGGGTGCACCGCCCCTCGCACGGCGCGTAGCAGGCACGGCTCAAGGACCCGGGGAGGGGGGCGTCTTCCATGTGCAGGCGGAACGCCTCCTCGTACTTGCCGCTGCGGACAAGGGACACGTAGCCGTGCGCCTTCACGCCCGCCGGGCAGGCGAACGAGCAGGGGGAGGTGCCGGCCCGCTCGATGACCGCCTTCTTCGGTATCGCCTGGGGGAAGGCGATGTGGGCGGCCCGCGTGGCCACAAGGCCGGCGTTGAACTTGTCGGGGATCGGCACCGTGCACGCCAGCTCGCATTCCCCGCACCCGGTGCACGCCGCGGGATCCACGAACGTCGGCTTTCTGAGGAGCCTGGCGGCAAACGTGCCGCCGTCCTTCCGGACGATCCCCTCCACCTCGCTGCTGGTGAAAACGGTCAGGTTGGGATGATGCGCAGTGGCTGCCATCTTGGGCGTGGAGATGCAGCTGGCGCAATCGAGGGTCGGGAAGACCTTGCTCAAAAGGATCATCTTCCCGCCGATGCTGGCCTCCTTCTCCACGAGGAGGACCTTGTACCCCATGTCGCCCAGCGTGAGGCCGGACTCCATCCCCGCGATTCCGCCGCCGACGATGAGGACGTCGTAGTCCACGGGTTCCGCCATTTCGGACTGCCCCGCGGCAACCCTCATAGCTTGCTCAACGCTTCGGTGAACTGCCGCATGTGCGAGACGAACGGTTCCGAGCATACCGAGCAGATCGCGGCCATCTTCACCCGGCGCGGGTCGATCCCCCGCTCTTTCAGGAGCCCCTGCGCCTTTCCGGCGATCCGGGCGGTCCGGGCGGTGCAGTCGGGAAGCAAGGCGCAATCGCCCCCGTCGGCCGCGATGAACACGCCGTCGAACCCGGACTCGATCGCGTAGACGATCCACCCGGGGTTGATCCCCCCCGAGCACGGAACGCTGATCACCTTGACGGAAGGGGGGTAGCTCATGTGTTGGCTGCCGGCCAGGTCGATCCCCGGATCGGAGATGGTGTTCGTGGAGAAGACCAGGATCTTCGGAAGGCTTCCTCCTCCGGGTTCGGCCATGCCTCCTATCTCCCCCGCTTCACGAACAACCGCCAGTATCCCGCCTCCTCCACGTCGCCGAGAAAGTCATGCCCCACCTTCTTCGCCCAGAGGGGAATGTCCTCCTTGGTCCCCTCGTCGGAGGACATCACTTCGAGGACGCCGCCCACCGGCACCGCCGCAATGGCACGCTTCGCCTCGAGGAGCGGCCCGGGGCACGCCGTCGCCCGGGCGTCGATCGTTTTGTCTACTTTCAGGGCCGACAGATCCACAGCCATCTCGTTCCCTCCTTTTCGCTTCGCCGGGGATGGAATCCAAAGACCTCTTAAACGGAGGTCAACACGTACCGGGGGTCGACCTCCTGCGCGACCATTCCGCGCTCCTTCATCCGATCCAGCAGGACGGACCGGATCAGTGTGCACGCCTGGATGATCCTGCGATCGGTGAGACTGTAGCGCACGACCTGTCCCTCCTTCCGCGCATGCACCAGCCCCTGCGCTTTCAGGAGCGACAGGTGCTGGCTGACGTTCGACAGGGGGACCGAGAGGACCTCCGCGATTTCACCGACGCTCATCTCCTTCTTCGCAAGCAGGGCGAGGATCATGAGGCGCTTCGGGTTCGAGAGGGTCTTGCACAGGTCCGCGTGCAATTCGAAGACGTTCGTCTTTTCCATTTCGACCCCGATCCGGCGGCAAGGTGTTGTTGCTTTATTTCAATGTTACGCAACTAATATATAAAAATATCGAATGATGTCAATACATATTTCCCGGGCGGAATCGCCCTCCGCGGGAGTCGTTCCCCCGGGAGCCCCTTCCCTGCGCGGAAAGGGGCCCCGGGAGCGCGGCGCTACCTTCTCCACCCGGCCCAGGCGGGGATGCCGTTATCGTCCCGCAGCTTCAGGACCGCGTCCCCCTTTTTCACCTCCGCGGCGAGGATCGCCGGATTCCCGGCGAACGTGACGCGGGATCCCTTGACCTCGACGGCGTCGCCCTTCTGCAACGCGTTGTCGAGCCGCTCGACGTACCACTCCGGCCCAAGATGAACGGAAAGGGGCCCTTTCTCCGTCTTGAGCGTCAGGTGCACCCCCCGGCTCATCCCCTTCATCGGGACCATCCGGTCGACGCTCTCGATCGTCCCGGTGACCGTCTCCACGGTCGCCGGGTTGTACATCCCCTGGTAGCCGCCGCCCATCCCCCAGCCCCCGCTGCCTCTCCATCCCCTTCCGGGGCCGGCCGCCGCAAGGGACACCGTGAATGCCAACACCGCCAGCACCGCCACGCCGATCACCGCATTCCTTTTCATCGTTCCTCCCTTCCCGGGACTTCGCAGGCGCCGGGATTATATTGATGTATGCTTATGTAAACCCGACCCATGCGCGGATGTTTCAGTGGAACTGCGATCCCCCCGCCGGATCGTAATCGTCCGCTTCATGATGCAACCCCAAGGAGGTGGGGAGCGCGCATCCAGACCCGCACTCCGCCTGCAGGGTGACGTGGTCGATGTGGTACTCCGCCCGCAATGACGCGCGGATCGCTTCCAGCACCTCCCCTCGCCGCGATACGTGCGAAGGAGAGATTTCCACGTGGGCCGAGAGAACGGGGATGTGGGAACAGATGCTCCACAGGTGCAATCGGTGGACCCGATCCACCCCATCCACGGCGCGGATCGTTTCCGTGACCTTACCGGCGTCAAGCCCCGGAGGCGTCCCCTCGAGGAGCATGCGGAGAGCGTCCCGCAGGATCCGCACCGTTCCCCACAGGACCAGGAGGCCGATCCCCGCGGAGATCACGGCGTCCGCCCGGTACCACCCGGTCCATGCCATCACGACCGCCCCGACGACGACCCCGACCGAGGAGAGGGTGTCCCCGATGACGTGCAGAAACGCGCTCCGGACGTTGAGATCTCCCTCGGCCCCGCGATGAAGCGCGACGGCGGAGACCCCATTCAGGACCAGGCCCACGGCCGCCACCACGAAGAGAAGGCCGCTTTCGACCGCCACCGGGTGGAGATACCTCCCCCACGCCGCGTACAGGATCCCGAGGGAGACCGCCAGCATCGTCAGGCCGTTGATCAGGGCCGCGAACACCTCGACCCGGTGCCACCCGAAGGTGCGGGTGTCCGTCGGCGGAAGCAAGGCCACGCGGATCGCGCCGTAGGAAAGGAGGAGGGAGAGCAGATCCAGCAGCACGTGGACCGCATCCGACAGCAGGGCGAGGGAGCCGGACAGAATTCCCCCCGCAATCTCGAGGACCAGCGTGCCGGCGGACAGGAGGACCGCGAGAAGAAGCCCGCTCTCGGCTTTTGAACGGATCGCCGTTCCCATCTCCGTTTACCCTCCCGCCAGTTTCCACGCCATCTGCGCGGCGATCGCGTACAGGACGGCTCCGATCAACCGCTTCACCTGATCCCCCTTCAGTCGCGCCGTCATGAGATGCGAGCCGAGGACCGACCCGAGCAGGCTTCCGGTTCCCGCCGAAAAGAGCAGGGCCGGATCGAGGGATCCGGCGGCGGCGTGCCCGAAAAACCCCGACAGGGAAGCGAAGAGCACCACGAACGCGGTGGTGGCGGAAGCGACCTTGGCATCCATCCCCCGCCAGACGAGCACGGGGACGACGAAATTTCCGCCCCCCACGCCAAGCAGCCCCCCGAGGTATCCGGCCGCCGCCCCGATCCCGGAACCGAAGGCGATACGCCGGACGGTCGCATCAGCGGATCCGCTCCGCTTTCTTCCCCGGTGGAAAAACATCATCGTCGCCGCGAACAGGAGGAAACCGACGAAAAGCCATTTCAAGGTCACCACCGGCAGATACCGGCTCGTATACGCCCCCAGCGGCGCCAGCGGCACCGCGACGGCGAGGATCGGCAGGGCGGTCGGGAAATCCACCAGCCGGGCGCGAATGAACCGGACGCACGCCGCCGCCATGGAGACCGCATTGAGAAGGAGCGCGGTCGCCATCGCGGTGCGCAGATCGACACCGAGGAGAAGGAACACGGGGATGAGGATGAACGCCGCCCCCACTCCGGCGATCGTCAGGACGGTCGTGAACGCAAAGGTGGCCGCGCCGGCCAGGAGGAACGTCATCCCCATTCCTCACGCGAAGTATCCCTATTCCCCCGCCAGGAGTTTCTCCTGGCACGGGATGCAGACCTTCCGCTCCCCGACGACGCGCCCGTACTTCTCGACGACCGTTTCCCCGCACCGGTCGCAGACAAACGATGCAAATGTTTCGGACGATTTCCCGATGTTCATCGGGAACGGCCTGCCAACGGTCAGTATCGCTGCTTCCGGGGCGCCCATCACCTGCCGGATCAGCGGGTCCACGACGACGTCGGGAACTTTGGAGGGAGGAACTCCTTTCTGCCGGTACTCGAGAAAGAACGGGGTCTCCTTCATCTTCGCCTGGGCTTCCGCCTTCGGGACAACCCGGACGGCATGACCGGATTCCCGGTCCACCAGGGTCACTCCGAACTTCCCGTATCCCGCCTTCCGAAGGTTCCCCTTCCCGAAGGTGCAGCCGGTCACCATCTGGATCCCGTCGGCGAAGCAGTGGGAACAGTGATCGTCCCCGAGTTCGACGACGGCCGACAATTCCTTGTCCTTCGCCCGGCCGACGCCGAGCCGGTTCATCGCCGCCGCTCCCGCCCGAAGCCCCATCGGCATGGCGGGGCACTTGTGCCCGTGCAGTTTCAGTCCCGCTTCCAGATACTCGTTTGCGTCGATCATGAGCGACCTCCTTGCTCGTGTATTCTATTATCAGAATATAAAATGCACCCCGCGGGGCGCATTGATCGAACGCAAAAACCGGCCGATTCCGCACGGAAAGACTACAGATCGGCGGGGGATGCCGTCGCGCGGAGGGAACGCGGGTCGAGGACCTGGAACCTGCCCCGCCGCGCACCATCCCAAGGCTGCGGCGATCGCCCGGCAGGGGAGGAAAGGAGCCTCCTTCCGATTCGCATTTCAGGAGACGGTCAAGGATCCTGCGCGGGGGCGGAGTCGGGTCGGGGGAAGGTGATCGCGCCAGGGATCGATGATATACCCTACATTTGTATGGAATAATTCCTGACTGGAAAGACTACAGCACCTCGAAGAACTCGACGGCCGCCCCGGCACGGCACACCGGCTTTCCCTCGTTCGAAGTCATCATCTCCTTTCCCCCTCATTTCCACGCATCCGCAGAACTCCCGCTCGTTATGAAAAGCGAACAGGTGGCCGGGTTTTACGCACAAGAATGCCCAGCCAAGCCGATGCAGCGATCTCCTTGAAATCGGTGGCGAACAGCGGGTGGCGAAAGAGGTCACCGAAGAGGACCCATGCAGTTCAAACCCAACAGGCGGATCGACGCCGGGGACAGGTCCATGGCGATCAGCAGATTCTTGAACATCGCAGCCTCCCTTTTCGGAACGGGATCAGGCACTCGCGCTTGTCTCGGAGGGGAACCAGTGCCGGGTCCGGTTGCAGAACGAACAGACCGAGAGCATGACGGGGACTTCCACCAGGACCCCGACCACGGTGGCCAGCGCCGCGCCCGATCCGGGCCCGTAGAGTGCGATCGCGGTGGCCACGGCCAGCTCGAAGAAGTTGGAGGCCCCGATGAGCGCCCCCGGAGCCGCAACGCTGTGCGGAACCTTCAACCACTTCATCAACCCGTAGGTGAGCGACGAATTGAAGTAGACCTGGATCAGGATCGGGACGGCGATCAGCAGAATGTGGAACGACCGGGCGGTGATGTTGTCCGCCTGGAAGGCGAAGATGCACACCAGTGTGGCCAGCAGCGCGACGACTGTCACGGGGTGCAGGACCGACAGGAACTTCTCGAACCATGCGGTACCCCTGGTCCGGATCAGCAGCGTCCTGGAGACGACCCCGGCGGCCAAGGGGATGACGATGAAGAAGAGGACCGCGTAGATGAGCACCATGAACGGCACCGTCAGCGAGGAGGCGCCGCTGACCAGGAACTTCACGATCGGAGCGAACAATACGAGCATGATCAGGTCGTTCACGGAGACCTGGACGAGGGTATACGCCGGATCCCCGTCCGTCAGGTAGCTCCAGACGAAGACCATCGCCGTGCACGGCGCGGCCGCGAGGATGATGGTGCCGGCGAGGTACTGGTCCGCCAGCTCCGGGCCGATCCAGGGCAGGAACAGGTGCTTGAAAAAGAGGTATCCGAACAGCGCCATCGAAAACGGCTTCACCAGCCAGTTGACGACGAGCGTGACGATCAACCCTTTCGGCTTTTTCCGCACCCCGAGAATCGAGGTGAAGTCCACCTTGAGCATCATCGGGTAGATCATCAGCCAGATCAGCACCGCGATCGGGATGTTGATCTGGGAGTCCTTGCCGAACTCCATCCCCCGCAACGCGTCGATCGCCCCGGGGAAGAGCTTCCCGGCGAAGATGCCGACCCCCATGCAGATCGCGACCCAGAGGCTCAGGTACCGCTCGAAGACGTTCAGCCGTTTCGCGGGGGGCGATTCCCCCGGATGCGCGGATTGGGGATCGCTCATCCGCAGCAGCCCCCGCCCCTGCCGCCCATCATCCCCATCACGGAGATCATGTTCGCCATCGGCTCGCCGCACTCCTCCGTCAGCAGGGAGAACATCTCCCGGACATCCCTCGGGTCGCCCGTCATCCTCTCGCAGAATTTCGGCATGATCTGCCTGAGCACGGCCATCTGGTCTTCCTTCGAAAGCGCATTGAACCGCTCCGCGAACTCTTTCGGCTTCATTTCGCCCCTCCTTCGATTCCCGCCGCCGCTTCCGGAACGGCGAGTGCGATGTTTTCCATACCGAGCAACTCCCTGCCCACACGGCACAGAGCCTCCGTGCCCGCGGGCTCCGACGGCAGCATGGGCACCTTGAAGATCGGCAGCCGGAACGTCTCCTCGGCAACCTTGAGATAGTGCTGCTGCATGAAGTACCGCGACCTGGAGAAGGGAGACGAACAGTCGTCCTCTTCGAGGATGAAATTGGCGATGACGCCCTGCACCTCGATGCCGGACTCCTTGAGATCTTCCGCGGCCCGTTTCGCCTCGAAGATCGGCGTGTACTCCGGGTAGATCACGAGGAGGAAGGTCGTCGCCCGGGGATCCTTCAGGCGCCGGACGAGCGCGTCGAGCTTCCCCTTGGCGCCGGTCGCCCCGGCGTCGGCCTTCCGGACGGCCACCATCATCTCGACCTGCCGGGCGTAGTCGTACGGCAGCTCGAGGAGCCGCAAGGTGTGCCCCGTGGGGGCCGTGTCGAGGATCACGGCGTCGAAATCGTCCCGCTCCACCAGGCCGGAGAACTCCTCGAAGACCGCCATCTCCTCCGTGCAGGGGGATTCCAGCTCCTCCTTTACCACGGCGAGCATCTCCTCGGTGTGGCCGGACGCGGCCGCCTGGGAGAGGATCTTCGCCTTGTACGCCTCGACGCTCTCCTTCTGGTCGATCCGGACGGCGAACAACCCGGGGTAGCCCGGGACGGGGCGAACCTCGCTCGACACGTCCGCCGAGAGGACCTGCCCGATGTGGGACGCCGGATCGGTGGTCGCCAGGAGGATCCGATTCCCCTCCCGCGCGAGGCGCGCCGCCAGGGCGCACGCAGTGACGGTTTTCCCGACCCCTCCCTTGCCGGTCAGGACGACCGTCCTGCTTCCGGCCGTGCCGGTCACCATTTTCCGCAGAGCGTACGGAGGGGAAAACCCCGTGAAGGGGCGAGTACCCGCGAATCCACCGTGGAGGGAATCGCCCTTTCCGTCGAAGGCGATGGCCGCGAACCGCCCCAGGGCGGAAAGGCCCTTCACTTCCCCCGCCTGGAGGGGCACCTCGACGCAGGGCCGGTCGAGCATCCCGGAAAGACGGCGGACCTGCTCCCGCTGGGAGGAGGACTGGTTCGCGAACGGCCCGCCCGCCCCGACCGGGATCACCCCGTTCACCACGATCCGGAAATTTCCGATCCCCAGCGTCCGCAGTTCTTCCCTGGCCCGGAGCAGCTCGTCCACGGAGGTCCGTTCCGGACGGCAGACCAGCGTGAACTCGGTCTTTCCGGAGTCCCGCAGTGCGGCAATGGCGTGGTCGTACTTCGCCTTGGCCCCCTGCAGGGAGGCGACCGGCCCGATGCACGTCTGGCCGTTCCCCTGCGCGGCTTCCTCGATATGGCGGGACCAGTCCACCGGCAGCTCGAGCAGGCGGAGCGTGTGCCCCGTGGGGGCGGTGTCGAACACCACTTGTTCGAACTCCGTGTCCTCGAGGAAATCGGTGAACCGGTCGAACGATGCGATCTCGACGGTGCAGGCGCTCCGGAACTGTTCCTCGAGAACCTTCATGGCGTCCGGGGGAAGGACAGCGCGCAAGGGCGCAAGAGCGCGCTCCCCGTACTCTTTCGTGGCGGAATCCGGATCGATCTCGAGCGCGAACAGGTTCGGAGCGATCTCCGTGACCCGGTTCCCGATGGGGCGCTCGAAGACGTCGGCCAGGTTGCTGGCCGGGTCGGTGGAGACGATCAAAGTCCGCTTCCCCGACGCCGCCGTGCGTACGGCCGTCGCCGCGGCAAGGGTGGTTTTTCCCACCCCTCCCTTACCGGAAAAAAACGTGTATTTGTGCATGAGTCGTCGTACCCCCTCACTGGCATGCGGATATGCGTCGCTTCTCCAACAAACCACTCACCCGCAGCGACCGCCGCGGCCGGGGGGGCATCACCCGCCGGGGGCGGGTTGCCCGCCCCCGCTTCCTCCGACGGAGAAGCCGAAAAGTTGCTGTTCCACCTTCGCGCTGCCGCACACAGGACAGCGGGGCTTCCACTTCTCTTTCTCCCGGATGGACATGTTGGTCTCGAACGGGCGGCCGCAACCGCGGCACAAGTACGCGTAGGTAGGCATTAGTGTACCCTCTCGCAAATAGATTGAAGCACCGAGAACGGCGATGCGCCGCATCCGGCGAGGCGCACGACCGAAGCGTACTTGCAAGTACGGTGAGGGAGTGCAACGAAGCCGGAGCGGATGCAGCGGCGTTCGAATGCCGATATATTTGCGAGAGGGTGCACTTACATTCCCTCCCGGGTGACCTGGTCATACGTCGGGTATTTCCCCTTGCAGACGACCTTCCCGTCGAGCAGGGCCAGCGGAAGGACCTCCTGCCCTTCCCGGGTCAGCAGGTCGACCACCGTCGGGTTCGACATGAACCGCTGCGGCACCTGGTTGATCGCGAGCCGCTCGACGACGACTCCCGCCTTCTTCCACCGGAGGATGTCCTCCTGGAGCCTCGCCAGGGCGGGATCGGGCGCCGGCCCGCACACCCCGGTCGGACAGCACAGCGGCGGTTCGTAGATTTCCAGCTTCCTCAAGATCTGCCTCCTTGCCCGGTACTTCCGGGATCATGATTCATGTGATGGCTGAAAGCACATTATAGTTTCTTCGATGCGGCATGTCAATTCGTTAATTGACGATATGTCATTTCCCGGACAAGACATCGTCGGTAAACTTCCGCATGGCGGCCATGGCGCCTTTCTCCACCATGTGGCCCGTTTCGATCGCGGCGCGGATCGTCTCGTCGTCGATCCCCAGCGCACGCGCCTCATTCACGTGCCAGGTGAGACACGGCTGGCAGTGGGCGCCCACGGATGCTCCGATGGCGATCAGTTCCTTGGTGAGATCATCCATACGAGTCACCGTCCTTTCCCGCCCCAATGGGCGGCGCCCCGGCATACCAGTCCGATCTCGTCAATGGAAGCCCGCTTTCCCGGCCGGAGGGGCGGGAGAGGAGCACCTGGAACACGTTATTCTGGCCGATCCGGAACTTGTGCGCCGATCCGCTCATGTACAGCCGCCAGAGGCGGTAGGTCCTCTCATCGGTGGCCCGGCAGGCCTCTTCGCGGCGGGCCTCGAGGCGTTTCACCCAGTGCCGCAGGGTGAGGATGTAGTGTTCGCGCAGGCTTTCCACGTCCCTCACCTCGAAACCGCTCGCCTCCGCGCAGCACAAGGTCGTGCTGATCGGGACCAGCTCGCCGTCCGGGAAAACGTAATGGTCGGTGAAGGACGCGCCGGGTATGGGCGGGAAGTCGGGATTATGGGCGATCCCGTGGTTCAGGAAGACGCCTCCCGGGCGCAGCAGCCGGAAAGCGCGCCGGAAATATTCCGGCAGCAGGGATTCCCCAACGTGCTCGAACATCCCGACGCTCACCATTTTATCGTACGTCGGAGGCCCGTCGATTTCCCGATAGTCCCGGACCTCGACGCGGCAGCGGTCCGAAAGCCCGGCTCTTCGGATCCGCTCGCTCGCAAGCGCGGCCTGCGGCTCGCTAAGGGTGATGCCGAGCGCCTCCACACCGTAACGGGAAGCCGCGTGGATGACGAGCCCGCCCCACCCGCACCCGATGTCCAGCAGCCGCTCGCCACGGCGCAGCCGAAGCTTCCGGCAAATGTAGTCCAGCTTCCTCTCCTGGGCGGTGTCCAGGTCCTCGCCGCACGACGAGAAGTAGGCGCAGGAGTACACCATCCGCTCATCGAGAAACAGGGAGTAGAAGTCGTTGGAAACGTCGTAGTGGTAGGTGACCGCCTTCCGGTCCCGATGCAGGGAGTGACGGACGCCGCGAAGCCTTTCCAAAGGACGAACGACCGCCGGGCGCTTTCCGGCAGGGAGGGCCAGCAGGTCCCGCGCGAGCCGCAGGCGACCAGCAATCCCCCGGGGCTGTCGAACCAGGTACTCCCCAAGGGCGATGGCGCTCTCGATGTCCCCCTCGATCTCGAAGTCCCCCTGAAGGTACGCCTCCCCCAGGGAGAGTTCACTCGGCGACAGGAACATCCTGCGGAGCACGGCGGGGTTCCGGATGACCATCGTGAAGCGGAGGGGTTGCCCCGCCTCGGGATCCCAGGTGCTGCCATCCCAGAGACGGACGGCGAAATCGCGCGGCTGGAAACCGGCCAGCAGATCCTGGAGCAGAGACAGGCAATTCTGCCCTACAGGATCCGGAATTTCGGCTTTCAGCCCCATCGTCGACATCTCCTCATCCTCCCTTCACCGAGGGGCATCGCGCCCCCTCTCGGATTCCCACCCGCACCATCCCTTACTCGATCCCGGCGATCAGGAGAACGGTACAAACAGATGGTCTTCGGGTCCCCTGGTGAATCCGGCCGGAAGCGCACGGTGGAAGTGCTCCGGCCCGTTTACCGCGTCCCTGATCACGGCCGGGTCCTCCGACAGCAGGTGCTTCTGGCTTCGGTAACAGCGCATGGCCTGGAGCTTGCGTTCTCCAAAACCGCTCACGTCGATCACCGTCGTCACATGAGGAGGTGAGACCGGAACCTCGGGTTTGCAACAGCTCGACAGCGATGCGGACCGCAATACATAGTACAAGGACGGGATCCCGGCTTCCCGTGCCGCGGCGGTCGCTATCCCGCCGATCGCCACGTGATCGGTGTGGCCCGAGACGCCGTCCGGGCCGAACGTGATGACCACGTCCGGTTTCCAACCGCGGAGGAACCGGATGATTTCGGCCCTGGCGGAGTCCCGGCAATCGCGTGCAATCCCCTGGTCGGCGCATTTCAGGAAGATGGGTTTTCTTACACCGAGAACGTCGCATGCGGCCTCCATCTCCCGCTGCCGAACCAAGGCGAATTCCTCGGTGGAAAGATTCCGTTGTTCGTACTCTCCCCGCCGTCCGGCCTCGCCGCGGGTCGCGCAGAGGACGGACACCTCCCCACCAGCCGCCGCGTATTTCGCCAGGGTCCCTCCGGCAAGGAACGTCTCGTCATCCGGATGCGCAAATATCGCGAGAATCCTGTGAGGCACGGGCGTCATCTTTTCCGATTCCCCTTGGCGCCGATTTACAAATTCAGGCAAAACGAGGCTGGTGGATATTATTTATCCGAGGCGCTATAATGTCAATTCGTTATTTGACGATTTGATCAAGAGGCCGGAGGAACCCGTGGATAACGTGGTCATCGTAACGACGGGCCTGGCGCTGATTGCAGTCGTATCGGGAATGCTGGGTCTGGGTGTCGCCTTCGCGGCCATCCCTTTCCTCGGACTGTTTCTCTCCGACCTGGTACACCAGGTGCAGCCCCTGAGCCTGCTCCTGAACGGAATAACCGCCCTCTTCTCGGTGTTCGGCTTCGCCAAAAGCGGCAACATCGTCTGGAAAAAGGCGGTGATCCTGGCGGCTATCACTACGGTCGCCGCCCCGGTGGGTTCATGGGCCGCCCAATACGTCAATCAGACCGCCATATGGGGCATCTATTTCGTGTCGGTCGCCTACCTCTCCTGGCGACTCTTCCGGCCGATCGCGGAACGGCCCTGCTGCACCGAGAACTTCCGGCTGGTCCTTGCGCTTGCGGTTCCCATCTCCGTTCTGAGCGGCTTTCTCGGCGTGGGCCCCGGTTTCCTGCTCATGCCGGCCCTCATGATCGCTGGATTCAACGCCAAGAAGGCCGCCGGTATCAACGCGCTGGCGGTGACGCCTCCCTCCTTTTCCGCGCTCTTCCCCCACCTTGCGACCGCTCGCTTCGACCCGACATTGACGGTGACCTTGCTAATCGCCGGAGCGGCCGGGTCCTTCGTCGGAGCCCGCATCACCAGCCTTTACATGCCGAGCGCACGGATCAAGCAGCTTTTCGGCGTCCTCATCGTCATCATGACCTTGTACAAAATCTGGACGCTCCTGCGGTGAACGACACCCGGTACAACCACGGCAAGATCCGTCTCCTTGCCCGGAAATTCCAGGAACGCGCAAGATAGTCGCGACTGATCCTCGCTCCGGTGGGACTTTCATTCGATTCGTTCATTGGTTATATGGAGGACGACCGATGGGACTGCGGGATTACGAATCCGTATTGAAGGCGGCGGACCCAACGCGGGTCCGGATCCTCGAGGTCCTCGAAGGCGGGGAGATGTGCGTCTGCCAGGTCATCGCGATCCTCTCCCTCGGGCAGTCCACCGTGTCGAAGCACCTCTTACTGCTCCGGGCGGCGGGACTCATCAAGGACCGGCGGGACCGGAAATGGGTGTACTACACGCTGGACCGCGGGAGCGACTCCCCGTATGCAGCACGGATGCTTTCCTGTTCTTCGTGGCAAGATAACCCGCAGGCGTGACAATTCCGACTGCGAAAGGCAAATTGCTTATGGACAGAAGGTCCAGGTCCCCCGTGACGAGAAGGTCCGCCTTGGCCGTGAGGCAGCATTCCAGGAGCATATCGTCTTTCGGGTCACGGCAAATCTCCAAACGCTTTTTGGGATGAACCAGGCCGGCATTCGAAACAACCGCCGCGATGCCTGCGATGAGAGCCATGAACTGCCGGTTGTCGATCTTCCCCCTTTTCGCGAGGACAGCGGGAACCTCCCGGTATTCCTTCAAAAGGTCGGGAGAAACGAAAATCAGGTCTTCGACGACGGCCTTTCGAATGGCTTCCCTCGGTATCCCCCCGAACGCGAAGGCGGAAACCAGTACGCCCGTGTCGATAACGAGTTTATTTTTTGTTCGCGTAGGCTTTTCTCCGGATCGCCTTGACTGCGTTCTCGACGTCCTTCATCCTCAAGGTGGTTCCTTTAAAGGCCACCTCGGCCAAGCGGAAGGCAGCGTCAAGACGTTCCTCCGGAGTGAGGACTGAGAGGATGAAATCCTCTGGCGTGATCTTTATCGCTGTCGTTCTCATGGCTCGCCCTTCCTTTTCGACTGTGCAATCAGCTTAGCATCCCACGCGAATCGCGGCAATCGGATGAGTTCATCCGCCAATGGTTGATCGAACAAACGATTTCTATCGGGTATTCCTGTCGAATATCCGTTGATCCTTTTCGTCCCCCAGCGTATCATATTTATAGATGTAGATATAGCGATCGAAAGACAGAAAGGAGTGCGTCATGGAGAAGAAAGGATTCGTCCTGTGCGTCTGCCAGGGGACCTGCCCGAGCTTCAAGAAGATGGACATCTTCAACGTGCTCGCCGACGTCCGCCGGGAGAAGATCTTCGACTACGTGTGCCTGCACCCACAGCTCTGCGTCGGGGACGGGGAGGAATTCCTCAAGGTCCTGCTCGCGGGGAAGGATACGGACAGGCTGTACATCGCCGCGTGCGACCCGCAGATGCAGGCGAAGATGTTCCGGGACGCGCTCGATGCCGCCGGGTTCGAACGGTCGCGCCTGGTCTCCCTCGACATCCGGAACAAGACCACCGAAGAGGCCGTCGAGGCGATCAAGGGGATGGTCGCGCCGGCCGCTTGAAAGGAGGCCGCCATGAGGACCTGGCGCGGAATCCTGCGGGAGGAGATCCCGTGGTACCCGACAATCGACCCGGACCTGTGCACGGGGTGCAAGACCTGCGTCGACTTCTGCAGGAACGACGTCCTGGAGTTCGACGAAGCCGCCGGGAAGTCCCGGGTGAAACATCCCTACAACTGCGTGGTGGAGTGCAGCACCTGCGGCAAGCTGTGCCCCGAGGGCGCCATCCGCTTCCCCGACGAAGCCGCTTTCTCCGCCTTCATCAAGGAGCGGATCGCCCTGCAGGCCGGGAAGCTTTGAAGGCATGTGACCGCTGACGGGGATTCCATTCCCCGAAGCGCCGAGGGGCGGTGATCTCCGTGCTGGATCTTGTCGACGTCGGGCTGGTCGTCGGAGGCAAACCGATCCTTCAAGATCTCAATC
>Ga0334722_10001475_pt1 | contig 29272 bp, 26 predicted proteins | sample C3_bottom_MG_FD_207210 | JGI IMG/M metagenome (GOLD analysis project Ga0334722, IMG submission 207210) | Sediment microbial communities from Yellowstone Lake, YNP, Wyoming, USA - C3_bottom | ecosystem: Environmental > Aquatic > Freshwater > Lake > Sediment | place: USA: Wyoming | collected... | reverse complement strand
GGGGCCTCACGCACGGCGTGCTGGCCTGGTTCGTGCTCCCCGTGATCGTGACGGCGCTGATGCTGGCGTGGGATCGCGCGGTCCGCCTGCGCCGCACCCCCGGCGCAATGCCTGCGCGGCCGGCGCCCCTCTTCTGGCTGGCGCTGGCGGGCGTCCTGACGCATCCGGCGCTCGACTGGGTCAACAGCTACGGTGTCCGCCTGCTGATGCCCTTCTCGAACCGCTGGTTCTACGGCGACACGCTGTTCATCGTCGACCCGTGGCTCTGGCTGCTGTTCGGCAGTGCGGTCATGCTGGCGTGGACGACGCGCAGGAGCGGTGTGGTGCTGTGGATCGCGATCGGTTGCGCCACAACGGTGCTCATCGCGCTGAACCCGCTCGTGCCGGAGTGGAGCCGTATCACGTGGGTCGCTGCGCTGGCGGCACTTGTGGCCGGGCGCTTCCTCATCAAGCCGTCGGCCGCCGGCACGCTGGCCAAGGCAGGGGTGGCGCTGGCTGCGCTCTACATCGCGACGATGTACGCCGGGTCCAGGCTGGCAGAAGACGCCGTCCGGAATCGGGCGGCCATGAGCGGATGGCAACCGGTGCGGGTCGCGGCCATGCCGGTCCCGGTCGACCCGTTCGGGCGCGTCGTCATCGTGGACACGCCCACGCGGTACATCCTCGTGCCCATCCGCTTGACCTCGCTGCTCGGCGTGTTTCGTGGGGCCCGCGACGTTGCGATCGCGGACCGGCCCGAAACCATCGCCAAGGGTCCGAGCCATCCGGCCATCGATGCGGCGCTCAGCCTGCCCCGGCTGCAGGGCACACGCCGCTGGTTGCGATTTCCAAGCTATGAAGTGAACGCGCGCCCGGACGGCGGCTATACCGTCATCATCCGGGACGCGCGATTCTCGGTTGGCACACCGCCGGGGTTCGGCGTGATCGCGGTGGTCGAACTCGACGCGGCGCTGAAACCCGTTACTTCTTCTTCGTCGCCGTAAAGACGCCCTGCATCTCGCCGCCGTTGTAGTTCACGACGCCGGCCAGCTTGCCATCGACAATCTTGCCGCCCATGGCCACGGGTTCGCCGCCCCCGTACGGGAAGGAGATGGACAGCGTGCCGTCCTTCCACGATCCCGACGACAGCGGCGTGTTGCCCGCTGCAGACCCACCAATCTCGCCGGTGACGACGTCGCCTTTGACCTTCAGCGACAGCGTGAACGGCATCGACTGCCCGCCGATGTCCACGGCGCCTTCCCATTCCCCGGAGATCGGGTCTGCTGCCGCGACGCTGGCATCGGGCGTACCGGCGGGCGCGGCTGCCCCGGATGGCGGATTCCGGGTGACGACGAAACCGCCGGAGTCGGCGGACACCGACCAACTGCCCTCTATGCGGTCGCCGGCCACCTTGCCCGTCAAACTACCGGCCGCGCCCTGAAGATCGAAGCCGAGTTCCAGCACCTCGCCGTTGAGGGCTCCGGCGGTGACCGGTGCCACGCCCATCTGCGATTCGATGGCGCCGCCGATCTTCCCGTCCTTGATCACGAGCGTCACACGGATAGGCAGTTCGCCATTGGCCGTCTGGGCCGCCCCGTCCCAGTTCCCGGCAAGCGCATCCAGCTTCGACGCCGGGGCTGCCGGCTTCGGCGCAGCGGCGGGCTTGGCCGCGTCGGCCGCCTTCACCGGAGCGGTGGGCGGGACGACCGGCTTAGCCGGGGCCGGAGCCGGGGTGGCTGGTTTCGCCGGCTGTACCACCGGCTTGGCCGGTACCGGAGGCGTCTGTTTTGGGACCGACTGGCCGAGCACCGCCACCGGTGCCAGCATCGCGACGGCACACACCGCGCCGCGCTGCATCCACATCTTCGTCGTCCGTGCACGCAGGACCATCTGACTCCTCCGTCTGGGAATGCGCTCTGGTTGAGGTCTCAGGGTAATTTACCAGAATTGCGCAGGATTCCGTGCCCCGTACTCTTGGCTTGCGCGCATGCGTCCAGGGAAGTACGTTCTTGCATACTCACACGGAGGTTGGATGGGGCCGAACCCGCTCGCCTGGCTCGGATGTATCGTTGCGTGGATCGCCAGGCCGCTCCTCGCGCTCCGATACCGCGTGGAGATTCGCGGACTCGAGACGATCCGCCCGGGCAACCGGCGCGGCATGATCTTCCTGCCCAACCACTCGGCGCTCGTCGATCCCATCATCATGATGGCGTGGATCTATCCGCGGTTTCGTGCGAAGCCGCTCGCCGACGAGTACCAGGTCAATCGGACGGCCTTCGGCAGGATCGTGAAGATCTTCGGCACGCATATCCTGCCGAATATGGAGCGGCGTGGCGCCAACGCCCGCACCGGCATGCGCCAGGTGATCGACGAACTGATCGAGGACTTGAAGGCGGGTTCCAACATCCTCTTCTACCCGTCCGGCCGCATCAAACGCCAGCACCGTGAAGACGTCGGCAGCGCCAGCGGCGCGGAAGTCATTTCCGGCGCCATTCCGGACCTGCGCGTGGTCCTGGTCCGGCACGACGGACTCTGGGGCAGTTCGTTCAGCTTCGCCCCCACCGGTCGCATGCCCGCGTTCGGCCCGGCGCTGCTGACGGGGCTCGGTCGGCTGCTGCAGAACGGCATCTTCTTCATGCCCCGCCGACACGTTGTCGTGGAGTTCCTGGAACCCGCGGACTTCCCTCACGGGGAAAGTCGCGCCGTCATCAACGCGTACCTCGAGCGGTTCTACAACCAGCGGAACTCGCCCAACACGTTCGTGCCCTACCTGTTCTGGCAACGGGGCGGACCGCGGGTGCTGCCGGAACCGGCGACGGAGTCCCAGTCCGCCGACGCCACGAGTGTCGCCGCGGCCACGCAGAGCCTCGTGATCGCCCACCTTGCCGAGATTTCCGGCCGCGAGGATCTGACGCTCGAACACCAACTCGCCGCCGACGCCGGTCTCGACAGCCTGGCCACGGCCGAACTGGTCTCGTGGATTCAAAGCGAGTTCGGTTTTTCTGTCGGCACGCCCGAGAGCCTGCACACGGTGGGTGACGTGGTGCTCGCGGCCGCCGGACAGGGCATCTCGGCGATGTCGGCGGACGTCAAGCCTGTGGCGTCCCGCTGGTTCGCGGCCCATGGCGACCACACCCTCCTGACGATGCCGGAGGGCCGGACGCTGACGGACGTCTTCCTGGCGCAAGCCGCAGCGCGGCGGACGCAGCCCGTCGTCGCCGACCAGACGAGCGGCGTGCGGACCTACCAGGACCTGTTGACGGCGATCGTCGTCCTGAAGCCGGTCCTCGAGCAGCTGCCCGGCGAATACGTCGGCATCATGATGCCCGCGTCTGTGCCGTCGGTCGTGCTGATCCTGGCGGCGATGTTCGCGGGCAAGACGGCCGTCATGGTGAACTACACCACTGGCGCACGCACGATCCGCCATTCACTCGACACGCTGGGTGTCCGCACGGTCCTCACGGCACGCGCCCTGGTCACGAAACTCGCCGGCATGGGATTCGATCTGAGTGATATCCAGGATCGCTTCCTGATGATGGAAGACGTGGTGGCGTCGATCGGGACGCGGCAGAAGCTGCTCGCGCTGGTCCGAAGCCACGTCGGCCGGGGCGCCCTCGCGCGGGTGCCGCAGCGGGACGTGGCCGTCGTGCTCTTCACCAGCGGCTCCGAGAACCTGCCCAAGGCGGTCCCGCTGACGCACACGAATCTGCTGACCAACGTCCGCGACATCCTGGCGATGGGCCAGCTCGAAGAACGCGACGTGATGATAGGGATCCTCCCGCCCTTCCACTCGTTCGGCATCACCGCCACGATCCTCACACCGCTCTGCATCGGCATGCGCGCGGCGTATCACACCAACCCGACGGAAGCGGCCATCGTCGCACGGCAGATCCAGACGTACCACGCGAGCGTCCTGTTTTCGACGCCGACCTTCCTGGCCGGCATCGTCCGTGCGGCCGAACCGGGCCAGCTCGATACCCTGCGGCTCACCGTGACCGGCGCGGAGAAGTGCCCGGAGCAGCTCTACGACACGCTGCGCGACCGCGTGCCGCACGCCATCGTGCTGGAAGGCTATGGCATCACGGAGTGTTCGCCGGTGGTCTCGTGCAGCCCGATGGACAAGCCGGTGCCGGGCAGTATCGGGCGCCTCCTGCCGAGCGTCGAGGGCGTCGTGACGAGCCTCGACCTCAGTCGACGGGCCCAGCCGGACGAAACCGGCATGCTGCTCGTGCGCGGCCCGAGCATCTTCACTGGGTACTTGCACTACTCGGGCGAGTCGCCGTTCGTCGATTTCGAGGGCCGGTCGTGGTACCGGACGGGCGACCTGGTGGCGGCCACGGCCGACGGCACGCTGTTCTTCAAGGGCCGCCTCAAGCGGTTCGTGAAGCTGGGCGGCGAGATGGTGTCGTTACCCGCGATCGAGAGCGTGCTCCTGCGTGAGTTCGCCGACGAGGGTGTGGAGGGCCCGCTGCTGGCCGTAGAGGCCATCGGCAACCCGGACAGCCCCGACATCGTGCTGTTTGCGAGAACCGCCATCGACCGCCTCCAGGCGAACGCGGTCATCCGGGATGCGGGGATGAGTGCGCTGCACAACGTCCGGCAGGTGATCCACGTCGACGACATTCCCGTCCTGGGCACGGGCAAGACGGATTACCGAACCCTGAAAGCGCGGTACGCCCCATAGCGCCGCCCCGTCACCGAGTCCGGGAGTGGTTACGGTCCCGTAACCACTCCCGGACTCGTTACAACGCTGTAACCACTCCCGGACTGGGTCTCAGTCGATTGAGTCAAACTGCAAAGCGGGCGAACCGGGGCGCGTTTCGAAGAAGGCCGCGCCCCGGGCCGGGCCGGGATGCTGCTGCGCGTAGCCGGCAGACCACCGCGCGATGAAGCCGTCGACATCGGCCGACGGCACCATCGCCCACACGCTGCCGCCAAACCCGGCACCGAATGCCGACGCGGCGATGGCGCCGCACCGTCGGGCGTCCCGGGCGAGCGTGACGGTCTCGGGCACCTGGTTTCCCAGCCAGCGCTCCGCCCCGTCCTGCGATCGGGCCACGAGCGCGCCAAAGGCCTCCAACTGCCCGGCTGCCAGGGCGTCGGCGGCGCGGGGGAGGATGTCGCGGCTCTCGCTCTCGAACTGGTCCAATCGCTTCACCAGGACCTCGGCCGTAAAGTCGCCGGCGCGCGTGGAGCGCAGTGCCGCGCGCAGCGTGTCGGCCGCGCCCGGGCTGCTCGCGAGCGCGGCATCGAGCGTGGCATCGTCGCGTCCGGTCGTGGTGCGCCAGACGTCGAGGACGCGCGAGGCCGACAGAGACGCGCGGTTGTACGCCACCAGCGCCGCACCGGTCTTCTCGGCTACGACGCCACTCGACGCCACGACCAGCGCGCACCCCGAGGGCCACGTGACCTGACGTTCACGGCGAACCGGCGCGAACCGGTACTGACTTAATTCGCCCTCACGGCAGCACAAGATGGCCGTGTGGTCCTCGCTTCCCCCGAACGTGCCCACGCCGCGGTCGCCAGGCAACTCACCGAAGCTCTTCCCATTCTCGATGGTCGCGAGATAGGCCGCCAGATCCTCGGCGTGTGAAATCGACGCCCTGTACGCCTTCTGCTCCGGCAGCGCGTTCACGCCTGCCAGCGGCAGGTACACGGCGATCATGAATGCGCTGGAACTGGACATGCCGGCCGCGGACGGCAGATTGCTGGCAAACGCCAGGTCGCATCCGCGACGCGCATCGGGGAAGTTCCGCGCGATGCGCCTGACCACGGTCGACGGGTAGTTGGTCCAATGCCCGAGGACGGGCCCGATGTCCGGGTCGAGGGCCGTGTCGCACACCTGGTTCCCGACCGCGTCCACGACACGCACCACCGCATCGGGGCGTTTGCGCGCGACGACGCAGAATCCCTGCTCAGACGCACACAGCAGGCTGCGCCCGCCCGCGTAATCCGTGTGCTTCCCGAGCACCTCGATGCGCCCGGGCACGAAGAACGCGCTCCCGACCTGGCCACTCCCGGTGTGCCGCGCCAGACCCTCGCGAGCCGCCGCGAAGAGCGCGCGGCGTGCCGCGGCGGTCTCCGGTCGAAGGCGTGCTCTGTCCAGCGACGCGTACCGCGTCACGCTCACAGCGTCACCCGCACGCCAGCCAGGCGGGCGGCCACGTCCGAGATGTCTCCCCGGCTCGAGAGGTCCAGTACGCCAGCCGCCATCGGGGCGACCGTGAACCGGATACCCATCTCCCGCTGCGCGAGGCGGACGGCATCGGGCAGTTCGAGTTCGCCGCGCGGAGACGGCTGCACGCGCCGGCAGGCCTCCAGCACGCCGCGAGTGAAGCGCCAGCAGTTCATGCTCAGCAGCACGTCCGGGCCGAACGACGCCAGCGTCGCTTCGTCAGGTTTCTCGATGACGTCCACGAGGGAGCCGTCCGGCGCCGATCGCACGATCGCGAACGCCCGGATGCGATCGGCCTGGACGTTGCTCTCGCGCAGCATGGCCTCGCGGGCGAACCCGACCAGGCCCGCCCCCGTCATCCCGACCAGGGCCCGGAACGCTTCGACGGGGTAGTAGTTGTCGGAGTTCATCACCAGGAAGTCGCTCTCCCCCACCACGCCGGCCGCGGCCACGACCGCGTCGGCCGTGCCCTTCGGCTGCTCCTGGATTGCGAAGGCCAGTTCGACCCGGGTCGGCCGGGCCGTCTCGCCGTAGTAGGTTCGGACGGCGTCGTGTTCCGGCCCGATCACGAGGCACACCTTCCGCACGCCGGCATCCGCCAGCGCGCTGAGGACGTAATCGAGGAAGGGCCGCCCGATCGGAATCATCGCCTTGACGCCCGTATCGGCGGCGCGCGCCTGCGCGTCGCCAAGCGCCGCCGCGCCATCCGCTTTCCGCATGCGCGTGCCCAGCCCGCGCGCCAGGATGACCGCCCAGGGAGCCGACACCTTCTCGTCACTCACTCGATCACTCCGTTCGTCTGTCTCACGGCACGAGCCGCCGGCACATCAGGTACTCGGAGGCGCCGTCGATGATGAAGTCGGGCAGCTCGCCCACCTTGATGAATCCTTCGCGCTCGTACATCGCCAGCGCCCGCGGGTTGAACGACGACACGCACAAGTACAGATGCCGCGCCCGGTCTGCGAACCGTTCGGCCACAAACGACACCATGGCGCGCCCGACGCCGGTCGATCGCTGGGCCGCGTCCACGGCGATCGACACGATGTACGGCGCGCCCGCCAGGCCCCGTGGGCGCACCAGCACGAACCCGCACCGCTCACCCGCACGCTCGGCCACCAGCAGGTCATCGGCAGGGTTCCGGCACGACGCGAGGCACAGTTCGTAGCCGCGCCGGAGCGTGATCCAGGGATCGCTGCCCGCCATGAGCCTCGCGGCCCACTCGCGATCGCTTCCGTTGGCCTCCCTCATGCTGATAGCGGTCATGGCGCCCCCGACTATAATCCGGTCGTATGCCCAGTGTGCCACAGGACTCCAGCCCACCCCCCGGCACGGTGCCGTCGGCCCGGCCTCGCCGCGTCCGTTGGTCCCGCCCGCTCAACATCGGGTGCCGGACGATTCACATCGCGGCCACGGGCGTGCTGCTCGGCGGCCACGTGTTCGGCGCACCCGCCGCCGGCCTGTACCTCCCGCTCGGCGTAGCGATCGCCAGTGGTGCCGGACTCATTGCGCTGGAACTCTACACCACGCCGGGGTGGGCGTATCAAGGGTGCGCGGTGTTCGTGTACGTGAAGCTTGCCCTGCTGTGCGTGGTGCCGTTTGCGTGGGACTACCGGGTACCGATCCTGCTGGCAGTGGTGGGGCTGGCGTCCGTCGGATCGCACGCCACGCGTGCGATCCGACACTATTCGTTCCGCTTCAAGCGGGTGATGGTCGGCCCTACTTCTTCAGTTTGAAGAGGTCCAGGACCGCCGCCCGCGGCCGGCTCCCGGCCTGCAGCGCCTCGTGCCGTGCCCGCGCCTGCCCTTCGAATGTCGGGCTCGGCGTCGGCTTCTTGTAGAAGACACCCGTGTACAGCTTCTCGCCGTACTGGTGCGCCAGGTCCATCGCCGCCAGGATGTTGCTCGGGTCGTGATTGATCGACGCGAGCGTCTGCATCGACGCCTTCTGCGCTTTCAACTGCTGGTCTTCCATGCCGTACGTCACGCACGGCGACTGCACGTTGATGAACGCGAAGCCGGGATGCCGGATGCCCTCCTCGATGATCTGCGCCAGGCCGGACATGTCGGCCGGCGTGCCCTGCGCCACGAACTCGGCCCCGTACCCCAGCACGTAGGCGAGCGGGTTGACCGGGGCCTCCATCGACCCGTGCGTCGACGACACCGACGTCAGGCCGCGGCGCGATGTCGGGGAGAGCTGCCCCTTCGTCAGGCCATAGATCTGGTTGTCCATGACGATGTACGTGATGTCGATGTTGCGGCGAATGGCGTGCGCCACGTGGCCCCCGCCAATCGAAAACCCGTCGCCGTCGCCGCCGGCCCCGAGCACCAGCAGGTCCGGGTTGGCGAGTTTGATGCCCTGCGCGATCGGCAACGCGCGGCCGTGCACGGTGTTGAAGCCGTACGCCGTCGTATAGCCCGGGATGCGGCTGGAGCAGCCAATCCCGGAAATGAACGCGATCTCGTGCGGTGGGCGGCCGATGTTCGACAGGGCGCGATAGATCGCCTGCACCACGCCGAAGTCGCCGCAGCCGGGGCACCAGATCGGTTTGAGTTCGCTCTTGTAGTCCTTCGCCGTGTAGTCCTGAATCGGTCGGGTCGCTAGCGTGCTCATGCCTGACATCCTCTCTTCGAACAGTGGGCGCCGTTACACCTCGGCCGGTTCACGATCTTTGCCCTGCTGCAGGGCCAGGGTGATACGGCGGAGGCGGTCCACCACTTCCAGCGGCGTGATCGGATTGGACCCGCTCTTGGCGAGTGTCTCGATGCCGCGCGGCACGTCGACGAACATCCGGAGGAGCCGGAAGAGCTGCGCCTGATGGTTCTGCTCCACCACCAGCCCCCGCTTGACCGACATGAAGAAGTCCGCGTAGATCGCTTCGGATACGGGATACAGCAGCTTGGGCACCAGCAGCTTGACGTTCATGCCCTGGCGGCGCGCGATCTCCACCGCCTCAATGCACACGCCGGCCACGCTGCCCCAGCTGATAAGCGCAATCGGCGCATCGGCCGGGCCCTGGATGACGAACAGGTCCTTCCGGCTTCGGAGCGGGTTGAACTTGTTGAGCCGCTTCTCGTTCATCCGGGCATGCATCTCGCCGTTGGCGGTGGGCGCCCCCGACTCGTTGTGCTCGATGCCCGACGCCAGGTAGTTGCCGCCCTTCATGCCCGGATGGCTGATCGGGCTGATCCCCGACTCGGTGAACCGGAAGCGCACGTACTTCTCGAGTTCCTGCTCGCTCGGCTTGCGGCGATTGACAATCTCCGTCGTCGAGGCGTCGATCGGCTCGGCCGTCTCCTTCCGCTGGCCCACTTCCTGATCCGAGAGCACGATGACCGGCGTCTGGTACTGCTCCGCCATGTTGAACGCCTCGATCGTCACGCCGTACATGTCTTCGGCGCTGATCGGCGCGAGCACCGGGCGGATCACGTCGCCGTGCGCGGAGAACACCGCCTGAAACAGGTCGGACTGCTCGGCCTTGGTCGGAATGCCCGTTGACGGGCCGCCGCGCTGCACGTTGACGCACACCAGCGGCAGTTCCGCGATGCTCGCGAGACCCAGCATCTCCGTCTTCAGGGACATCCCCGGGCCGGACGTGGCCGTCATCGCCTTCTTCCCCGCGAACGACGCGCCCACGACGGCGCCGATGCCCGCGATCTCGTCTTCGGCCTGCAGCATCGTGCCGCCGTACTTCCAGATCTCGCGGCCGAGGAACTGCATGATCTCGGTCGACGGCGTGATCGGGTACCCGCTGAAGAAGTCACAGCCCGCGACGATCGCCGCCGCGGCGCAGAGGTCATTGCCGTCGACGACGAACTTGGCGGTCGGCTTCGCCGGAGGCGACATCTTGCGGTCCGTCGAGAGCGGGTGCGCCTCGGCGTATTCGAGCCCGGCGTAGAACGCCTTGACGGCCTTCTCGATGACGTCCGCCTCCTTCTTGGCGAGCCGTTTCTTGATGCCCGCCTCCATCGGTGCCTTACCCACGCCGAGCCAGCCCGCCATGAGGCCGAGCACGACGGTGTTCTTCGACCGGTCGCTGCCGCCCGTATCGCGCGCCATCTGCTCGATGGGCACCATCAGGACTTCGGCCGGCTTGACGCCGACCAGCGGGATCTTGTCGGTCGGCACTTTCGAGTTGGAGTCGTAGATGACGGTGGTGTCGCCGCCGATCGGCAGCTCGCCGCCGAACCGGAGAAAATCGTCCCAGCTCAGGGCAACCGCGATGTCGAGCGTGCCTCCGGTGTTCAAGACCTTGCTGGTGGAGAGGCGCAGCCGGAAGCTGGACTCGCCGCCGCGAATCTGCGGGCCAAAGCTCTTCGTGAGTACGCCGTGGTAGCCCTCGATGGCCGCCGCCGTCAGCAGCGATTCGCCTGCCGCGACGATGCCGTCTCCGCCGGAGCCAGCCATACCGATGACAAGATCACTGTTCATAGAAGTCCTGGACGTGATGAGAGTATCAATGGCCACCGGGGGCGACGGGCTGGACCGTGGATCAGACGTCGACTGCGGTAGCAGTATGCGCCCCCCGCCGTTCGGGCCGGCACGCGCAAGCTTCTACAGCATAGCAGGGAAAGGCAAGTGCACGCGAGACGGAGAGGCGATAGGCGGAAGGCGGAAGGCGGTAGTGTCTGGCTTTGGCCTTTCCCCTATCCCCTATCCCCTTGTGGCCTGCGGGTGCTCCCCGGGCTCCCACAGCCACGCGGCGCCGCGCACCCCGCTGGCATCCCCGTGCTTGGGCGGCAGCACCTTCGTGTCCACGCGATCGGTGAACACCCAGCGATCGAGGCTGGCTGGCACGGCCGTGTACAGCCGCTCCAGTTTCGAGAGTCCGCCGCCAAGGACGATGACGTCCGGGTCGAGGACGTTGATGATCGACGCGAGCGCGCGCGTCAGGCGTTCCTCGTACAAGTGCAGCGTCGCTTCAGCGACCGCGTTGCCGGCCGCCGCCCGCTCCACGATCTGGTGGCTGTTCAGGTCCTCGCCCGTCCGGAGGTTGTGATCGCGCGCCAACCCGGTACCCGACAGGAAGCTCTCGATGCAGCCGTGCCGTCCGCAATAGCACTCCGGGCCCGGCCACTCGTCAGACCGCGGCCAGGGCATCGGGTTGTGGCCCCACTCGCCAGCCACGGCATTGGGCCCGACGACAACGAACCCGTTGACGACGATGCCCCCGCCCGTGCCGGTCCCGAGAATCACGCCAAACACCACGGCCGCACCGGCGCCGGCACCATCCGTCGCCTCGGACAGCGCGAAGCAGTTGGCGTCGTTGGCCAGCCGGACCGGCCGCGCCAGCCGCACCGACAGGTCCTTCTCGAACTCGCGCCCGATCAGCCAGGTGGAATTGGCATTCTTCACCAGCCCCGTCGCGGGAGAAATCGTGCCGGGGATGCCGACGCCAACCGACGCCGATCCACCGGCCTGCCGTTCGAGTTCCGCCACGACATTCGCGATGGCCTCGACCGTGCCAGCGTAGTCACCCCGGGGCGTCGGAATGCGCTGCCGGCCGACCTCCCTGCCGTCCGAGCCGAGTGCCACGCCCTCGATCTTCGTCCCGCCCATGTCGATGCCCACGCGGATCATTCGTCCTCCCTGTGCGACGGCCCTCACCTGTTATCATACGGGTATGGCGCTGAACGAACGGGACTTCTTCGTCGAAAAACAGGAAACGAAACCGGCCAGCTACACGTGCCCCCTCTGCAAGCGGCGCAACGAGTACCAGCTGCACTGGGTCCGGCGCATCAAGAAGGATCGGCTGCCGCCCGGCGCTGACGAGCGCGACCGCGCCATGTTTGCGAAGCTCCGCAGCTACATGATTCGGACCGATGACGTGATCACGTGCAGCACCTGCCGGAAGCGGTTCGAGGTGCCCACGCACCAGTCGCTGTTCTTCCTGCAGGACGGCCCCGAGCCCTCCGCGTCGAAGACGATCGACTACGACGACGACAATTTCGGGAACCGCTGACCGTCGGACTGATCTGTGGCAGCCGAACCGGCTAGCAGATGCGCGCGGCGCGAGAGTCCTGATGTCCAACCGTGGCGCGTCTGCGCGGTGGCTCGCAGGATTCCCGAAGCAGCCCCTCGAGCCACGCCGACGCTGAGAACCGACAAATGCATCGGCGCGTCAGACTTCCGCGTGGCGCGCGATGCCTGCGCCACATGCGTCACTGACTGCACCCGCGACGATGCAGTTGACCGGCTTGTGCGAGCGGGGATGCTGAGGGAAACGGCGAGCCCTGGGCTACGCGCTCAGCAGCCGTTCCATCTGCGCGCGCACCGTGGCCGTCAACGCGTCGCGATCCGCCAGCGTCAGTCCCAGGGTCGGGACGGGTTCCCCCACACGAATCAGCAACTCACACGGCGTGGCATAGAACCGGCCGCGCGGCAGGGCGAGGTCGGCGTTCAGGATCGCGATCGGCACCACCGGCGCCTGCCCCTTGATGGCCATCACGAACGCGCCTTTTTTGAACGGCAGCATCTCCCGCGTCCGGCTCCGCGTGCCTTCCGGCGCCAGCAGGAACGAGTCACCGGCGCGCAACCGATCGGCCGCGGCATCCACGGCCTCGATGGCCTTGTCGCGCTGCGCCCGCTCGACCGGGACGAACCCGGCGGCGCGCAGCACCAGGCCGAGAATCGGCAGCTTGCCCAGTTCCGCCTTGTAGATCGCCTTGATGTTGCGGCATCGCGGCAAGAGCAGCTCGAAGACGATCACGTCGACGTTGCTCCGATGGTTGATGCAGTACACCGTCGGCCGCGCCGCCACGACCCGGTCGAGATTCTCGACGCGCACGCGGATGCCGAAGATGTGGCGCGCGCCCATCGCGCACCACCGCCCCAGCAGGATGAGGAGCCGCGCCTTCCCGGTCAGGGCCGTCACGATGAGCGCCGGCGGTCCCAGGACGAGGACGTACACGATGATGAAGAGATAGGCCGCGATTGACCGCAGCCAGGACACGATGACCACGACGCCTCCCGACGGGCGCCCGACGGGCGCCGCGCGCATCTTACTCCAGGGGTCGGCGGGGTCTGGCGGAAATCCGCCACTTGCCCGTGGAACGCGTGCGCCGCCGCATGGTATCTTCTTTGCTTGGACTCTGGTCGGTCCGGCTGGACCGCCAACTTACCGGCAGTGTCAGCCCCCGATGATCGCCCCAACCCTAGCGGAGCTATAGCCCGTGCATCGAATCCTCGACAAAGACATCCTGGCCCCTGACGTCGTCCGTTTCTGGATCGAGGGTGCCCACATCGCCCGCAAGCGAAAGCCGGGCCAGTTCGTCATCATCCGCACCAGCGAGGAGGGCGAGCGCATCCCGCTGACGATTGCCGATGTCGACCGGACGCGCGGCGCGATCTCGATCATCGTCCAGGGCGTGGGCAAATCGACCAAGCAACTCAACGCCCTGAACGTCGGGGACTCCATCCACGACGTCGCCGGCCCGCTGGGCCGAGCCACGGAGATCCACCCGAACTCGCGGGTCTGCTGCATCGGCGGCGGCATCGGCACGGCGGTGGTCTACCCCATCGCCTGCGGCGTCAAGGCCCATCACGGCAGCGTGGTGGCCATCGTCGGCGGCCGCACCAAGGACTACGTCATCCTCGAAGAGGAGTTGAAGGCCGTGGTCGATCAGGTGATCGTCACGACGGATGACGGCTCGGCCGGCATGAAGGGGTTCGTCACGGACGCCCTGAAGGGGCTGCTGGCCGAGGGCCGGACGTTCGACGAGGTCGTGGCCGTCGGCCCGCTGCCGATGATGAAGGCGGTGGTGGCGGTGACCAAGCCGCTCGGGATCAAGACTACCGTGAGCCTGAACCCCGTGATGGTGGACGGCACGGGCATGTGCGGCGGCTGCCGCGTGTCGGTGGGGGGGGACCAGAAGTTCGTGTGCGTCGACGGCCCCGAGTTCGACGGGCTCCAGGTGGACTTCGACGAACTGAGCGCGCGCCTCCGGGCGTATCACGAGCAGGAACAGGAAGCGCTGAAACTCTACAACGACCAGATGGCATGTCACGCGGTCCCGACCACGTGACCGCTGCCTGGCAAACATGATCCGCAGATTGACCGAATAGCCGAGCGTCCGAGACCCATGGCCAAGAAGATTACGCAGAAGACCAAGAACCCGATGCCCAACCAGGACGCGCTGGAGCGCGCCCGCAACTTCGAGGAAGTCTCGTTGGGCTACCCCGTGGACCTGGCGGTCCTCGAGGCGCAGCGGTGCATCCAGTGCAAGAACAACCCCTGCGTGGCGGGATGCCCCGTCGAGATCGACATCCCGAAATTCCTGCTGCAGGTGGGCGACCGCGATTTCGAGGGCGCCTACAAGACGCTGATGGATCGCAACGTCCTCCCCGCCGTCTGCGGCCGCGTGTGCCCCCAGGAAGAACAGTGCGAGGTCAAGTGCACGCTGGGCGTCAAGTTCGAGCCGGTGGCCATCGGCCGCGTCGAGCGCTTCGTTGCGGACTACGCGAAGTTGATGAAGTTCACGGATGACACACCGCCCGCGCCGCCGACCGGGCACAAGGTGGCGGTGGTCGGCTCGGGGCCTGCCGGGCTGACCGTGGCGGCGGACCTGGCCAAGATGGGTCACGGCGTCACCATCTTCGAAGCGCTGCACAAGGCCGGCGGCGTGCTGGTCTACGGCATCCCGGAGTTCCGGCTGCCGAAGGCCATCGTCGAACACGAAATCGAGGGGCTGAAGAAGATCGGCGTCGAGATCAAGACGAGCCACGTGATCGGCCAGACGTTCACCGTGGACGAGCTGTTCACCGAGCTCGGCTACGAAGCGGTGTTCATCGCCACGGGAGCCGGCCTGCCGACCTTCCCGAAGATCCCGGGGATCAACCTGATCGGGGTCTATTCGGCCAACGAGTATCTGACGCGGTCGAATCTGATGAAGGCGTACCTGTTCCCATCGGGGTCCGACACGCCGACCATTCGCGGCAAGAACGTCGCGGTGATCGGGGGCGGCAACACCGCGATGGACGCCGTGCGCACCTCGCTGCGCCTCGGCGCCGACAACGCGTACCTGATCTATCGGCGAACGCGGGCCGAGATGCCCGCCCGCCACGAGGAGATCGACCACGCCGAGGAAGAGGGCGTGAAGATCATCATGCTGGCGGCGCCCGAGGCGATCCTGGCCGACGAGCGGTCGCGCGTCCGCGCCATCCGCTGCATCCGCATGGAACTGGGCGAACCGGACAAGTCAGGACGCCGCAGCCCGGTGCCGCAGAAGGGCTCGGAGTTCGACATCGATGTCGACACGGTGGTGTTCGCGATTGGCCAGGGCGCCAACCCGCTCATCCGCAGCACGACGCCCGACCTGCCGGTCAACAAGTGGGGCAACATTCTGGCCGACGATTCGACGGGCGCCACGCAGAAGCCGGGCGTGTTCGCGGGCGGCGACATCGTCACCGGCGGCGCCACGGTGATCTCGGCGATGGGCGCCGGCCGCAAGGCGGCTCGCGCCATCGATCGCTACCTGCGGAATCCGTCGGCGGACGGATATTCGCCCACCGACGTTTAGGCGATAGGCGATCGGCGTTAGAGGAATACAGGATCACGCTGGTTTTCCCTATCGCCTATCGCCCGGCCCCTAACGCCTGTCATAATCTCCCCGTATGGAAGACGAGCAACCCGCCGCCCCGAAGTTCGCGCCGACGCTGCTCGTGTCGATGCCGCAGCTCATCGATCCCAACTTCCGGCGGACGGTGATCCTCCTCTGTGAATACAGCCCCGACGGCGCCTGGGGCCTGGTGCTCAATCGCCCGACCGGCAAGACCGCCGCCAGCGTCGTGGACTTCACGCCCCCGCCCGACGGCGACAGCGGCATCGAGGTCTGGCTCGGCGGCCCCGTTGAGCCGCAGCGCGGCGCCGTGCTGCTCGCCGAGGAGCCGCCGGATGCCGACGTCTTCGAGGTCAGCACCGGCGTCTACGTGTCCTCGTCGGCCGAACTGCTCCGCCGCCTGATCGAAGGGCCGCCCGTCGCGCATGCCCGCCTCATCATGGGGTACGCGGGCTGGGGCCCCAAGCAACTCGACCGGGAACTCACGGAATCCTCCTGGCTGATCTGCGACATCTCGCGCGATATCGTGTTCGAGACGGCGGCCGCCGAGATGTGGGAAGCCGCCATCCGGAGGCTGGGCGTCGACCCCGCGACGCTGCAGACCAGCACGGGTGTTCATTAGTCATCCCCTGGCACTCTCGCCCCCCAAGGACGTACCTGAATTCATGACGCCGCAAGACCTGATGGCCGCCAGTTCTGTCGATCCGATCTTCCGCCCGAAATCCGTGGCCGTGGTGGGCGCCTCGCGGCAGCGACACTCGATCGGCTGGGAGATCCTGCACAACCTGCTGATGTGCGAGTTCCAGGGCGAAGTGGCACCGGTCAATCCGGCCACGCCCGTCGTGCACAGCCTGCGGTGCTACACGTCGGTTGAAGACATTCCGAACCCGGTCGATCTCGCGATCCTCGTCACGCCGAGCCGGTACGCGCTCGAGGCCGTGGAGTCGTGCGGCCGGAAGGGCGTGAAGGGCGTCATCATCATCTCGGCCGGCTTCAAGGAGGTCGGCGAGGCGGGCCTGCACCTCGAGCAGCAGATCCTGGCCGTGGCACACAAGTACGGCATGCGCATCGTCGGCCCCAACTGCATGGGCGTCATCAATACCGACCCGGCCGTCCGCCTGCAGGCCACGTTCTCGGCCACCGAGCCGCTGCCCGGCAACATCGCCTTCTCGTCGCAATCGGGCGCGCTCGGCGAAGCCGTGCTGGCGTCGATGCGCGATCGGGGACTGGGGCTCTCGATGTTCGTCTCGCTCGGCAACAAAGTCGACGTGTCGGGCAACGACCTGGTCGAGTACTGGGAGCATGATCCGCGGACGAAGGTCATCCTGATGTACCTGGAGAGCTTCGGCAATCCGAGCAAGTTCGTGGAGATCGCCCGGCGCGTCACCGCGACGAAGCCCATCCTGGCCGTGAAATCGGGACGCACGGCCGCCGGCGCACGCGCCGCCGCGTCGCATACCGGCTCACTCGCCGGGGCGGACATCGCGGTGGAATCGCTGCTGGCCCAGTGCGGCGTGATCCGGGCCGCGTCGATCCAGGAACTCTTCACCTACGCGTCGGCGTTTTCAACGCAACCCGTCCCGCGCGGCGATCGCGTGGCGATCCTGACGAACTCGGGCGGACCCGCCATCCTGGCCACCGACGCCTGCGTGCAGTTCGGGCTGAAGATGACCACGCTCGCCCCGGACACGCAGGACGCGATGCGCAAGGTCCTGGCGCCGGAGGCGACGGTCGGGAATCCCACCGACATGATCGCGAGCGCCACGGGCGCGAGCTACGAGGCGTGCCTCCGCGCGCTTGTGCGGGACGACAACGTCGACGCGATCATCACGATCTTCACGTCGCTCGAGATGTTCGACAACGTCGGCGTGGCCCAGGGCATCCTCAACGGGCTCGAAGGCAACTCGAAGCCCGTGCTCGTGGTCTTCATGGGAAAGGCCGGCGCGCGCGAAGCCATCAAGTTGCTGAAATCCCGGGGCCTCCCCGTCTACACCTTTCCCGAAGAGGCATCGCAGGCGCTCTCGGCGCTCGTCCGCTACCGGAAGTGGCTCGAACGGCCCGTGGGACGCGTGGTCGCGTTCACCGATTTCCATCACGACCGCATCCGGCGGATCCTCGACCCATGCCGCGCCCAGGGCCGCACGCAGTTGACGCTCGTCGAGGCCCAGCACGTCATCGGCCACGCCGGCATTCCCGTGGCACCCTGGCGGGAGGCACGGACCGCGGACGAGGCGGTCGCCGCCGCGACGGAGCTTGGCTACCCCGTGGCGCTCAAGATCAGCTCGGCCGCGATCGTGCACAAGTCCGATGTCGGCGGCGTCCGGCTGAAGCTCCGCACGGCCGACGATGTCCGCGCGCAGGCCGATGACCTGCTGCACGCGGCCAGGCAGGCCGACCCGCTGGCCACGCTGGTCGTGCAGCGGATGGTGAGCGGCACCGAGACGATCTTCGGCGTGTCGGTCGATCCGAAGTTCGGACCGCTGTTGATGTTCGGCCTGGGCGGCATCTTCGTCGAGGTGCTGAAAGACGTCGCGTTCCGCGTGCATCCGATCTCGGACATCGACGCGGCCGAGATGATCCGATCGATCAAGGCCTTCCCGATCCTGACCGGCGCGCGCGGCAGCAAGGCCGTGCACCTGCCGGCGCTCGAACAGGCCCTGCTCCGGCTCGACCAACTCCTCGGCGCCTTCCCCGAGATTCAGGAACTGGATATCAATCCCTTCTTCGCGGCGCCGAAAGCCGGCGACTGCGTGGCCGCCGACGCGCGCATCACGTTGGCCGGCTAAGAGGGCGCAACGGCTGGAGCACTTCGCAATCCCGCTCGCGCTCGCCGGCAAAACGACCCTTACCGCGGCCAGTGGCTGAGCTTACGACGCGGGACCCAACCCGCATCCGTCTTTGGCGCTCACGGTCCGTTTTGCGAGCTCTCGGTGATCGGCTCGGCTCAAGGGCTTGCTCCGTGCTGCCAGCCGAGGCGCCATCAGTCCTCCCTATCGCCTTTCGCCTTTCACCGGTGGCCTAGTAGAATGGTGCCACCCCCTATGCCTTCCCTGATCTTCCGCAAGGGCCTCGACATGAAGGCCGCTGTCGCCGGCGAACTGGCACAGGACTACCGCAGCGCGGTCGTCGACGAGTTGAAGCGCACGGACTTCATCTACCGTGCCGGGCGGCTCACCATCCACCTCGCGAAGGAGTTCGGGTTCTGCTACGGCGTGGAACGCGCGGTGGACTACGCGTACCAGACGCGCCGCAAGTTCCCGGACGCCCGCGTCTTCCTGACGGGCGAAATCATCCACAACCCGCACGTCAACGAGAAGCTGCGGGCAAGCGGCGTGCGTTTCCTGGACGCGCCCGGCGAAGCGATTGACGCGCTCGGGCCGGGCGACGTCGTGATTCTGCCGGCGTTTGGCGTCAGCGTGGGCCTGCTGGCCCAGCTCGATCGGCAGGGATGCACGCTGGTCGACACGACCTGCGGGTCGGTGCTCAACGTGTGGAAGAACGTTCGCCGGTACGCCAGTGACGGCTTCACCGCGCTGATCCACGGCAAGGTCCATCACGAGGAAACCCGGGCCACGGCATCCCGGGCGGTGGAGACCGGGGGACGCTACCTCGTGGTCCTCGACAAGATCGAGGCGCGGCTGGTGTGCGACTTCATCGCGGGCCGGCTGTCCAGCGCCGCGTTTGCCGACCGGTTTCGCGGATCGTGCTCGGACGGGTTTGAGCCGGAGCGGGATCTGCGGCGCGTGGGCCTCGCCAACCAGACGACCATGCTGATGACCGAGTCGCTGGAGATTGGCGAGATGGTGAAGGCGGAAATGGCGGCGCGGTATGGTGCCGGCGACCTCGAGAGCCACTTCCGGGCGTTCGACACGATTTGCAGCGCAACCCAGGATCGACAGGATGCCGTGCTGACACTGCTCGGCGAGCACGCCGTAGACCTGATGCTGGTGCTCGGCGGCTACAACAGCAGTAATACCGCCAACCTCGCGCGGATCTGCGCGGCCAAGGTGCCAACCTACCACGTGGCTGACGTCTCGTGCCTGGAGTCGGCCGGCAGGATCCGGCACAAGCCGGTGGGTCAGAAAACCGAACAGGTGCTCAGTGACTGGCTCCCGCTTTCCGGGCCAATTCGCGTCGGCTTGACGGCTGGCGCCTCCACACCCGACAACCAAATCGGGGCCCTCATCCTCCGGCTGGCCGCCTGCGCCGCCGAAGCCCCGTAACTTGCTGTAAACGTCCGGCTTTTCCCTGTCGTAATGCCATCTGGTAGCGGAGGTCTACGTCCGCCATGTTCAGATTGCGCACTATTCTATTCGTCGCCTTGCTCGTCGGCTTGCCGTCGCTGGCCACCGCCCAGGGAGCCTCGTTCAAGTGGTGGCAGGACGACTTTTTCAAGTCCGAACTCAAGCTGTCGGCCGACCAGTGCACCAAGCTCGACAAGGTCTACCAGGACTTCGTCCCCCGGATGAAGGACCTGCTCGACCGGCTGGAAGGCCAGCAGACAAAACTGGGCGAGGTCATTACGGCTGGGGTCCAGACCGAGGCAGAGGTCATCAAGTTGATTGACCAGGTCGAGGCGGCGAGGTCGGAACTGGGCAAGACACGGACGCTGATGAGTTACCGGCTCCGGCAGTTGTTGACGCCGGATCAGCGGACCAGGCTCAAGGCCTTGCAGGAAGCACGGGAGAAGGAACGCCGACAGCAGGGACCGGTCAAGAAAGGACCGGCGCCCGCGCTGCGCGAGGGAGGGATTCTGTGAAGCTCCGAGGGAACCTGACGGTTGCCATCATATTGACGGGCGCGTTGTTCGCCTGCCCGTTCACGTCCATGGCGCAGACAACGGGCAGCGCCAATCCGACCGTCGATCAGGCGCGGGTGGACGAACTGACGGCCTATGCCCGCGCCAAGTATCAGGAAGCCAAGCAGCAGGCTGCGTCACCGCAGAAGAGCCTGGAAGAGCGGGCGACCGAGCGGCCCAAGGTCCAGTTGACGCAGGACGAGGCTGTCAAGCGCGCGCTCAGCAACAACATCGATCTCAACGTGGCCCGGCTCAATCCGAAGCTGGCGGACATGTCGCTCGAATCGCTCTACGCGGCCTACCTGCCGACGTTGACGTCGATGGTGAACGCTACCTCGAACAATCCGCTGCCCACGTCGCTCCTGAACGGCGGGACGAATGTCACGAACAAGACCAACGCGTTCAACTTCGGCCTCAACAAGCTGATGCCGTGGTACGGCGGCAACGTGACGGTGAGCTTCAACAATGGCCGGACGGACACCAACAGCTCGTTCGCCACGTTGAACCCGCAGTGGACGACGCAGTTGACCGCCACCTATACGCAGCCCTTGTGGCGCAACTTCAAGATCGACACCACGCGCAGCTCGATCGGCCAGAGCCGGATCGCCCGCGACATCGCCGACGTCACACTGAAGTCGTCCCTGACCAACACGGTGGCCAATACGCGAAACGCGTACTGGAACCTCGCGTATACGGTGGCGGCACTCGAAGCGGCCCGCAACGCGCTGGCGCTCTCCGACCGCCTGGTGCAGGACAACCAGGTGCGCGTCGAAGTCGGCACGCTCGCCCCGATGGACATCATCAGCGCCCAGGCCGAGGCGGCCACCCGCCGACAGAACCTGGCATCGGCCGAAGCGTCCCGCCGCACGGCGGAACTCGTGCTCAAGCGCCTGATCGTAACCGGTACTGACGACCCGATCTGGGCGGCCACCATCGAGCCGATCGACAAGGTGACGACGGACCCGGCCAAGGTTGATCTCGAGGGTGCCGTCAAGAACGCCCTGGAGAACCGGACGGACCTGGTGACGGCTCGCCGGAACCTCCAGAGCAACGACATCAATATCCTCTACCTGAAGAACCAGATTTCGCCTCAGTTGGACCTGGTCGGGACGTATGGATCACGTGGTCTCGGAGGCAACACGTTCATCCGCGAAGGTGGCGTGGTGGTCGGCACGGTGCCCGGCGGCTGGCCGGATGCCTGGACCATGATGCGCAAGGTCGATTACCCGAACTGGACGCTGCAGGTGAACTTCTCGTACCCCATCGGCAACAGCACGCAGGACGTGGCCTTGGCCCGCGCCAAAGTGACGTACACGCAGGCGCAGACCCAATTGCGCGCCACGGAACTGCAAGTGGCGGCCGAAGTCACCAACGCCGCCTTGAACGTCGAGAGCACGCTGAAGCGCCTCGAGGCGTCCACGGTCGCTCGTCAACTCTCGGAGAAGAAACTCGAAGCCGAACAGAGCAAGTTCGACGTCGGCATGTCGTACAACTACCTCGTCGTCCAGTTCCAGCGCGACCTGAACGACGCACGCAACGCGGAGCTTCGGGCGGCGCTGGACTACAAGATCGCCCAGACCACGCTCGAACGCGTGCAGATTACGCCGTAAAGGTACGGCGGCGAGCTGGAGGAGGTCCGGCTGTCGGCGTCCCGCTAGATGCGGGACGGCTGCCGACGGGACCGGGCGGGGAATGAACGCAAGGGCAATGGCGGCGTCGCTGGCTGACCAGACGACGCGGCGCTCGGGACAATCATGAAGAAGCTGATTATTACCGTCATCATCCTGGCTCTGGTTGGAGCAGGCGCGGGCGCGTGGTACAAGTACGGCCGCGTCGAAGAAGAGACCAAGTTCACCTACCTGAAGGTCACCCGCGGCGACGTGGTCGAATCGGTGGGCGCCACCGGCACGCTGCAGGCGGTCACGACCGTCATGGTCGGCAGCCAGGTGTCCGGCAACATCAAGGCGCTCTATGCCGACTTCAACTCCATCGTGCACAAGGGGCAGGTGGTGGCTGAGCTCGATCCGTCGCTCATCCAGACGCAGATCGAACAGTCCAAGGCGAACCTCACCCGATCGGAAACCGACCGCGACCGGTCGAAGGTGACGCTCGATGACGCGAAGAACAAGCTGGCGCGCAGCCAGAGTCTCTTCGACAAGAAGCTGGTCACGCAGCAGGACCTCGAGACCGCCCAGGTGAACGTCCGTTCCGCGGAAGCGGGCCTGAAGTCGTCCGAAGCGGCCATCATCCAGTCCCAGGCGTCGCTCAACCAGCAGCAGGTCAACCTCGACCACTGCGTCATCACGGCCCCCATCGACGGGATCGTGACGCAGCGCAGCGTGGACGTCGGCCAGACCGTGGCGGCCAGCATGAACGCCCCGACGATCTTCATCATCGCCGCCGACCTGACGGAGATGCAGGTGCTCGCGAAGGTGGACGAGTCGGACATCGGCCGTATCCGGCCCAACCAGCCCGTGACGTTCCGCGTGGACGCCTTCGCCGGCGAGACGTTCACCGGCAGCGTGTCGCAGCTGCGCCTGAACCCGATCGTGTCGCAGAACGTCGTGACGTACGACACGGTCATCAGCGTGCCGAATAAGTCCTTGAGGCTGCGGCCCGGCATGACGGCCAACGTCACGATCGAGATTGCGCGCCGCACGGACGTCCTGCGGGTGCCGAACGGGGCGCTGCGCTACCGGCCGAACCAGGACATCTTCACCGAGCTGCACCTGCCCGTGCCGCCCGAGCTGCAGCGCGGCGCGGGCCGCGGCGGCCAGGGCGGTTCGCGTGGGCAGGCCCAGAACGGCGGCGCGGCGCCGGCGGGCGGCGCACCTGCTGCGACGGCTGCGCCTGCGGCCCCGGCCGCGGGTGGCACGGCAGCCCCGGCAGCTGGCGCAACGGCGCCGGCGGCAAGGCCTGATGCAGCCGGCCAGACCGGCGGACGTCAGCGCGCCCAGGGCGACCAGCAGGCGGCTGGGCAGGGTGGCGGGCGCCAGCGCAGCCAGGGTGACCAGCAGGCCGCTGGCCAGGGTGGCCAGGCCGGCGGGCGCGGCGGCGGACGCCAGAGCATGCAGGAGCGCATGGCCGCCATGACGCCCCAGGAGCGCGACGCGTTCCTCGCCCGCATGAAGGAACGCGGCATCGATCCGAACAACCCGCAGAGCTTCGGCCGCGGCGGCCAGGGTGGCCAGGGTGGCGGCCGCGGCGGCGGCCGCGGCGGGGACGCCAACACGGCGGCCGTCCAAGGTGCGGCCCGTGGCCAGAGCGGCCTGGCGGCCATCGCGGCGTCACAGCCTGAAGCCCGGACCATCGACCAGTTGTTCGGCGCGCTGCCCACGACGATTCGACCCGGCACGGTGTGGGTCGGCTTCCCCGACAAGCCGGGTGCGGCCGCCAAGCTGACGTCGATTCGCGTGCGCACCGGGATCACCGACGGCACGTGGACGGAACTCGTGAGTGCAGAACCGGAACTCGTGGTGGACCAGGAACTCGTCACCAACATCATGACGCCGGCCATGGCTGCCGCGGCCGCAAACCGGCCCACAGGCCCGCAGCAGAACCAGGGCCGCGGTCAGCAGAACCAGAACCCCTTCCAGGGTGGTGGTGGCGGCCGCGGACCGGGGGGACGGTAACGATGCCGGTCATCTCGGTTCGTAACCTGAAGAAGACCTACGTCGTCGGCGACATCCAGGTCCACGCCCTGCGGGGCGCGGACGTGGACGTGGAGTCCGGAGAATTCCTGGCGGTCACAGGACCGTCAGGATCCGGCAAGTCCACGTTCATGCACATCCTGGGATGCCTGGACCGGCCGACGTCCGGGCAGTACATCCTGGATGGCCAGGATGTGTCGAAGATGTCCAAGGACGATCTGGCCAAGGTGCGGAACCACCGGATCGGGTTCGTCTTCCAGGGCTTCAACCTGCTGTCGCGGACGAGCGCGATGGAGAACGTCGAACTCCCGCTGCTCTACAGCCGGGATCACATCAAGTCGTCGGAACGCCGCAAGCGCGCGCGGGAGGTCCTCGATATCGTCGGCCTGCTGCCGCGGTCGCACCACCACCCCAACCAGTTGTCGGGCGGTCAGCAGCAGCGGGTGGCGATCGCGCGGGCGCTCATCAACAACCCGTCCATTCTCCTGGCCGACGAGCCCACCGGCAACCTCGACACGCGCACGAGCATCGAGGTGATGGACGTGTTCCAGCGCTTGAACATCGAACGCGGGATCACGATCCTCCTGATCACCCACGAGATGGACATCGCGCAGTACGGCACCCGCGTGGTGGCGTTCCGCGATGGCCTTGTCGTCAAGGACGCGAAGAATACCAACCGGCGGATGGCGAAGGAAGAACTGTTGCTGCTGCCTCCACCAGAAGCCGTCATCGCCGAAGAGAAGGTTGCAGGGTAGCCGCCATGATGCGAATAATCATGATCTTCCGGGTGGCCCTCAAGGCGCTCGGCCGGAACAAGATGCGGACCGCGCTCACGATGCTCGGCATGATCATCGGCGTCGCGGCGGTCATCGCGATGGTCGCGCTTGGCAAGGGCGCCCAGTCGTCCATCGAGGACCAGATCAAGTCCGCCGGCACGAACATCATCAACGTGTATGCCGGCAGCTTCTCCATGGGCGGCGTCCGGCAGGGCTCCGGCGGCTCCAACACGCTCACGGTCGACGATTTCCTGGCGATTCGGAACGAAGTACAGGGCATCCAGTACATGGTGCCCGGCGTCAGCACGCGTGCGACGGTCGTGTCCGGCAACCAGAACTGGTCCACGCAGATCAGTGGCACCGACGTCGAGTGGCCGGCGATCCGGTCGTGGCAGCCGAAGTTCGGCGCCTTCTTCACGACGCAGGACGTGTCCGGGTCCGCCAAGGTCGCGGTGCTCGGCGCCACCGTCTCCAATAACCTGTTCGGCGAGGACGTCGATCCCACCGGCCAGATCATGCGCATCAAGAACCAGCCCTTCAAGGTCATCGGCGTGATGAGCGCCAAGGGCGCCGGCACGGACGGCCGGGACCAGGACGACACGGTCCTGATTCCGTACACGACGTGCATGAAGAAGCTGATGGGTCAGCAGAACATCCAGAACATGACCATCTCGGCGGCAACGCTCGAGGAGGTCCCCCTCGTGCAGGATCGCGTCAGCGCATTGATGCGCATACGCCACAAGATCTTCCCGGGCGACAACGATGACTTCATCGTCCGGACCCTCGAAGAGATGGCCGCGATGCGCACGGAAACGACTCGGACGATGACGGCCCTGCTCGCCGGCATTGCGGGCGTGTCGCTGCTGGTCGGCGGCATCGGCATCATGAACATCATGCTGGTGTCGGTGACAGAGCGCACGCGGGAAATCGGGCTCCGCATGGCCATCGGGGCCAAGGGGCGCGACGTGCTCCTGCAGTTCCTGGTGGAGGCCGTCGTGCTGAGCCTCCTCGGGGGGGGCATCGGCATTGCACTCGGATTCGGCCTCGCCAAGACCGCGACGGAGGTCTGGGCCTGGCCCACGACGATTACGGCGGACTCCATCGTTCTTGCCTTCGGATTCTCGGCGATGACGGGGATCTTCTTCGGGTTCTATCCGGCGACGAAGGCCGCCAAACTCGATCCGATCGAAGCACTGAGGTTCGAGTAACTCACAACCAACGTAGAAGGAGTCGACATGACAAGACGGTTCGCGTTCCTTGCAATCCTCCTGGCGATCGCGCTGGCGGTGCCAGCCCTCGCCCACGCGCAGAAGCCCAACTTCTCGGGCAAGTGGGTCCAGGACATGGACAAGAGTGACCCGGCCCCGGCAGGCCGTGGCGGTGGCGCTCGCGGACCGGCTGGCCCGCAGACCCTGACCTACACGATGACGGCCGCCGATCTCACGATCGAACGTGAGACGCAGAACGGCACGCAGAAGACCGTGTACAAGCTGGACGGCAGCCCGAGCTCGAACGCCGGCGGCCGCGGCGGCGACGTGGTCAGCAAGACCGTGTGGGAAGGCAACACGCTGGTGACGAGCTACGAGCGCACCATGGGTGAGACCACCATCAAGGTGAAGGAAGTCCGCTCGATGGACGGCGAGAACCTGGTGGTGACGACGACCAACGCGGGCGGGCCCAACGGCGACACGACCCGCAAGATCGTCTTCAAGAAGGGCTAACCCTTCGACACGGGCCGCGTGCGCTCAGGGCCGACGAGCGCGCCCGGCTCAGCATCCAGTGCCGCAAGCGCCCGCTCCAGCATCTCTCGCTCGGGCGGGCGCACGGCACCCATCAACTCGGCCGCTGTCCTCTTCCGTGCCAGCTCCAGCGTCGCTCGACGCTGATGGCGGGTACGTTCCTCCTCGGACAGCGGCCGACTTGATGCATCGAGGGGCCAGGCCCCTTAGTCAGATGACCTAAATTGCACGCGTCGGGCCACGCCAGGGGTCGAATGCTATTCGACTGGCCCGCGAAGCCCCAGCAGCCCCGGCACGATCTCCGGCCGACGGTCGCGCAGGAACAACTGCCGCGCGTGCGAGCGCGCCGCCGCCCCGGGGTCGATGTCCGCGAGCAGGATCGCGTCCTCACCACCTGGCGCCCTGGCAATCACCCGCCCCGCCGGGTCGCACACGAACGACTCTCCCGCAAACGTCATCGACGGCTCCACGCCCACCCGGTTGGCCAGCGCCGTAAAGTAGCCGTTCTGGAACGCGGCGACCCGAAGCTCGGCTTCGTACAACCCGTCGGGCCACTCCCCCACCATGCCGGCCTGCGGAACCACCACGAGGTCGGCCCCGTTCAACGCGAGGCTGCGCATCACTTCGGGATAGTGGCGATCGTAACAGATGGCCACGCCAATCCGGCCGACCGCCGTCTGGTAGACCGGCATGCCGTGATCGCCCGGCGTGTAGTAGTCCTGCTCGTAGAAGTGGTCCATCTGTGCGACGTGCAGCATCCGCGTCGTGCCGAGCAGCCGGCCGTCGGCATCGATCACCGGGGAGCTGTCGTAGGCGGCATCGCCTTCGCGCTCGTAGAGGTTCAGCACGATCACCACGCCCAGCTCGGACGCGAGCCGCGAAAACTGCTCGGTCGTGGGCCCCGGTACGGGCTCGCCCACCTGGACGGGCGCCGGACCACCAGGACGGCAACACGGGAAGAACGGCGTGAAGGCCAGCTCGGGGAACGCCACCAGCTGGGCTCCGGCCTTCGCCGCCTTCCTCACGGCGTCCAGGCCACGGCTCACGCTGGCGGCATGGTCTGCGTTGACCTGGTACTGAACAAGGGCTAGGCGCACGGGTGTTGCTCCTTCCATGCCTGGTAGAGGCGTGCCATCGTCTCTCCGCTCACCGGGTCCAGCGCGTCGGGTGCAATCTCCGCGAGGGGCGCCAGCACGAATGCCCGCTCCCGGAATCGCGGGTGAGGAACCCTGAGGCCCGGTTCATCGACGACGCGGTCGGCAAACAGGATGAGGTCCAGGTCCAGCGTGCGTGGCGCGCGGGCATACGGCCGCTCGCGGCCGACGGCGCACTCGATCTGCAACAACAGGTCGAGCAACTGGCGGGGCGTCCCGTCGAAGTCCCCGGTCACCGCCCCGTTGAGAAACCGCGGCTGGTCGCCGACGACGTCGACGGGATCGGTCTCGATGAGCGCAGACACGGTCAGGTTGGCCAGGAGAGTCCTGAGGCGGGCGATGGCGACCGAGATGTTGTCCGCGCGATCACCGAGATTGCTGCCGACGGAGATCGCGACCCGATCCACCCGGCGTCAGTTGACCCAGCGAGTCGGCAGCACGCCCCCGCCGGTACCGGCGTGTTCCGGACGCCGGCCGAGGAGGTCCACACGACCCGCAGAGGCCTGTTCGAAGAAGCGCTGGTGCTCGGCGACTTCCCCGAGCAGCAGGTCCAGCATCTTCCGGTGACGGGCGTGAGTCATCGCCGCGACCTTCGGCCGCCAGCGCGCCACGAAGTCACCCGCACTCCGGGCGTCCTCGTCGAACAATGCCCGCGCCGCGGCTGCGCCCTTGCCCGTCAGGGTCACGTCCGGCGAAACGCCACTCTCGTCAGGCTGGGCGCCGGCATCGGTGATCGCGTCCCGCAGCCACGCGAGGTGCGTGTCCTCGCGCTGGAGCACGTACTGGTAGGTGTTGTTGAACTCGTAGCTGGTGATCGCCTGCGCCACGCGTTCGTGCCGGCGGTACAGCGCGAGCTTCTCCCGGTGGACGTCCTGCAACAGGGCCAGCAAGTCGGTCGGTTTCACGAGTTCTGCTTTTCCTTGCACGCGATACAGACGCGGGTCCACGGAATCGCGTTCAGCCGGGCCGGCGACACCGGCTCACCACAGTCCCGGCAGACGCCGTACGTGCCCTTCTCGAGCCTCGCAATGGCCTCGTCGATGGCCTGGAGGATCTTGGCGTCCGTCTGCTTGAGTTTCAGCGCGATGTGAACTTCGTTGTTGCCGCTGGCCTGATCCGCCAAGTCACCCTGGCGGGAATTGGTTTCCATCGAGGCCTGCAGCGGTCGAATCCCGCCCGTGGCCAGGATTTCCGCACGCTTCCTCATCAGGTTCTCGCGATACGCTTCTATCATGCCACCTCACTCCCGGGCCATCTGTCCCCCGGACAAGCCCCGATCATAACACGACCTTTTTGCGGCGGTCTCCCCTTCATTCGCCCCGTGTTGGTAGTACGTGAAGTGTCCGGGGCAAATGGTACGTGAAATGTCCGGTCCAGCTGCGGCTAGGGTACGACCCAGGAGGAATCATGGGGACGTATCCGGATGCCGCCGTGGAGCGGGCGATGA
>Ga0334722_10001474_pt1 | contig 29280 bp, 26 predicted proteins | sample C3_bottom_MG_FD_207210 | JGI IMG/M metagenome (GOLD analysis project Ga0334722, IMG submission 207210) | Sediment microbial communities from Yellowstone Lake, YNP, Wyoming, USA - C3_bottom | ecosystem: Environmental > Aquatic > Freshwater > Lake > Sediment | place: USA: Wyoming | collected... | reverse complement strand
TGAAGCGGCTTTCATGGATGATGAGACCTGCAGTCACCTCTCCGCTCGAAACTGCATCCATGATGCGGTCGAAGGTCATGACGGTCACGTTTTCGCTGTCGGGGTCGAAGAGGCGAAGCAGCAGGTATGCTGTCGTGAGCCTGCCCGGTATGGCGATGGTGCCGTGCTTCAGGTCCGCAAGCGTTGTTCCGGGCCGGGCGACGATGAGTGGACCGCAGCCTCTGCCGAGCGCCCCGCCGGATCGGAGCAGGGCATAGGCTTCACGCAGATGGCCCAGCGCATGGTAGGAGATCTTGGTGAGGTCCAGCCTGTTCTCGAGCGCCATGCGGTTCAGGGTCTCCACATCTTCCAGCTGTTCCCGGAACGTGATGCCCGGCACCCTGACCTTTCCGTGGATGAGCGCATAAAAAATGAACGTGTCGTTCGGGCAGGGGGAGTAGCCTATGGTCAGGGTCGCGGTCACTGCTTCCAGCCTTCGAGAATATGGAGGACAGCGTTCTGTGCAACAGAAGCAGCCCGGGGGATGTCCCAGGTTTTCAGGTCGCGGTCCTTGACGAGATTCGAGATGCCGCGCAGTTCCATCCACGGTATCGTATGGGATGCGGCCACCTGGGCCGCTGCCGCGCCTTCCATGTTTTCGCACAAGCCATGATAGCGCGCTTCGAGCTCAGCTGCCCGCGCTGCCGTACCGGTGCAGGTCGAGAGTGTGATGAACGTGCCAACATGGAGGAGGCTGCCCGCTTCAACCTGTTGGGAGGAGAGGGTCCGCAGTGTATGTTCCAACAGTGCCTCGGAAGCAGGGAAGGTATGGTAGATCATTGACGTTGATGTCTTGAGCAGCGGGATGCCGATGTACGCCGTGTCCTTAAAACCGTCAGGTGTCAGAACGCCCTCATCACCCACGATCTCTTCTTTTGCAAGCGCCAGGTCGCCGACGTTCGCGCCTGAAGACGGGTAGGCCCCGCCGATGCCGAAGACGATAAGGGCCTCGGCGCTTGCATGAGTAAGCAGCAGTGTTGCCGCATGGGCAGCGTTCACCTTGCCCATACCGCCGACACACAGGCTGATCTCGCGGCCCGCGAGCTTCCCCATAATGATCGATTTTGCGCCGAGCTGCAGGGCGCCGGTCACGGTCATGGTTGACAGCAGCAGGTCCGCTTCGGCCTGCACGGAACAGAGCAGTGCGATCATAGGCTTCTCAGAGCCTCCGGGCCGAGGGCAGATCCAGCATCCTGGTCATCGAATTTATGCAGAAAGACCCCCCGAACGATCCCTGTGTGTATTCCATGAGATCTCCTTGTTTGGTAATCGTCGGCAAGATTGCCGGGTTTCCGAGGACCACCTTTTTCAGTGCGTTTACAAAAAGTACTATAGCACAGTAAATCCCTCGATTCCATGCTAAAAACTGGTATACTGATACACAGATGCGATCTCATGCCTGAGATAGCGGCTATAGGAGAATCAATGCAAAGAGGGTTGCTTTCCTGCAGGAAAAAGACGTGAATCATACATATCTGCAACAAAAGTTTTACTCGTAGACGGCCTTTCAAGCCTATGCATTGCGGCCGGTCCTAAAGTGCTGTTAAGCAGGAATAACATTCTCACTCATGAAAGGAGGTGGCAGGAGCAGCAGTTGTACAGGCAGCGGGTTGTTTTCTTTTCTCCATGTCGGAACAGGTACAAGGAGGGCTTATGAAAAGGATCATTACACTGGTATGTGGTGTTCTCTTCACGCTTGTGGTGGCGGCGCTTCCCGGGCCGGTGTCGGCTGCGCAGGACAATTCCATCAATATCGGCGCTCTCGGTCTGGTCGGCCCTGATCTTTCCGCATCCGCTTTTCTCGTGGAATATGAGCGGCATCTGGGAAGCGGCCTGTCGGTTTTCGGACGGGTCGGTGTTCTTGATTATTCCTTTGATGACGGTTGGTACAAGGAGGACGGAGACGGTCCGGGCTTTGATGTAGGAATTAGAAAATATATGGGAAGCAACGGGATGAAAGGTTTCTATCTGGGCGGGACCGTCGGCATATGGAAGACCTCCTGGACCTTTACCGATACCGATTATTCTACTTTTTCGCCCTACTATAGCGGAAAAGGGGATACGACCGCCCTCAAAGTAGATATTGAAATTGGCGGCAGGTTCCCGCTCGGCTCATCGCCGGTTTCTCTCATGCCTTCGTTCCATATAGGCAATTTTTTCAATATTGACAGCACCTGTACCTCAACGAGTGTGTCTGGCGCCGATTGCGGAAATGACAGCGAAATTGGTTTCTATGGTCTCCTCGGTTTGTCCGTGGGCATTGCTTTCTAAACGCGCGAGCAACCGTTCTGTCCTGTCTCTCACCGGCGTCTGCAGCAGAGGATGCCGGTTTTTGTTTGGCCGGTTGTGCTCTTTGTTGGCCGGAAATTGTGCCTCGACGTCCAAAAAGTCAAAAAATACCCCTCCATTACCCTTAAATTACCCCGAAAACGCCATACTTTTCGTTGCACTTCTTGCGGGGATTTGCTATGATGACCGCGATTTTAAAGGAATTCAAGGGTTTTTTGGAGGGCAAATGCTGCGATATTTGACTGCCGGCGAGTCCCACGGCGAGCTGCTCATGGGCATCCTTGAAGGGATGCCGTCAGGTCTCTTGATCAGGATCACGGACATCGACCATGAGTTGGCCAGACGGCAGGGCGGATATGGCCGTGGCGGCCGCATGAAGATCGAGAAGGACACGGTCAAGATCTACACCGGTGTGCGCTGGGGAAAAACGCTGGGAAGCCCCATCGGGCTCATGGTCCGCAACAAGGACTGGGAGAACTGGCGCGCCAAGATGTCCGCTGATCCGATGTTCCTGAACTCCGCCGAAGCCGTGACCCGGCCCCGGCCCGGCCATGCGGATCTGGCCGGCGCATTGAAATATAATACCGCTGATGTCCGCAACATCCTTGAGCGTTCGAGCGCGCGGGAAACAGCCATGCGCGTTGCCGTGGGCGCCGTTGCCAAGCGGCTGCTCGAAGAGTTCTGCATCGAAGTGACGAGCTACGTAGTGAGCCTGGGCGGCGTCTTTGCCAAGGCGCCGCAGGTATCAATTCAGGAGCTTCGCAAACGTGCCGAGGCCTCGGAACTGCATTGCGCTGATCCTGAAGCGGAGAAGCGGATGATGCGCAGGATCGACGATGCGCGGAATGCCGGCGACTCTCTCGGCGGGGTGATCGAGCTGATCGTCACCGGCGCGCCCATCGGGCTCGGCAGCCATACGCACTGGGACCGGAAGCTTGATGCGAAGCTGGCAGGAGCGCTCATGAGCATCCAGGCCATGAAGGGCGTTGAGGTCGGCTCCGGGTTCGGTGTGGCGAACAAGCCGGGCTCGCAGGTGCATGACGAGATCTTCTGGAACAAGAAAGCAGGCTTTAACCGCAGGACGAACCGGGCCGGCGGCATTGAGGGCGGCATGAGCAATGGCGAGCCTATTGTGCTCCGCGTTGCCATGAAGCCGATCCCGACGCTGATGAAACCGCTCCGCTCCGTGGACATGGCGACCAAAAATCCCTTTAAGGCCAGCATCGAGCGCTCCGATGTCTGCGCAGTTCCTGCTGCCGGTGTGGTCGCTGAGGCTGTTGTTGCCTTCGAACTCGCTTCAGCAATGATCGAGAAGTTCGGCGGCGACAGCATGGACGAGATGAAGCGGAATTATTGTTCCTATATGAAGCATATTCATACCCGGATGGGTGTTGAAGAGATGCCGGGGAAGTGGTAGAGGGTCAGGAGACAGGAGACAGGAGACAGGAGACAGGAGACAGGAGACAGGAGACAGGAGACAGGAGAACTACTCCTCTCATGCGCACCATACTTAAAAGCGACCGTTGAAAGATGAACGGCGGTTTTTTCCGGCCATTTGGGGTAAACTTCGCAATGTTCAAAAATATCATTCTCACCGGTTTTATGGGCGTCGGCAAGACCAGCGTGGGAACACAGCTGGCAAAGGACCTTGGCTATGCCTTCGTCGACACGGACAAACTTATCGAGACCGACCAGCACATGACCATCACGACGATCTTTGCAAAACACGGCGAACCCTATTTCCGCGAGATCGAAGCCAGGATCATTCGGGAGGTCACGGGGCGCGAGAACCAGGTGGTCTCCACCGGCGGCGGCGCCGTGATCTGGGACATGAATCGGACGGCCTTCAAACAAGCGGGATTCGTCGTCTGTCTTTCCGCGCGGCCCGAGGTGATCTTCGACCGTATCAAGCATGAGACCCACCGCCCCCTGCTCCAGACCCCGGACCCTTTGTCGAAGATCAAAGAAATGCTCGGCAGCCGGGCCCGGTTCTACGCGCAGGCGGACATCACCATCGACACGTCGGAAAAATCCGTGGACCAGATCATCAGCGAGATCAAAGAGAGAATCAGACATGCATACTGTTAACGTACCCTTGGGAGAGAGAAGCTACGACATTGAGATCGGCATGAGCCTGGACCAGGCAGGCCCGCAGATCAAAGGCCTCGGCCTGGGGCAGAAGCTCGCCGTTGTCGTCAACCCCACGGTCAAGGAGCTCTACGCCAAACGGGTGGTGGAAAGCCTCAAGGCGCAGGGCTTCATGGTCATGTCCATCATCATTCCCGACGGGGAGCAGTACAAGAACCTGGATTGGGCCAATGCCATCTACACGGCGCTCCTTACCAATGCCTTCGACCGCAAGTCCGCGATCGTGGCGCTCGGCGGCGGCGTCATTGGCGACCTTGCCGGATTTGCCGCAGCCACGTATATGCGCGGCATCCCCTTTGTCCAGGTGCCGACCACGCTTCTTGCCATGGTGGACAGCAGCGTCGGTGGCAAGACCGGCGTGAACCATCCCATGGGCAAGAACATGATCGGCGCTTTCCACCAGCCCCGAAAGGTCCTGATGGACCTTGACGTGCTCAGGACGCTTCCGAAAGCGGAGTTCCTCTCCGGCATGGCGGAGGTGATCAAGTACGGTGTGATCTGGGATGGGGCTTTCTTCGATTACCTTGACAACAACCGCGACCGGATACTCGGGCTTGATGCAGATGCGTTGACCCATGTTGTTCGGCGCTCCTGCGAGATCAAAGCAGAGGTGGTGGGCAGGGATGAGCGCGAAGGGGGGCTCCGCGCGATCCTGAACTTCGGCCATACCGTGGGCCACGCCATCGAGAAGGCCGAGAACTACAGGATGCGCCATGGCGAGGCCGTTGCCATCGGCATGGTCTGTGCCTCCCGGCTGGCACATCTTGCCGGGCTCTGTGATGCTTCTGTACCCGAACGCGTTGAGAAACTCATCGCGTCCTATGGCCTGCCGACGAGCTTGCGTGCGCTCAGCCGGAAACCGACGGTGCAGGAACTAATGGATACCATGCAGATCGACAAAAAAGCGGAGGGCGGCAAGGTGAAGTTCGTGCTGCCGAAGAGGATCGGCGAAGTGGTCATCACAAAAGAGTGGGAAGAGCAGCAGCTTCGGGAACTGATCGCGGGGTAGCGGAGCGCGGGGTACGGTCAAAACGTTCACGTCTTTTCGTGCGCTGCGTTCAAACACCATGTCAAAAAAGGCCGCATACGGTAATCGGTCATATTTTACTTACGAAAAAACACCATCCCTCCGAATGCCCTTGGAAAAAGTTAGGCCAGGAAGGCTTTTATAGTGAATGGATATCAATACTGTTAAGAGACTGTTGGTAACCGATCAATAAACTTTACTTTGCCGGGATTTTATAGTACCTTCATTGTAGAAGGGAAGGGATTATGAGAAGCGAAGATTTTCGGATTGCGCGGGAATTAAAAAGCAGGCTTTCAAGTCTCGTTGAACTTCTCGACTTCAAGGTTTTTGGTTCACGGGCGCGGGGGGATGCGGATGAATACTCCGACATGGATGTATTTTTCGAGGTTGAATCGCTCGACAACGCGCTGAAAGAGAAAATCTCCAATATCGTGTGGGAAGTCGGATACAATAATTATACAGTGATCTCTCCGCTCATATTCACGCGCGACGAACTTGAGAATTCCCCGTTGCGGTCCTCACCCATTGTCGAGTCCATAGCCGAAGAAGGAGTGGCCGTATGACGGACCGGGAGTCTCTGCTCGCATTCCGGATGAAAGAGGCAGAAGAAACCCTCGCGGACGCAGAGCGGATGCTGCAGAACGGTCTCAGTCCGCGTTCAACCACCAATCGGGCATACTATGCAATGTTCTATGCCGTCCTGGGGCTCTTTCTGAAGGCGGGCATCAACGCAAGGACTTCGAAGCACGCGGGTGTGCTTTCGGTATTCGACAAGGAGTTCATCCACGCCGGCAAGCTGGATATCCGCTATTCAAAAATTCTGCACAAAATCTTCGAAGCCCGTCAAACCATCGACTACAAGGAACTGGCCGAGGTCACGACGGAAGAGGCCTCCGGCCATGTAAAAGCCGCCCGGGAGTTCGTCGATGCGGTGATAAAATTCATCGCATAGCTCGTGTATGTCCTCATCAGGGCAACAGCCTTGTGCAATCGAAATCCAAAATCCTGTGCGCACTATCTCACCTGGCAGAAGAAGGCTTCAATCAGGTATCAGTATCCTTGAGCCATGAATACCGCAGCCCTGACATCTCTCCAACAACTTCTTTCGCTCACCTCTGACAGTATCTACCTCGTCGGCGGTTCCGTCCGCGACCTGCTGATTACGAACCAGCTGTTCAAGGACATCGATCTCATGATGCCGGCGGGATCCGAGTCTGTTGCGCGCTCGTTCGCTGATGCGATCAATGGAAGCTTTTTCTTTCTCGACGAAGAGCGCAGGATCACGCGTGTCATACAACAAACGGACGAAGCGACCCTGCAATTCGATTTCACCAACTTCGAAGGTGCTGATCTCACTGCCGACCTCGGGCGCAGGGATTTTACCATGAATGCCATGGCGCTCGATCTGCGCGAGTTTGTCCGGACCGGATCGCTGGACACTGTTGTCGATCTGTTCAACGGCAGAGATGACGTACAGAATAAGCTCATCCGGATAACAAAGCCTGGAGTGCTGGACAAAGATCCGCTCCGCTTGCTGCGCGCGGTCCGTTTCGCTGCCACGCTCGGATTTATCATAGAATCAGGGACGCAGGAGCAGATCCGGTCCCGGGCCGCCCTGATCAACCAGTCCGCGCCGGAGCGGATCCGGGATGAATTCTTCCAGATCCTGTCGCAGCGCGGGGCAGGCTCCTACCTGTCTCTTCTGGATTCACTGGGACTCCTGCCGCAGCTCCTCCCGGAGCTCGAAACGCTCAGGGGGTTTGCGCCCGGCAGGTATCATGTCTACGATGTCCGGACCCACTCGATCAAAGCGACGGAGCACGTGGACAGCGTGCTGGATGACCTGCCGAACATCGCTCCGGACTATGCCCACCGCGTCCTGGAGCATCTTGACGAACCGCTGGAACAGCTGGTCTCTCGCAAAGCAGCGCTCCGCTTCGCCTGCCTCCTGCACGATATTGCGAAACCCGAGACGTTTACCGAGGAGAACGGACGCATCCATTTTTATCATCACGACGGCATCGGCGCGGAAAAGGCCAAGGAAACGTGCAGACGCTTCAGGCTTTCGCGCGACACCGAGGTTCTGGTAGCCGGCGTCATCAGGCAGCACATGCGGCTCTTTAACCTTTCCGCGCCGGGCGGGCCGAGCAAGAACGCCCTGTACCGCTATTGCCGCGACATGCGGCACGGCCTGCCGGAAAGCCTTATCCTTGCCCAGGCGGACGCGCGCGCCACGTTCGACATCATGCCCAAGGAGCAGTTCACGGACACGGAGCGACCCATGGCAGCGGTGCTCGCCTATTATTACGAAAAGTTCCTCAAAGCAGAGGCAAAGCCGCTGGTGACCGGCAGGGACCTTATTGCGCGCGGATTTACGCCCGGTCCGCGCTTTCGTGAGATCCTGGATGACATAAGGGAGCAACAGGCTGCGGGCACGCTTCAGGACCGGAAGGATGCGCTTGATCACCTCAGGCAAATAATCTCATGATGTTCCCGGAAAGGGGTGCGGAGCTATGGGTAAAAAATACGAGGACATGACCGTTGAAGAGCTGCACAAAGAGCTGTCGAGGCTCAGGGAAAATCTCTGCGACATCGAGGACCAGCACAATTTTACCTTTGTCAAAACCTCCGTCCATATCGGCGCGGAAAAAGCCCAGAACATGCAGCAAGAATATGAGCAGGAATGCCGGGAGCACGCGGAGAGCATTGCGGCGCTGGAAAAGATCCTGAAAGCACGGGGAACAGGATAGCGCGGTTTTGAAGGAACGTCTCCCAAAGGAGTTTTCATCTTCCCTCCATCAGCGCGGCGGGGCTTATTGTTGCGTAAAACTAAAACAATGGTATGATATAAAATTTCAATTGACTAGCTTTTTAAACTTGTGGTATTGTACGTCATTGGAGCATTTAAATCCTAACGAGGGGGAGTAAAGAATATGAAGAAAGTAGCCGCAGTTCTCGCAGTTGCAGTTATGGTTGTGTCTCTGTTTTCCTTGGCCGTTGCAGCAGAGATGAAGAAGGGTACGGTAAAGGCTGTTGATGCAAAGGCCGGCACCATGACGTTCTGTGCCGAAGGAACCACCGCCGATGTCGTGCTCAAAGCTGATAAGTCCGTTAATCTCGGCGCGGTAAAGGCCGGTGAAAAGGTGGAGATCTCCGTTGAGAAGGACGCCGTAATGAGCCTCAAAGCTGCTCCCGCAAAAAAAGCACCAGTGGGTTGCTAATAACATCGTTTTATGATGGCCGCCTGGCAGCAGGCGGCCATCGCTCCTTTCTTCTTCTTGTGTAACATCCGCCTATTCCGTTGTTCTCACGCTCATGTAGTCTTGCCCCCGCCACGCAGAATCCGTCCGTCTTAATAACGAAATTGCTTGATTTCGCGGCGCTTTTTGTCTATTATGGTGGCTCTGTAAAACAAATTCCAAGGAGGCGTACGCAGTGATCAAAGTAAACGTTGAAGAACTTCAGGAGCAGATCAAAAAATTGAAACAGGCCGCAGGAGAAAAAGCGAAAAAAGCAGAAGGAAAAAAATCAGAACCCGAGGCACGCCAGGCTCTTAAGAAGGTCAAGCGGGCCCAGCGCAAACTCCGTTCAACCAAGTCCTACAAGGCAGCTGCGAAAAAGGCCGCTGCAGATGCGGCAGCCGCCGGTGAAAAGGCCACTGCATAAGGAACGGGGCGTTCCCATGAACACTTGCTCCGCACGGTGTTGTGCGCGGGGTCTGCGCCTCGGCGCCGCCAGTGTGCTTGTCGTGATGGCCGCGTCATGCGCTGGTACGGTAGCTGTGACGCAGAAACCGGCCTCCCCGCCGATGCAGGCCGTGGCAAGCGCACCGACAGTCACCGCATTCCGCCAAACAGGGACCGCATCCTGGTACGGGAAGGACCTTCACGGCAGAAGAACGACCAGCGGTGATATATTCGATATGCGCGGCCTGTCCGCTGCACATCGTACGCTGCCGCTCGGCAGCATGATCCGCGTCACGAACCTGCAGAACAATCGGAAGGTTACCGTACGGGTGAACGACCGCGGCCCCTTTACCAAAAGCCGGGTGATCGACCTGTCGTACGGCGCCGCCCGCGAGCTGGGTTTTGCAGCAGAAGGTACGGCGCAGGTCATGATCGAGCGTCTCGATGAAATTCCCGGAACAACGCCCTTTACGGTCCATGCAGCACAGTATGTTGAGAAAGAGAATGCCCGGTTTCTGAAGGAACGTCTCGCGCCAAAATTCGAAATCATATCGATCATTCCCGGAGAAACGAATCTCGGCACGCTGTACCATGTTGAGGTCGGCGTTTATGCGACCGAGGAAAAGGCGGAGCTCGTGGCCGGCAGGGTCACGCAGGAAGGCCTTGAGCCGGTCGTGATCAGGAAAGACCATTGATCTTATAAACGGCAGTTAGCCACAAAATGCACATAAGTCACAGAGATAAAACAAGAAGTTGAAACGATTAGAATTACCACCAAATCTGTGAGGTATTTCCAAAACACGTTGTACTTGGTTTTTTTGTGATTTCTGTGCATTTTGTGGCTAAAATTTTTAGGATAATCCGCATCCCCTGAGAACTTGCAGGATAACAACCATGAAGATAAATGTAATCAGCGGAGCCTTTGAAAAACTGAAGACCGGAGCAGCAATCCTTCCCGTGTTCGAGGACGGAAAGCCCGGCCGGGAGCTGGAACGTGCGGACCGGAATTTGGGCAGCATGATCTCCCGGCTTATCAAACAAGGAGATTTCACTGCCCGGCCCGGCAGCGTCCATCTTCTCTATCCCGGGGGAAGCATGGCTGCCGAACGGCTCATTCTGGTGGGGCTCGGCAAAAAGTCTGACCTGACCCTGGATCGGATCCGGCTTGCAGCAGGCAAGGCAGCTCCCCATGCCCGGAGCAGCGGGGCCGAATCAATGGTGTTTGTCACAGAAGGACTCGGTCTTGACGCCGAAGAAACCGCGCAGGCGCTGACCGAGGGGAGCATACTCGGGCTTTACCGGTTCCTGAAATATAAAACGAACGGCGAAAGCGGTAAACGAAAAGAGATCAAGGCGATCACGCTCCTCGCCGGGCAAGCTGCATCGGTTGCAGCAATGCGCAAGGGAGTGAGTGCCGGGAAGATCATCGCCGAATCAACAGTTCTGGCGCGAGACCTGGTGAATCATCCCGGAGCGGACATGACGCCGACGGTTCTGGCCGGCCAGGCCCGGAGCCTTGCCCGGCAGTACGGATTGAAGATCAAGGTCCTTGAGCGGAAGCAGATCGAAAAACTGGGCATGGGCGCGTTCCTGGGTGTTGCGGCCGGGAGCATTCAGCCCCCCAAGTTCATCATCCTCGAGTACCGCGGCGGAGGCTCCCGCCCCTTCATTGCGCTCGTGGGCAAGAGCATCACCTTCGATTCCGGCGGCATCTCGATCAAGCCGGCCGAAAACATGGAGCGGATGAAGGACGATATGTCCGGCGGCGCGGCCGTGCTCGGCGCCATCCGCAACGCAGCAGCGCTCAAACTCAAACTGAATATCGTGGGCCTGCTTCCTGCGGCGGAAAACATGCCGGGCGGCAGGGCTTTGAAACCCGGCGACGTGCTCTGTACCCTGTCCGGCCAGACCATCGAGATCGTCAATACGGATGCTGAAGGCAGACTGATCCTTGCGGACGCTCTTTCGTACGCATGCAGATATAAACCCGCTGTGATCGTCGATATTGCTACGCTCACCGGGGCATGCACCATCGCTCTGGGACATGAGGCTATCGGCATGCTCGGCACCGCAGATCAGTACAAACAGCAGATGCGTGCTGCCGGCGAGAAGACCGGAGAGCGCGTATGGGAGCTTCCGCTCTGGGAAAATTATTACGACCAGATCAAGAGCGACATCGCTGATATGAAGAACACCGGCGGCAGGGCTGCCTCGGTCATCACGGCGTCCGCGCTCCTGTCCAAGTTCGTTGGGAAATATCCCTGGGTGCATCTCGATATTGCAGCGACAGCATGGACCGACAAGGACCGCCCCTACACACCAAAGGGCCCGACCGGCATCGGCGCAAGGCTCCTGACCCAATTCCTCAGGGATTTTGAGAAATAACTGATATTTGTTCGGCACACCGTGGTCTATGCACCCTGAGCTATCATATGACGAGGCTGTTGCGAATCGCGAGAAGGTCCTCATCACGGGGAAATTCTCCAAAGCGGACGTGTTCGTTGCTTTTTCGCGAGGCCAGCGGTTCGTGGTGAAGGATTTCGGGAACAAAGGGTTCTTCGAGCGGAACCTCGTGGGGCGCATGGTCATTGCCCGTGAGTGTCGTGCCTATGCGGCGCTTGCCGGTATAGACGGCCTCCCGTCACGGTATAAGCGGCTCACGCCCTTTGCCATTGCCATAGAATATCTTGAGGGCAGGGATCTCGGCAGCCATCTTCCGGGCGAGCTTGGGCCGGGGGTCATCAAGCAGTTCGAAATGATCATCGCTGATCTGCACGAACGCGGCTGGGTCCATCTCGATCTGCAGCGCCGCTCGAACATCCTGCTGGTGGACGGCAAAGTCTTTGTCGTCGACCTGGCGTCGGCCTTTCATCCCGGCGGCGTGTGGCTCATCGGTCGCTGTCTGACCTGGGCGCTCAGTCTGGCCGACCGGCTGTCGCTCGTCAAGCTCAAGAGCCTCTATGCCCCGGAACTGATGAGCGCTGAAGAACGGATGTGGCGTAAGCTCAGGAACCTGATCATGCCGAGAAAATGGTAAGCAGGAACAATTGTCTGCGTGAACATAACGCTGAAACGTTGAACTCATGAAGGAGCGTATAATGGCACAAAAAGGAACGTTGCAATACAAGCTTACGAAGATCACGGGCAAGACCGTGCTGGCGGCCATCGTGTGCGTCATCCTGTTCTATACGGCGAAGGTCGAGCCGGTCTGGTTCGTAGCAGGCGCGGCCATCACGCTCTTTGGAGAATGGCTCCGGCTTTGGGCAGCAGGACACCTCCGGAAGAACAAACAGCTCACCAACACCGGCCCCTATTCCTACGTCAAGAACCCGCTCTATATTGGCACGTTGCTGATCACGCTGGGTTACAGCGTTATGGCCAAGAACTACTGGATCATGATCGGCGGCTTCATCTGGTTCTTTATCTATTTCGCACCCTATAAGAAGAAGCAGGAGAACGAGAAGCTCGTCAGCAGCTTTGGCCAGCCCTGGGTAGAATTTGACAAGGCAGTGCCTGATTATCTACCGCGCATCACTCCTTATCCCGGCAGGGGAACGAACCGCTGGAGCTTTACCGTGGTAAAGGAGAACTCGGAGCATGAGACCGCCATCGGCGTGCTCGCCGGCATGGCAGTGCTGCTGTACCTGCTGGTGCGATGATTCCGCATCTTTTGACCACTACCTGAATAATAACTCCTGTCCATGCAGCTTTGGGCGGGAGTTTTTTTGACCTTGCAGCAACCTTAAAAACATTTGGACGCGGATTTACGCGGATAAGCGCGGATAAATCAGAACTACTTGTCGAAAGACAACTCATCACCAGGGTGAGGATATAATCGGAATAAAATTGGATTTTATTTTGTCTTTATCCGACGTTATCAGATTTTATCCGTGTCCAAATGCCGTTTTTTGGACCAAAGCTTAATTTGCCGCATGGAGCCCCATGATCATCTCTCTTATTGCCGCCATGTCCGAGAACCGCGTCATCGGTTCCGGAAACAGGATCCCCTGGTCAATACCGTCTGACCAGATGCGTTTCCGTGAGATCACCATGGGGCATCCGGTGATCTTCGGACGGAAGACCTTTGAAAGCATCGGTCGTCCGCTTCCCGGCAGGAAAAACATTATCTTGACCGAACAAAGGGATTATCACGTTGAGGGGGCATCAGTGGTTCACAGCCTTGCAGATGCGTTACGCTTGTGCAGCAACGAGGATGAGGTGTTCATCTGCGGAGGGGGTCCGGTCTATCAAGAGATGATATCACGGGCAGACCGCATCTACCTTACGGTGATCCACCGGGTCTATGAAGGGGAAACCCTCTTCCCCGAGATCCCGGCGGATTTTGCCGAGGTCTCGAAGGAAGAGGTCAAGGAGGCTATACCCTATGCGATCGTTCGCTATGAACGGAGGTCGTGAAAGGGTGCGCAACCGGAACGTCAGGAGCGCGATGCAAGCTGCGGGAATCTTTTGAACTCAGGGCGGCTTTGGATGCCGGAAAAACGCGCATCAGCAGACAGCGATTTCATCTGTTTGTCGAACTGCCCGATCGATAGGGCGTTCTCCAGCATTTGTGAAGCGTCAGCGAAATTGCCGAGGAGATAGTTCGCCTGGAAGAGCATAAAATCAACGCGCGGCGAACGGGCACGGGCAACCTTCTTGGATTGGCGAAGGTAGGCGTCCGCCTCTTTATAATGACCTTGTTCGAGCTCCGCTTCTCCCAGGATCACGTAGGGGACCGAGTCGCCGGGCTTGGTTGCCACGTATTTGCGCAGGTAGCCAAGAGCGGTTTCAGGGGCATCCTGGACCGTGATGAAATAGAGCCCCATGTATGCCTGGACCGCGCCGTATTTCAGCGCCTTCTTGCAGTACTGCTCTTCCTGCTTGGGGGTATTGTTTTCCGCCGACGCGATCCCGAGGTAAGCCCTGCCGATGAACTGCCTGGCCATTTCGGAATAGGCTTCTCTCGGATCGATCTTGCCAATGACCTTGTCGTACTGTTCGCTCTGCACGAGGGTCTCGAAATCTTTACAGAACAGGTCTTTATCAGCGCACAGCGATGGCTGCGGGCTGTCGGATGCAAATCCGGACGCTGCATATCCGATGAGAACCAGGATCACGAATACGGTGCTGCTGATGCATTTTTTCATGTTGTTCCTCCATGTGATAAATTGGGTATTGCCGCGGGACCCGGCGGGAAAGAGTATCGCCCTATTCTGTTACTTTCTACAACTTACTGCACTTTTAATAAAAAGTCAACCTTTTTTTATAGCCCATACTTTATTTAATGTGATAATTATTTAGGCAGGTGTGTGGTTCGGATTACCTCCATGTTTATGAAAGTATTGCAGGTTTGCCTGAACGGGTAGTAGGTGAAAAATACGCTAAAGGTGGAATGTTTGCGGCAGCTTGCTGCGGTGAGCTTCATTAATTAGATCAGCGGTGCGTCCCGCATCCATCTGTGAGAGGGCTCATTCATTGACACGCTCCAGGGGAAAGGGTACTATTCTTCATGCCGAAATTCAGGATCGTATCGGAGTTTGTGCCCACGGGAGATCAGCCGCAGGCCATTGAAAAGCTTGCGAGCGGTATTCTGAAGGGCCAGAAGCACCAGGTTCTGCTCGGCGTGACCGGTTCGGGCAAGACCTTTACCGTGGCGAACGTGGTCGAAAAGGTCCAGAAACCCACGCTCGTGATCGCCCACAACAAGACGCTGGCAGCCCAGCTCTATAACGAGTTCAAGGAGCTCTTTCCGGATAACGCAGTCGAGTATTTCGTCTCGTACTACGACTATTACCAGCCCGAAGCCTACCTTCCCACCACGGATACCTATATTGAAAAGGATTCGTCCATCAACGAACAGATCGACCGCATGCGCCATTCAGCGACCAATTCGCTGTTTGAGCGGAACGACGTGATCGTGGTTTCCTCGGTTTCGTGCATTTACGGCCTGGGCTCGCCCGAAGCGTACCACGGCATGCTGCTGTTCCTTGAAAAGGGGCAGCGCATCGAGCGCGACGTTTTGCTCAGAAAGCTGGTGGATATCCAGTACGAGCGGAACGACTACGATTTTCACCGCGGCACGTTCCGCGTACGCGGCGACGTGGTCGAGATCTTTCCGGCGTCGCATGAGAACACCGCCATCCGGGTCGAACTGTTCGGCGACGAGCTCGATTCCCTATCCGAGTTCGACCCGCTGCTCGGCACGCCGCTCCAGAAGCTCGAGAAGATCGCTGTCTACCCGAACTCCCATTATGTGATCCCCGAGTCGCGCCTGAAGGTGGCCATGGACGGCATCCATGAAGAGCTCCGCGAGCGCATCCAGCAATTTCGCAAGGCCAACAAGCTCATCGAAGCACAGCGCATCGAGCAGCGCACCATGTTCGACCTCGAGATGATCCAGGAGATGGGCTACTGCCACGGTATCGAGAACTACTCTCGCCACCTCTCGGGACGCTCGCCCGGCGAGCCGCCGCCGACCCTGATCGACTACTTCCCCAAAGACTATCTTCTCGTGGTGGACGAGTCCCATGCCACCATACCGCAGATCGGCGGCATGTATAACGGCGATCGTGCGCGCAAGATGAACCTCGTTGAATACGGCTTCCGCCTGCCGTCCGCGCTCGACAACCGGCCGCTCAATTTCAAGGAGTTCGAAGAGCGGGTGCACCAAACCGTGTACGTGTCGGCCACACCGGCTGATTTTGAGGTCGAAAAGTCCGGCAAGAGGATCATTGAGCAGGTCATCAGGCCCACGGGTTTGACGGACCCGGACATCTCGATCAGGCCGGCCACGGGGCAGGTGGACGATCTTTTGAACGAAGTGAGAAAACGGGCCGAGGCGCACGAGCGCGTACTGGTCACCACGCTCACGAAGCGCATGGCAGAGGATCTGACCGAGCACTACAAGGAATTGAACGTAAAGGTGGCCTATCTGCACTCCGACATCGATACGCTTGAACGCGTGGACATCATCCGCGATCTGCGCATGGGCAAGTATGACGTGCTGATCGGCATCAATCTTCTGCGCGAAGGATTGGATATCCCCGAAGTATCGCTCGTTGCCATCCTGGACGCTGACAAGGAAGGGTTCCTGCGTTCCACGCGCTCGCTCATCCAGACCATGGGCCGCGCGGCCCGGCATCTGCACGGCGAAGTGATCCTTTATGCAGAGAAGATGACCGACTCCATGCGAAACGCCATTGCAGAGACGAACCGGCGCCGCACGGTGCAGGAGGAGTATAACAAGGAACACAACATCACGCCGCAGTCCATTAAGAGGAACATCCAGACAACGCTGCGCACGGTGTACGAGCAGGATTACTTCACGGTCCCCATCGCCGCGGAAGACGCGGGCGAGTATGTGCCCACGGTAGATATCCCCGCGCTGGTGGCGCGGCTCGACAAACAGATGCGCGCAGCAGCGAAAGAACAGGATTTCGAGACAGCAGCGGAATTGCGCGACAAGATCCGGTCGCTGCGACAGCAGGAGATGGCGGTTGGGGTGAAGGTGGAGTAGGGGCAGCCATACGCCGAAGTTAGGGGAGCAGCCGGTGCATCACCCTTCCCTTGCCCCTCCCATCGAGGGAGGGGAGATATTTATAACGTCAAGATACCCCGCAGCTTCCTGCGGAGAGTTTCATTCCAAGGTAAAGCACAGATAGAGCCAACGTTCTCAAAGTTCCTCCATAAGACGACCATCCTCGGGAACTCCCAAAATCCTCCTCCCGGCAGATACAACCATTGCGAAAGTGAGTCTATACAATAATTCAAGATGATGCTACAATTAGCAAAGTAAACAAGAGATAAAAAAACTGTTACCGATGTCTTCCCGAAAGCAACGCAACGACGGAGGAATACGATGAAACAGATCAACAAGGCAGCTGTTTTGGGGGCTGGGGTAATGGGGGCGACCATTGCCGCCCACCTTGCGAACGCAGGAATCCAGGTGCTCCTGCTCGATATCGTGCCAAAGGAGCCGAACGAGGCGGAAAAAAAGGCGGGCCTTACCCTGAGCGATCGCGTGGTGCGGAACCGGATCGCGGCAGCGGGTTTGGAGGGGCTCAAAAAGATGAAGCCCGCCGCGTTCTACGTGCCCTCCTATTCCTCATACATCGAGGCGGGAAATTTCGACGACGACGCGCAGAGGCTGCGGGAGTGCGACTGGGTCATCGAGGTCGTTGTCGAGAAGATGGAGATCAAGAAGCGGCTCTTCAGCGAAAAAGTCGCCCCGAATCTGAAAGAGGGCGCAATCCTTTCCACCAACACGAGCGGACTTTCCGTTAACGAGATGGCCGAAAGCCTTCCGGAGCAGGTGCGGAAAAACTTCCTTATTACCCACTTCTTCAACCCCCCGCGCTACATGCGCCTTCTGGAGATCGTCCCGAACAAATTCACAGATCCCGAAACGGTCCGGTTCATGGCTGGCTTCATCGAAAAACGCCTGGGCAAGGGGATCGTTTTTGCCAAGGACACCCCCAACTTTATTGCCAACCGGATCGGCGTCTATTCCATCTGCAACAGCATGCGTCATATGGTCGAGATGGGGCTGACCGTGGAAGAGGTGGACGCGGTGTCCGGACCCGCCACTGCCCGTCCGAAAAGCGCGATCTTTCGCACCGCTGATCTGGTGGGCCTCGACACCCTGCAGCATGTGGCGGACAATGCTTACGAGACCCTGCTCAAGGACGAACAGCGGGAGGTATTTCGTTTGCCCGGCTTTATCACCGAGATGGTGAAAAAGGGACTGCTGGGAAAGAAGAGTGATAAAGGTTTTTTCAGGAAGGAAAAAGGCGAGGACGGTTCCAAATATTTCTACTACGATTATAAGACCGGTGAGTACGCACCGTCCCTGCGGCCCAAGTTCGCTTCGGCGGAAACTGCCAAGCAGATAGACGATCCCGGGAAACGTCTGCAGGCGGCCCTGTCCGGCGCAGACAAGGGGGCCGTGTTCGCGTGGAAGAATTTGCGCGACACCTTTATCTATACCTTCAACCGGGTCCCCGAGATCGCGGACGACATCGTTAATATCGACAACGCCATGAAGTGGGGATTCAACTGGGACATCGGGCCCTTCGAGATGCTCGACGCGATCGGCATTAAAAACTTTGTCGAACGGGCGGAGAAGGACGGGGTGGCAGTGCCGGTTGGCCTCAAAGCGATCGAGTGCTTCTACAAATTCGAGAACAACAAAGACTACTCCTATGACATTCTTGCCAGGGAATACAGGGAAGTGCCCAGACCGGCCGGGAACATTAGCCTCTCTCTTTTGAAGAGAGGCAACGGGGTGGTGGAGAAGAACAGCGGCGCGTCCGTGCTCGATCTGGGGGACGGTGTCTTCTGTCTCGAGTTCCATTCCAAAATGAACGCCATTGGCAACGATATCCTCGCTATGGTCCTTCAGGGCATCAAACGCACGGAGCAGGACGGCGTGGGTCTCGTCATTGCCAATGAGGGGAAGGTCTTTTCCGCGGGCGCGAACCTGATGCTCATCGCCATGGCCATTGCCGAGGGGGCCTATGATGAGCTCTCCCTGACCATAAAAAATTTCCAGAAGGCGATGATGGCGATCAAATACTCGAAGATACCGGTCGTCGCCGCCCCGCACAACCTCGTTCTGGGAGGCGGGTCCGAGGTCTGCCTCCATGCGGACGCGATGAATCCCCACGCAGAGACCTACATGGGGATGGTGGAGGTTGGCGTCGGTCTTCTTCCCGCGGGCGGAGGGACCAAGGAGATGGCGATCCGTGCAATTAAACTGGCGGAGGAATACGATGCGGACGTCGGACCGTTCATCTATAAGAATTATTCGAACATTGCCCTGGCCAAAGTGAGCACGTCCGCTGCCGAACTCTACGGGATGGGCTTCATGCGACATGGCGACGCCGTCACCATGGATATCGACAAACGGATCTTCGATGCCAAGCAGAAGGCGATCGCCCTAGCCGCCAACTACCGTCCTTCAAAGCCTCTCATTGACCTGAAGGCGCCCGGCAGAAGCGTTGCCGCCACCATCAAGTCCCAGATCTGGAACATGAAGATGGGCGGACAGGTCACGGAGTTCGAAGAGCTTCTCGGCGGCACGATCGCGGACGTTATCACCGGCGGCGATGTACCGGCCGGTACGCTGATCACCGAGGAGTATTTGCTGGACCTGGAGCGGGAGGCGTTCCTCAAGCTATGCGGACAGAAAAAGACCCTGGAGCGGATCCAGTATATGTTGAAGAAGGGGAAGGCGTTGAGGAACTAAACTACAAAGAAACACCAATGACCAAATCTCAATAATCAAACAGTTTGGAACTTGGATTTTGGTTATTGAAATTTATTTGTAATTTGGTGTTTGTTAGTTGGTGCTTGATTCAAATACGGAGGTTTCCGATGAGAAATGCATATATCCTGGCCGCCTTTCGCACTCCCGGCTGTAAGGCGAAAAAAGGGAAATTAAAGGACCTACGGCCCGACGATCTGGCCGCGGCTGCGCTGAAGGGGCTGCTGGAGCGGACCGGTATCGACCCGCTGCTGGTCGAGGACATCATCATCGGCTGCGCCTTTCCCGAAGGGGAGCAGGGCATGAACATGGCGCGGATCGCGGCGATGAGGGCCGGGCTGCCGTACCAGGTGCCGGCACAGACCGTCAACCGTTTCTGCTCGTCGGGACTCCAGTCGATAGCCTCGGCCGCCGAGCGGATCATGGCCGGGTTCGCGGACTGCATCATCGCCGGCGGCGTGGAGAGTATGTCCATGATCCCGATGGGCGGAAACAAGTACAGCGTCAATCCATTTTTGCAGGGCTCCTGGCCGGAATCGTTCAGCACCATGGGGATCACCGCCGAGCTGGTATCGGAAAAGTACAAGGTCTCCCGGGAAGATCAGGACGTGTTCGCCGCGGCAAGCCACGCCAAGGCCGCGGCCGCCATTGAGCAGGGTAAATTCAAGGAGCAGATCATTCCTGTCGAAGTTGAGAACTGCACGCTGGTCAACGGCAAGATGAAAAGAGAAAAAAAGCTCGTGACTATCGATGACGGTGTGCGGGGGGACACGACCCCGGCGATCCTCGGAAAACTGAAGCCCGCATTCAAGACGAACGGCACGGTCACGGCGGGCAATGCCTCGCAGATGACCGACGGGGCCGCGGCGGTGCTGGTCGTGTCCGAGGAATTCCTGAAGAAGATCGGTAAAGCTCCTCTCGCACGGTTTGTCGCCTTTGCCGTGAAGGGAGTGCCGCCGGAGATCATGGGCATTGGCCCTATCGAGGCGGTCCCCGCTGCGCTCAAGCTCGCCGGTCTGAAGCAGGACGATATCAGTCTCATCGAACTGAACGAGGCGTTCGCGGCCCAGTCTCTCGCCTGCATCCGGACCCTCGGGCTCGATCCTGCCAGGGTCAACGTGAGCGGCGGCGCGATCGCCCTGGGGCACCCCCTGGGCTGTACCGGCGCCAAGCTGACCACGACCCTTCTCCATGAGATGCAGCGGAGCAAGGTCCGCTACGGCATGGTCACCATGTGCATCGGCGGCGGCATGGGGGCCGCGGGGATCTTCGAGAAGATGTAAGGTCTAACCCGGGCTAGCCAGAACCAAAATCCTTGAACCGCGATGGCGCAAGGGACGCGAAGGACGTCTAGAACAAAAAAGGAATTTTTGCTTTAATTCAAGGCTTTCAAGATTTTCTTCGCGCTCTTCGCGCCTTCGCGGTAAAATTATTTTTGTTGTAAAGTTTAACCTGAGTAGTTACAAAAAAAACAAGCGAGGTGAATATCATGACCGCGAAACTGTTCAAAGGGGCTGAGTACCTGATCACCGAAGTTACCAAGGACGATGTGTTTACGCCGGAGGATTTCACCGACGAGCAGAAGCAGATCGGCGAGACCACCGCCCAGTTCGTGCTGGACGAGGTTGTCCCCCGCCAGGAGGAGATTGAGAACCACAATTTCGACCTGGTGGTCCAGTTGATGAAAAAGTGCGGCGAACTGGGGCTTCTTATGATCGACGCCCCTGAAGAGTACGGCGGCCTCGAACTCGACAAGGCTACCAGCATGCTGGTGGCGGAGAAGATATCTACTTCCGGTTCTTTTTCCGTGACCTACTCGGCACATACCGGCATCGGCACGCTTCCCCTCGTCTACTATGGGACCAAGGAGCAGAAGGAAAAATACCTGAAGAAGATCATCAGCGGCGAGTGGGTAGCCGCCTACTGCCTGACCGAGCCGGACTCGGGGAGCGACGCCCTTGGGGCCAAGGCCACTGCGGTCCTCTCTCCCGACGGGAAATACTATATTTTGAACGGCACGAAGCAGTTCATCACCAATGGGAGCTTCGCAAACCTCTATACGATCTTTGCCAAAGTAGACAAGGAGCACTTCACCGCGTTCCTCGTGGAAAGGAACACCGAGGGGCTGTCCGTGGGGGCTGAGGAAAAAAAGCTCGGGATCAGGGGCACCTCCACCACGCAGATCGTTCTCGAGAACGCCAAGGTGCCGAAGGAAAACCTGCTCGGCACGATCGGCAAGGGGCACAAGATCGCCTTCAACGTTCTGAACGTGGGCCGTTTCAAGCTCGGCGCGGGAGTGACCGGGGCCGCGAAGCACACCCTTGGCGAAGGGATCAAGTATGCCGTTATCAGGAAGCAGTTCAACGTTCCCATCGCGAGCTTCGGCGCCATCAAAGAGAAGATCGCCGATCAGACGGCCGCGATCTTTGCCGCGGAATCGCTCATCTATCGCCTGGCGGGGATGATCGACAATAAGCTGGCGACCATTGCCAAGGACACCCCCAACTACTACGAAGCGTACCAGAAGGGGATCGAGGAGTATGCCATTGAGTGCGCCATCGCCAAAGTGTTTTGCAGCGAGGTCCTTGCCGATGTGGTGGACGAGGTGGTGCAGATCTTCGGCGGCTACGGCTTTATCGAGGACTACCCGGCCGAGCGGTTCTACCGCGATGAACGTATCAACAGGATCTTCGAGGGCACGAACGAGATCAATCGCCTCCTGATACCCGGCATGATCCTGACGCGGTCCATGAAAGGGGAGCTTCCGCTGCAGCGCGAGGCCATGAAGGCGATCGAAGCGCTCACGTCGCCCTCCCTTGAGGAGTCCGGGGACCGGGGGCCCTTTGCCGCGGAGAAGACGTTCGTCGCAAATGTTAAAAAGATATTTCTCGTGATCGCGGGGAGCGCCGCGCAAAAATACATGATGACCATAAAGGACGAGCAGGAGATCCTCATGGCAGTCGCCGATATCGCCATTAATATCTTCGCCATCGAGAGCGCCCTTTTGCGCGCTGAAAAGATCCTGCCCGGCCTGAGCGAAGCCAAAAAGGGCGCTGTCACGGCAGCGGTAAAGGTCTTTACCTTCAATGCATCCGAGCGCGCGGCCACCGCGGCGCGCAAGGCGGCCTACTTCATCGAAGAAGGAGACAACCTGACCATGCTGCTCGGCGGGATCAGGCGGTTCACCAAGTACGACGCCACCGGTCTTCTCCGGGCGAAGCGGCTGTTGGCTGACGCGGCCATTGAGGCGGAGAAGTATATTTTTTAGCGACTGCAATGTTGGCCGCAAAGGAACGCAAAGAAATCAAAGCAGAAACACGAAATTGTGCATGTCAGTTTTAAATTTTCTCTGCGCTTCTTGCGTTCCTTTGCGGCGAAGTATTTTTTGACCTGAGTTGTTCCATCCATATATAGGAGCTCCCCATGGAAGCCACGCGGGAAATATACTGGAACGTCGGGCACGGGGTCATAGTGCCGATGTACGTCTTCGCCTTTATTGCCGTCGCAGTATTTCTGTACGGTTTTTACCGGCGCTTCGCCACCTATAAACGGGGAAAGGCGCTGAACAGGCTCGATCAGCCGGGGAAACGCATCTTTCTGCTTCTGAAAAACATGGTTGCCCAGATCCAGGTGCTGCGCGTGTTCGGTCCAGGCGTTCTGCACGCCTTCTTCTTCTGGGGCTTCGGCCTTCTCTTCATCGGCACGCTTCTCGTCATGGCACAGGTGGATTTCACCCAGCCGCTCTTTGGGTGGATGTTTCTCAAAGGGACCTTCTACAAGTTTTTCTCACTGGCTCTCGATCTGGCCGGCCTTATCGCGCTGGTCATGCTCGCCGGTCTTCTTGTGCGCCGCTTACTGATAAAGCCGGAAGGATTGGAGACGATCCTCGACGATTACGTAGTGCATGCGCTGCTGTTTGCCATTCTGCTGACCGGCTTTGTTGTCGAAGGGCTGCGGATCGCTGCTACCGAGCTCGTGACCAATCCCGGTTTGGCGCTCTTCTCTCCTGTCGGCATGCTTTTCGGGAAGTTTTTCTTCCTCGGCATGTCGCACGAGGCTTTGTCCCTTTCCCATAAAACGCTCTGGTGGACACATTTTTTTCTGAGTATGGGCTTCATTGTCATCATTCCCTTCACCAAGCTGCGCCACATCTTTACCACTTCCACCAATTATTTTTTCACCGACCTTTTGCCAAAGGGCAGCATCGCCACGATCAATCTTGAGGACGAAGGCGCCAAACAGTTCGGCGCGGCAAAGGTCGCTGACCTTACGTGGAAGGATATTTTTGATGCCGACGCCTGTACCACCTGCAAGCGCTGCCAGGAACGCTGCCCGGCATATGCAACGGGCAAGCCCCTGTCTCCCATGAAAGTCGTGAAGCAGATTGGCGAAGTTGCCTTCTCCAATCCCCAGGCTGGCCTGATCGAAAAAGTCACCGAGGACGTTCTCTGGGCGTGCACCACCTGCTACGCCTGCCAGCATATCTGCCCGGCGAATATCGAGCACGTGAACAAGATCCTCGAGATGCGCAGGGACCTTTCCCTCATGCAGGGGGCCTTCCCCGGCGACGAGGTGAAGACCGCGATTAACGATATCGAAGTGAACGGCAATCCCTTTGGCCTCGCTTTTGCGCGTAGGGGCGAATGGGCCGACGGGCTCGACGTGAAGATCATGGCGCAAAACAGCGAAGTGGACATTCTCTACTTTGTCGGCTGCTATGCGTCCTTCGACAAGAGGAACCGTGAGGTTGCCCGGAGCTTTATCAAGATATGCAATGCCGCGGGCATCCGGGTCGGCATCCTCGGCAAGGAGGAGAAGTGCTGCGGCGAGCCGCCACGGAAGCTTGGGAACGAGTACCTCTACCAGATGATGGCCGCGGAGAACATCGAACGGATCAAGGCTTACGGTGTCAAGAAGATCGTCACTACCTGCCCCCACTGCTTCAACACGCTTAAGCGAGATTATAAAGACCTGGGAATGGAGCTCGATGTCGAGCATTACAGTACCTATATCAACGGGCTTCTCAATAACAAGAAGCTCTTGATAAAACCAGCAGCCTTCGAGTTCACTTACCACGACTCCTGTTACCTGGGCCGCTACATGGACATCATTGCCCAGCCGCGCGCCGTTCTGAAGGCTGCCGGCGGCCGGATCACGGAGATGGAAAAGTCCGGGTACGAGAGCTTCTGCTGCGGCGGTGGCGGCGGAAGGGTTCTGGCCGAGGAAAAGCTGGGGACGAGGATTAATGCAACGCGGGTAACCATGGCCCAGGCAACGGCCGCCCCGCTCCTTATCTCCAACTGTCCTTTCTGCCTCACGATGTTCGAGGATGGGATAAAGAGCAATAACTGCGAAGAGAAGCTGAAGGCGGTTGATCTGGCTGAGATTGTTGCGGCGAGGATAGTAATGAAAGAGAAAAATGCAAAAAAGTAACGAAGCAATTTTCTCGCAAAGGCGCAAAGCTCGCAAAGGAAGGCAAAAGATTTTGTAACTATTCAGCTCTTTTTTTACGCGTCTATGAGCCTGTTGCACAAACCACTTTTGGTCACCCTGAGCAAAGCGAAGGGTCTCGCAACTGGCTGGAAATACGAGATTCTTCACTTCGTTCAGAATGACATAGTGTGCTTATTTGGCATTCGCGCAATGGCCGATAAACGGGCCACGCTGAGACGCCAAGACGCAAAGAAAGGATGGGGTCGTTTTTATGACTTTATTGCCGTTCTTTGCGAGCTTTGCGGCTTTGCGAGAGACGCCTTTCGGTTTTGATTACATTAGGAGAACGAGATGAAAATTCTGGTTTGCATCAAGCAGGTGCCTGACATGGCATCGAGGTTCAAGGTCAACGGCGAAGGGACCTGGTATGACGAGACCGACCTGGCCTTCAGGATGAACGAGTACGACGAGTATGCTGTTGAGCAGGCAGTGCAGCTCAAGGAGCAGCAGGGCAACGCGCCGGACATTACCGTCCTTTCCATCGGCCCTGACCGGGTCGTCGAGATGATCAAGAAGGCCCTGGCCATGGGATGCGACCGAGGGGTCCACATTCAGGACAATGCCTCCTTTCGGAAAGATCCCTGGCAGATAGCCTCCACGATCGCAGGCTTTAGCCGCGACAAGAACTTCGACCTGATCTTCTTCGGGATGCAGTCTCAGGACCGGGGCTCGGCGCAGGTCGGGCCTATTACAGCCGAACTCCTGGGCATTCCCTGTGTAACTACCGTGGTAGGCTTTGCAATTGCCGACGGGGTCATCACTGCAAAACGGGAACTTGAAGGCGGAGTGAAGGCTCTGGTGAAGTTTAAACCACCGGCGCTCATCACCTGTCAGCTCGGACTGAATACACCGCGCTATCCCACGCTTCCGAATATCATGAAGGCCAAAAAGAAGGAGATCCTCGCCTTTCCGATCGCCGATCTTCTCAAGGAAAAGGAACTTGTTGCCACTGCCGGCGCCTATCCACGCGAGAAGAAGGGGAGCGGCATTGTTCTGGAGGGGGATGTGAACGACATGGCCGGCAGGCTCGTCGGTATTCTGAAAGAGAAGACCAAGGTGGTGAAGTAGGAGCAAGCACCAAATAACAAGCACCAATAATCAAATAAATTCCAATAACCAAATACGAAGCTCCAAACTGTTTGGTTTTTGAGATTTGGTTAGTGGTGATTATCTGTAATTTTGGAATTTACAGGAGGCTCTCCATGAAAGCACTGCTCATTTGCGAATACCGGGAAGGGAAGCTCCTCGATTCCAGCTATGAACTGGCTGCCTTTGCCGACAAGCTGGGGGCGGAGAAGGCTATGGTCCTGATCGGGAAAGAAGCGGAAGCCCCGCGGGTCAACGGCAAAGTGTACCTGGCCGATGTTGCGAAATACGGGGAATACAACCCGGACCTGCACAAAAAGATCGTGCTCGAAGCAATCAAGAGGGAAAACCCCGACACTATCGTCTTCCTCCATTCCTCCTATGGCTGGGACCTGGCCCCGCGGGTGGCTGCGGCCCTCAAGGCCGGACAGGTGTCCGAGATCATTGGCATCAAAGAGGGAAAATTCGAGACCGGCCTCTGCAATGCCAAGCTGCGGCGGATTGTCACCCCGCAGACGGGGAAGATGGTCCTTACCATTCAATCCGGCGCTTTCAACGTGAGTGGAGAACCTCAGGGGAAGGCGCAGATTGAAAAGATCGAGCTCACCGATGCCGCTTCGGTCATGGAGTTCGTGGGCTATGAGCCGGCCCAGAAAAAGGAAGTGGACCTGGCAACGGCAGAGGTGGTCGTCAGCGCCGGTCGAGGGGTCGGCAAGAAAGAGAACGTGGCAACTATCGCAGCGCTGGCCAAGGCCCTCGGCGGCGAGTTGGGCGCGAGCAGGCCTGTGGTGGACGCCGGATGGGTCGAGCACAGCCGCCAGGTCGGGACCACCGGTCAGATCGTGTCGCCGAAGCTCTACGTGGCGTGCGGCATTTCCGGGGCCATTCAGCACGTGGCCGGTATGAAGAAGTCGGAGTTTGTGGTCGCCATCAACAAGGACAAGGACGCGCCCATCGGCGAGGTGGCGGACGTGCTGGTGGTGGCCGATGTGATGCAGTTCGTTCCCGCTCTCATTGCAAAGCTCCAAAAATAATGCAGCTTGGCGGCAGCTCAAAAACTAATAAAAAGGAATGAAATATTGTTACATACCGAACGCCCCCCCTCACCCAGCCCTCTCCCCCTTGGGGAGAGGATAAAGGAGCGAGGAGAAAGCAGTAACGAATCTAAATGGGTTTGTATTAATAAAACGGAATTCGTTGCAGCGGTAAATTCGAGATACGACCCGGAGCACAATGCCCCGGAAATTCTGATAATAGAGGAGGATGTATGAAGAAGAATTTTGTTCTGGCAGTACTCTGTTCACTGGTGGTTATCGTTGGTCTGGTTTCGGGTCCGGACGCTCTTGCCAAAGACACCGGGTCGATAAAAAGTGTCGCGATCGTTTCGTTGACCGTCAGTGATGTGGGTGGCTCCGTGAACTCAGGCAGTATCGGCAGCACGCCGGTTGCCGAACTGATCACCGCCACGGTTAACAATATGATCACTGATGCGGAAAATAAACTCGGCAGTAAATGGAAAGTGACAAAAGTCTCCAGCTTTATCGATAACGCGGATTATAAAAAAGCAGGTGTTGAAAAAACGTTGACCGTGTTCTCGCCGAAGGTGAATGGCAAGGAAATGCCGATATTTACCCAGGTGAGCAAGGAAATAAAAGGCGGAGTTATCGATCCTCAAAAAGCCAAGGACCTCTGCAAAGCATTGAATGTTGACGGCGTGGTGCTGATCTTTTCCGAATGGTTGTCTAAAACCGGCGGTTTTGTGCCTACCACCAAGGCCATGTCCAAGAACATCCTGTCGGTATGGGACAGCAACGGAAAGCAGGTGGTCAAAGAGCGGGTTGATATGGTCGGCAACAAAACACTGGGTGTCGGCGGCTTTAAGGCGGTCAATAATGAAACGATCGAGGAATGGCGCGACTCATACAATCGTGCGCTTGATAAGATCGTAAGCTCTCTGTAACTTAAAATTCCGGTCATTGAAGTGAGCGCTGCCCCGGCCCCGACCCGCAGACGCGGGACGGGGCCGGGGGCAGCGAACGGATAGTATCCTGGTCTCAATTGAGCGAGCAAAGGGGGCATCCTGATAATGTTGGTTCCCGGAAAGCGTTGTATGCATCAACATCCCCGAGTCTCCTTTGTCCAATACCCCCCAAATACCCTATCAAGACCCTTGCCTTTTAATGATGAGGTCTGAGGCCAAATCCGCATTGTTTTTCAAACCAGCATCTATTGACATCCTGTGCATGAATCTGTACGATTAAAAGTATAGAAGGACGTACCGTGCAAGAAGAGCTGAATAACCTGTCCATGAGTGAAGCAAGATGCTAGTTGGCCTGTATGCCGGAATTGCTGGAGAAGCAGCGCGGATATTTACAGCCTGGCAAAAAGCTCATCCGCCTCAGGCTTATCAACCCTGATGAATAGATGTTGATATATCAACGGAGGTGCAGCATGTCAGCGAAAGATCTTGATTCCGCCATTCTCAACAACGCCGCCGGCACGGCGGAAGGCATCACCGAGGTCCGACGCCAGGAGGCATTGCTTAAAACCGGGGCCTTACAGAACGCGATTTTCAACAGCGCCAACTTCTCGAGCATCGCCACCGACGCGAAGGGCGTTATCCAGATCTTCAACGTCGGCGCAGAGCGGATGCTGGGCTATACGGCAGCAGAAGTGATGAACCAGATCACGCCGGCCGACATTTCCGATCCGCAGGAAGTGATCGCGCGCGCCAAAGCGCTCAGCGTCGAGCTCGGGACCCCGATTACGCCGGGATTCGAGGCCCTGGTGTTCAAGGCTTCGCGCGGCATCGAGGACATTTACGAGCTGACCTATATCCGTAAAGACGGCAGCCGCTTCCCGGCAGTCGTATCGGTCACTGCGCTGCGCGACGCTCAAGGCGCAATCATCGGTTTCCTGTTGATCGGCACCGACAACACCGCTCGCAAACGGGTGGAAGCAGAGCGGGCGCTGCTCTATGAGGCGCTGCAGGAAAAGAACGCCGAGCTGGAGAGCGCCAGGTCCGTGGCGGAAAAAGCCAACCTCGCAAAATCCGAATTCCTTTCCAGCATGAGCCATGAGTTGCGCTCCCCGCTCAATGCGATCCTTGGTTTCGCCCAATTAATTGAAACGGGTTCGCCGCTGCCGTCGCCCGACCAAAAGGCCAATATCGACCAGATTCTCCAGGCGGGATGGTACCTGCTGGAGTTGATCAACGAAATCCTCGATCTCGCGCTGATCGAGTCGGG
>Ga0334722_10001473_pt1 | contig 29291 bp, 25 predicted proteins | sample C3_bottom_MG_FD_207210 | JGI IMG/M metagenome (GOLD analysis project Ga0334722, IMG submission 207210) | Sediment microbial communities from Yellowstone Lake, YNP, Wyoming, USA - C3_bottom | ecosystem: Environmental > Aquatic > Freshwater > Lake > Sediment | place: USA: Wyoming | collected... | reverse complement strand
CAATTTCAGTGCTAGGCTCGAGTGTATTATTTTTCAACAGGTTAATTATCCGGGGGGTTGCCGCACCTGCTCTCCATTTAAGCAGGTGCCCAAACTGTAGGCAGGCAATTGCTTTACTTTCTCGCTTTTTCTGCTCTCTCCTGGCGCTCGATCTTCTCTCCCTCCTGGAAGAACTTGGCTGAAATATCCCGCTCGATGTCGTTCTTCAGTTGATCCAGGGAAACATACTGGCCCTGCTGAAGTTCCTGAAGTTTGGAAGCGACGTCACGATACCGTTGATCCACTTTATATACTTCCTGGAACTCGGCGAGCGCGGCCTCGACATTACCCGTCCCCTGGTAGGCGAGACCGAGATCGTAGTGCATATCGATGCGCTCGTCCGCACTTCCGCTGTAGGTCATGGAATAGTTCAGGGCATTATTGATCTCCGTGATCGCGCTCTGATACTCCCCCTGCTCCATGTAGCAGAGGCCGAGCAGATAGCGGCTCTGGACGAATTTAGACTCTCCCTCGGGCGTCAGAATGAACTCCGCAATGGCATCGTCCAGGAGCCCCATTTCCTTATAGGAAACGCCGAGATTGTAGTGCGTATCGACATCATGCTTGCCTTCCTGCGCCTCGACACCCTTCTTGAAATCCTCAAAGATATCGTCCAGGGTCTGATCTTCAGCCACGACCGCCGGCTGCGCCACGTCCGAAACCGTGCTCAACTCGTCCCTGAGCTCGGCTGCGAGATCGAAGAAATCATCGGAAGGCTGCGCCTGCTTCGGGGCCGGCGAGGGTGATGACATCTTGCTCAGCTCTTCGCCGAGATCGAAATAGTCCTCGTCTGCAGACGCGGCGGGCTGTATCGGCATTGGTGCGGGGGGCTGCACTTTGGGAGGAGCGGCGCGCCGGTCATCGCGGGGAGCTGCCTGCTTCGCATACTGCTCCTGCAGCGGTGCAGCGGGAGCGGGCTTCGGGGCCGGCTTTTTTTCGACGGGAGGAGCAGCGGCTGCGGGGCTTTTCGGGGGGACCGGCTTTTGCAGCGTCTGGATCTCCTGCATCAGGCTCCGGACCGCCTCTTCATCGGACTCGCTCGATGCGAGTTCGCCGTCGAGCGAACCTGACGGCATGAAATCCTCGAGATCCTCGACCGCTTCGGCCAGTTTCGTAAACTCCTGCGACTCCTCGGCCTCGCGGGAGATCTCGGTCAGGCGCGCGATGGCCCGCATGTCGCTGGGATTAAGCTGGATGATCTTGGCGTAATGCTTCTTCGCCTCGTTGAACAGGCCCTGCTGGTAGTAGAACTCCGCTTCGGCCCAGACCTCGCTGATGTCGACGTCCGCGAGTTCCCCGCCTTCCAGCGATCCTTCCGCCTCGGACAGCTCCTCTTCTGCAGGTGCTTCGGCAAAGGGCGTTTCATACAGCTCGTTGTCGCGGGCAGCGAGTTCCTCATCCAGGGCAGGTTCGACTTCCGGCTGTGGCGGCCGCGGAGGCTCTTTGTGCCGCGGGGCGATGCCCGGGAAATATTCGGTCTTCAGCGTTTTGGGCTGCGACGGCTCGACAACGGGAGGGGCTGCCTTGCGAGGCGCCGCCTCGACCGGAGGAGGGGGAGGGGGGGCTGCTGCCCTGGGCGGCTCTTTCACCGGCGAAGCAACTTTCGGCGGCTCAACAGCTGGCGTTTCTTCGTAGGTCAGCGCCTCACCAGGAACGAACTCGTTCATGAACGGTTCAGGCTCAGCCTGTTCCGGCGCTCCCAGCTCTATCACCCCGTTGGGTGCTTCCGTGAGATCGGCCGTGGGCTCAACATGCGCATCCAGGCCGCCCAGGTCAAGATCTCCATGTTCGAAGAACGGCGACGCTTCCTCGCCAGCCGCACCCGGCTGAAAAGCCGGCTCTTCGGTCATCAACCCGTCGGCGAAAGCCGGCGGCGCCGTTTCCTCCGCCTCAGCTGCACCAGCCGGAGCCAGGCCAAGGCGGGCGCGTATCGCCGTGCTTTCCGGGAACATCTCCAGTGCGGCACGAAGTGACATCTCCGCCCGGTCGGACATGCCCGCGCCGTCATACAAGGCTGCCAATGCAAGCACGTGCTCAACGGCCTTCCCGGCATTGCCCCCCTCCTGGTAGAGATCGCGCAATCGTGCATGGACCAGCGGACTGTCCGGGAACCGTTTTGACAAAGCCTCGAGCTGCTCGATCGCCTTTACGGCAAGGCCGTATTTTATGAGCACTTCCACTTCCGCGAAAGCCTCGGTCAGAGCGGGGGGCTCCTCGAATGCGGACGGTTTTGCTCCAGCGGGCGCTTTTGCTGCGACTGGCGCTTTTGGCGTGACGGGCGCCTCAGGCTCTGCAACCGGTTCTTCAACCGGCTCAGCAGGCATCTCTATCTCGGGAGCAGCTGGCTCCTGCAGGCTTTCAAGCCTGCCCCGCGCTGCGTCATGGGCCGGCGCCAGCTCAACAGCCCGGGCAAGAAGCTCTTTTGCGGCCTCCTGGTCGCCGTCCTCGATCAGGACCTCAGCGGCTTCCAGAAGCTCGTCAGCCGCACGGTCCGGCTTGTCGATACTCTGATAGAATTCGGACAGCTTGCGGCGGCCGTCGATGCTGCGCGGGCTTTCAGCAACGAATCCCTTCAGCACTTCCTCGGCTGCATCGAATTCCTTACTCTCGACGCGGACAGCAGCTATTGCCCCTGCTTCGGCAAGCGCCTTGTCAAAATCCTTTTTTGCGAGATAGATGCGGTAGAGCCTGTCGCGCAGATCGATCCGGCCGGGGTCCTGAGACAGCAGCTTTTTATAGACCTCCTCGGCGTCTGCATCGCGACCTGCCTTGGAAAGCGATTCGAGATACAGTTCGAGCAGTTCCTGATTGGAGGGATCGGCGGCAAAGGCAGGCTTGAAGGACTTGCATGCTTCGTTGAACTTGCCTTCTTTATAGTAAATGAGGCCGGCTTTAAAATAGACCGCTTTGTTGTCCGGGTCCAGGGCGAGCACTTTTTTGAAGATCTCGCGGGCTTCCGGGAAGGCGTCCTTGGACAAATGGACATCTGCAGCCTCAAGAAAGGCCTTGGAGGCCTCGCTTTTCATCCCCTCTTTGGCGTACATCTCTGCCAGCTTGAGCCGAAGGGCGATGTCCGGCTTCATATCCGCCATTTTCTGCAGAATTTCCAGGGACTTGGCTACCTGCTTCTGTTTCGTATAATGGCTGTATACGAATTTATAATTTTCGAGAGCGTTGCCGATGAGGCCCTTTTCCGCGTTCATATCGCCGAGGATGATATGAACGTCGATCTGGGAAGGATCGATGTTCAGGACCTTTTTGTAGAGGGCGGTGGCTTTTGAGGTGAATCCGTCGGCGGCAAGAAGATCGCCGGCCCGTTTATACGCTTCGACAGCCTCTGCCTTGGAGTCCTTCTTAAGACACAGGTCTCCTATCGTATTGAAAAGATTGGGATCGTCCGGTGTTTCCTTGACGACCTTCTTCCACTCCGCGATGGCCTTGTCATACTGGCCCTTGGCAGCATACTTCTGCGCCTCTTTCGCTATCGCGTTTTTATCGATTGCCATAGTCTTTTAAAATACCATAAAGCTTTGAAGGAAGTCAACAGTATCGTATCGCAATAACATCTTAGACCTTGATTTTATGTATCAATCATGTTACATATGCTGATCATGGCACTTCGAGACATTTGTATCTATCCTGACCCCGTGCTCAGGACCAAAACTGCCCGCGTGGGCGCAATCGACGCTGCTGTCAACCGGCTGATCGACGACATGATCGAGACCATGCATGCAGCGCCGGGGGTAGGACTCGCGGCAAACCAGGTCGGCGTATCCCTCCAGCTCGCGGTCATCGACCTGAGCCAGGTGGAGGACGAAACCCGGCGTCATCCGCTCCTGGTCCTGATCAACCCCGAGATCCTTTCCCGTGAGGGCTCGGTGACCGAGGAGGAAGGCTGCCTCAGCCTCCCCGAGTATACCGAGAACGTGAAACGCGCGGCAAAGGTCAAGGTGCGTGCGCTCGACCGCTCCGGCAAAACGTTCGAGCTGGAAGCCCAGGGCCTGCTCGCCAAGGCCCTTCAGCATGAGATCGATCACTTAAACGGACTGCTGTTCATCGACCACTTAAGCCCGCTCAAGAAGAACATCTTCAAACGAAGGTTCCGGAAGACCTCATCACAGACGGATTAAGCTGCTCATCACGGACCCGGAGGGCCTATGAAGCTGGTCTATATGGGCACGCCGCAGTTCGCGGTGCTGCCGTTGCTCGCGCTGGTCGAGGCGGGCCATGAGATCGTTGCCGTTGTCACCAGGATCGACAAACCGGCCGGTCGGGGTCGGGCCCTGGCAGCGCCTGCGGTCAAACGTGCGGCGATCGAACGGGGACTGACGGTATACCAGCCGAAGCGCGTTCGCGAACCGGAGTTCATAGAAACCCTGAGGATGCTCGGGCCCGAGGCGATCGTCGTCGCCGCCTTTGGCCAGATCCTGCCGAAGGAAATTCTGACGCTGCCGAAGCACGGGTGCATCAACATCCATGCTTCGCTGCTGCCGCGCTACCGCGGGGCGGCGCCCATCAATTGGGCCATCGTCCGGGGCGAGACCGAGAGCGGCAACACCATCATGCAGATGGACGAAGGCATGGACACCGGGGCGATCCTCCTGCAGGAACGCCTCCCTATCGACCCTAAGGACACGGCTGGTACGCTGACGGAAAAACTGTCCATCCAGGGCGCGAGACTGATCACCACGGCGCTGCCGCTGATCGCTTCGGGGAAGCTCTTGCCGACGATGCAGGACAGCTCGGGGGCGACCCTGGCGCCGCTGCTCAAAAAAGAGGACGGCCGCATCGACTGGGAACGGGGGGCGCAGGAGATCCACGACTCGGTCCGTGGCATGAGCCCCTGGCCCGGAGCCTTCACGCTGCTGGACAACAAGATCGTCAAGCTCATCGAGACTGCGGTCGCGGACGGAACTGCGGAGCCGGGCCAATTGCTCGAAAAGGACGGGAATACCCTGTTTGCCGGCACGGGCCGCGGCCTGCTGCAGCTTCTGGTCATTCAGCCCGAAGGCAAAAAACCGATGGCAGCGGCCGAGTTCCTGCGCGGACACCGCGGGGTCGCAGGGAAGAAGTTCAGCGTACGCTGAACGTTTGAAAGATAGTTCCGAAGGTAAGAACGAAAGAGCGAACGAAGGTATGCAGTCTCTTCACCATCTTCGCATCTTGCCCTCTTACCTTCATAAACAGTCGAGCACACTATGCCTGAACCAAAAAAACGCACCTTCATCGGCCTCATTGTTTTTACGGTCCTCCTGATCACCGCGATCACCGTGGGGCTCTACCTGATCCCCTATATCGGGCTGAAGAACATCCACCCGCTGGCGCCGAAGATCGTCTGCTACACCATGGGCTCCGTGCTCGGGCTCCTGCTGCTCGGCGTGGGCCTGCTCATCGCAACGCTTGTCCGGGGCAGGGAGGTCTTTCTTGCGGCACGGCTTCGGGGCATTGTCATCGAGGTGCTCTTCCCGATCATGATCATCGTGGGCAGGCTCCTGGGCATCTCCAAGATGAAGGTTCAGCAATCCTTCGTCGAGGTGAACAACCTGCTCGTCCGCGCCCGCTGCGCCGACAGAAAACCGAAGCGCCTCCTGCTGCTCATGCCGCACTGCCTCCAGTTCAGCGACTGCGACATCAAGGTGACGAGCGATGCCTCGAAATGCAAGGCCTGCGGCAAATGCAAGATCAAGGACCTGGTGGAACTGGCGCAGAAATATGACGTCCATCTTTCCGTTGCAACCGGAGGAACGCTTGCGCGCCGCCGCGTTGCCGAGGCAAAACCTGATGCGATCATAGCCGTTGCCTGCGAGCGCGACCTCACCAGCGGCATCCAGGACGCCTATCCCTTGCCGGTGATCGGCATTCTCAACGACCGCCCCTTCGGCCCCTGCTTCAACACGAGCGTCGACATTACCAAGGTCGCCGAGGCGCTCGAATTTCTCGTAGCCGGCCGGCGCGGGGCGCCCCTTGCTTAAGGACATCCCGCGGGAGACGGCGCTCACGATCCTTTGCCGTGCGGAAGAAGGCATCTTCGTTGACACGGCGCTTGCCCTTGCCCGGCAGCGGCTTGATGCACGGGACAGCGCATTCCTGCTGGAACTCGTCTTCGGGACCCTGAGAAACAGGGCGCTCCTTGACTGGACGCTGAACCGGTTCTCGGCAAAGCCGCTGGACACGACCGACGCCTGGACCCGGAACATTCTGCGGCTTGCCGCCTATCAGATGCTGTTCCTCGACCGCGTGCCGGTGAGCGCGGCGGTGAACACCGCGGTCGAGCTGGCCAAGGCACATGGCAAGAAACACGGATATGTGAACGGGCTCCTGCGGGGTCTGGACCGGAAACGGAGCACCATCGGACTGCCGGACCACTCGGATCCGGTTGTGCGGCTCGCCATCCGCTACTCCCATCCGCTCTGGCTGGTAAGGCGCTGGGCCGCGCGCTACGGAACGGCAGCAACGGAAACGCTGCTTCAGGCGAACAACCTGCCTGCTCCGCTCACGATCAGGGCCAATCGGCTCAAGACAACTAGGGAGGCGCTCCGGACCGCCTTGGAGGCCGAGGGAGTAACGGTCGCGGAAACAGACCATGCTTCGTCGGGCCTCACCATCGTGTCAACGCCCCAGTGGCTGCGCACCCTTCAGGCCTACCGGGACGGCTGGTTCGTGGTGCAGGACCAGGCCGCCCAGCTCATCAGCCTCTTGCTCTCGCCCCGTCCCGGCGAAACGGTCCTCGATGCCTGTGCAGCGCCCGGCGGCAAGACCACGCACCTGGCTGAGCTCATGCAGGACCAGGGCGACGTCGTGGCGCTCGAGCTGGATGCTTCGCGCATAATGAAGATCCGCGAGAACAGCAGGCGGCTCGGCATGACCAGCATCAAAGCGATCCAGGGAGACGCCGCCTCCTACCAGGAAGGCAGCTACGACCGGGTCCTGGTCGATGCGCCCTGCTCCGGATTGGGCGTACTTCGGCGGCATCCCGACGGCAGATGGAACAAGACCGAGCAGACCGTGGGCGAACATGCTTTGCTCCAGCGACGGATCCTGCAGAACTGCTCCGGCCTGCTGAAGCCCGGTGGCGCACTCGTCTATGCGACCTGCACGACGGAACCGGCTGAGAACGACGACGTCATTGCCTGGTTCCTCGACGGACCGGGAAGCGCGTTCCGGATCGATGATCCCCGTCCCCTGCTGCCGCCGGCTGCAGCAGCGCTCGTGGACGGCCAGGGCTTCTTCCGGACCGTTCCGAACGCGCCGGCCCTGGACGGTTTCTTCGGCGTGCGGATGGTAAAGAAAACCTAGGAATACGGGTAGAAGGTGTTCAGGCTGAAGGCTAAAGGTGGCAATCGCGGAAGTTGAACACCATTGACATTTTACCTTCAGCCTTCAGCCGATCTACCTGAATAATAAAAAATGGGTACTCGTCGCTTAGAGATCAGGCATCTGGCTATTATTGCCCTTGCATCTTATGATTACTCTGGTAAAATACGGCCCTAATTCATGAAGCGTTTTTTGAGCGGCTTCGGCATATTTCTCGCACTCCTTGGCATCGGCATTGTCAGCGCCTTCGCCGTTGTCGCGTTCCTGCTCCGACAGGAGGAAGTGCGGGTGCCCGATCTCACGGGCCAGGATATCGTGACCGTGCTCGATACGCTGAACCTGCTGGAGCTCAAGCTCAAGGTGGAGCGGCGCGAGCCGCACCAGCTCATGCCCAGGAACACCGTGATCTCGCAGACGCCACAAGCCGGCAACGGGATCAAAAAGGGAAGGCTCGTCAGAGTGGTCGTCAGCGAGGGACCGAGCGACCTGGTGGCGCCCCGTCTCATCGGCGAGCACTTTCGCAAAGCGGATATCACGATCAGGCTGGCGGGGTTCCTCCCGGGCGGCGTTGCCAAGGCTTCCTCGGACACGATGGAACCGGACACGGTGATCGCCCAGGACCCGCAACCCGGCAGGCCGCTGCAAAAAGGCGGCGCGATCAGCCTGCTGCTGAGTTCGGGGAAGAAACGATCCTTCCTGGCCACGCCGCAGCTCGTCGGCATGCGAGCCGAGGACGCAGTGCGGATCGTTGAACGCATGGGGCTGCAGCACCGCCTGTCCTACCGTGCCGCAGGTGAAAAAGGAACGAAGGCGGGGCGCATGGTGGTGAGCCAGCGGCCTGCTGCGGAATATCCGGTCGCGCCGGACGGAATCGTGGAGATCGTCGCGACGCAGTAGGAGAGACGGTCCTGAAGCACGCCGTGTCGTCGAGATGAAATCGCAGGAAGTCACCAATTGCCACAGAAGGCGCAAAGAGCGCATAAAGTAAGGTCTTAATACGCTGAAGATTTTTTTCCGAGCCTGTTGTGTTTTTTGCGGCTAAAAATACTATTTACGAATCTATCATGGCATAGCGTCATCTTATCTTCACGCACTTCGTGGTGAAGCTCTGAAAGGTTACTCATGAAACGAACGATCAAAGTAGCGCCATCGATCCTCTCTGCCGACTTCTCCCGTCTCGGTGACCAGATCAGGGCCGTGGAAGCGGCGGGAGCCGACATCATCCATGTGGACGTCATGGACGGTCACTTCGTCCCGAACATCACCATCGGCCCTCTCATCGTCGAAGCGGCTCGCCGCTCGACGAAGCTGCCGCTCGACGTTCACCTCATGATCACGAACCCCGAGCTGTACATCGCCGATTTTGCAAAGGCCGGCGCCGACTATATCGCCGTCCATGCAGAGACCGCGTTCCATCTGCACCGGCTCATCCAGTCGATCAAAGAGCACAAGGTAAAAGCGGCCGTTGCGCTCAACCCGGCGACGCCGCTCTCGGTTCTCGATCACGTCCTTCCGGACCTCGATATGGTCGTGATCATGTCGGTGAACCCCGGGTTCGGCGGCCAATCCTTCATTCCTTCGGCAATGGAGAAATTACGCAACCTCCGGAAGCGCATCGACGAAGCGGGCTTCTCCATCGAGATCGAGGTGGACGGCGGCGTCAAACCGTCGAATGCCGCGGAGATCGCCGCTGCCGGGGCCGATATTCTGGTGGCGGGATCGGCCGTATACGGCACGAATGATTATGCGGCGGCGATCAAAGCGATCAAAGGAAGATAATGAGTTCTGTACTCCGAACTACCGACTCTTAACTACGAACATTAAATGTGTATCCGCAGGAGGCTCCCTTGACCATTAAAAAACAGGCTTCGCAAATACCCGTAGAGCTCAAGGATGTAAAGGACCCGGTGCTCTACCGAGACATGTTCCCCTATTCGAGCGTGCCCCGGGTCGTGTTCGAGGACCGGATGATCCAGACCAATATCCCCAAGGACATCTGGATCACCGACACGACCTTCCGTGACGGCCAGCAGTCGCGGCCGCCCTACTCGCCGAAACAGATCGTGGACATCTTCGACTTCATGCACCGCATGAGCGGCCCGAAGGGAGTGATCCGCCAGACCGAGTTCTTTCTCTACTCGGAAAAGGACCGCGAGGCCGTCCGCCTCTGCATGGAGCGCGGCTACCGCTTTCCCGAGATCACGGGCTGGATCCGGGCGAACAAGAACGACTTCAAGCTCGTCAAGGAGATGGGGCTCAAGGAGACGGGCATCCTCACCTCCTGTTCGGATTACCACATCTTTCTGAAGCTGAACCTGTCCCGCAAGGATGCGCTCAAGCAATACCACGATATCGTGGTCACGGCGCTGGAGCAGGGCATCATTCCCCGCTGTCATCTCGAAGACATCACGCGCGCGGACTTCTATGGTTTCGTCATCCCCTTTGTGCAGGACCTGATGAAGCTTGCCCAGGAGTCGAACGTACCGATCAAGGTGCGTGCCTGCGACACCATGGGCTACGGGTTCCCCTTCCCCGGCACGGCCTTGCCGCGCGGCGTCCCGGAGATCTTCTATGCCCTGACCCACGACGGCGGCGTGCCTTCGGAGCAGCTTGAATGGCACGGCCACAACGACTTCCACAAAGGCCTGGTGAACGGCGTGGCGGCATGGATGTACGGCTGCTCTGCCGTGAACGGGGCGCTCCTCGGTTTCGGTGAACGCACGGGCAACACGCCCGTCGAGGCAATGCTGATCGACTACATCAGCCTCACCGGCGACAACGAAGGAATCGACACCACGGCGATCACCGAAATGGCCCAGTACTTCCGCACGGAGATGAGCTTCCCCATCCCGACCAACTATCCCTTTGTGGGGTCCGAGTTCAACTCGACGAGCGCCGGCATCCACGCCGACGGCATGATGAAGAACGAAGAGATCTACAATATCTTCGATACGACCAAGATCCTGAACCGGCCCATGGGCGTCATCATCACGGACAAGTCAGGGATCGCCGGCATCGCCCATTGGGTGAACGGTCACCTGGGGCTCGACACGGATACCAAGATCGACAAGCGCCATCCTGGCCTCGCCAAAATGAACAAGTGGGTCATGGAACAGTACGAACAGGGCAGGACCACGAGCATTTCTCACGATGAACTCCTGGAGAAGGCCAAGAAATATTTGCCCGAGTACTTCGTTTCAGACCTGGACAAGCTCAAGAAGAAGGCCCAGGAGATAGCACTCCATCTGGTCGAGGAGATGGTGGAAAAAGCGGATATGCGCTCTATGGACCACGGCAAGCAGGAAGTGGTCATCCAGAAGCTGCTGGAGCAGAACTCCTTCATCCAGTTCGCCTATGTGGTGAACCCCGAGGGAAAGAAGATCACGAGGAACATAACGCAGATCCAGTACAAGGCCCAGTTCGAGCACTCGGGCCTGGGCGACAACTTCTCGGACCGGCCCTGGTTCATCAAGCCCATGAAGGACGGCAAGAGCTTTGTGTCGGATTTTTACACATCCAAGATCACGGGCGCGCTATGCATCACGGTCTCGGCGCCCATCGCTGACGACGAAAGCAGCATTGTTGGCGTGTTCGGGGTCGATATCCGGTTCGAAGATTTGGTGCGGGCGGAATAATCCTTAAAAAAGCATTTGGACACGGATAAACACGGATAAGAGCCGGATAACGACAGATTATTTCTTTCATAAGAGGTTCACCCAATAGGTGAATGCTTTGCTTTAGAATTTATCCGCGTTAATCAGATGTTTCCGATTCTTCCGTGTCCAAATACCGTTTTTAGGATAATACGCTGAACAGCAATATCGCTACAAATAAAAAAAGACTGCCGGGAACTCCTGGCAGTCTTTTTTGCATAACACGCGGAAGCAGTGATCAGAACAGGTAGGTTATTCCGCTTACGACCTTGTACGTCTCGCCGAGCTGCGTGCCCTTGAGATGGTGATAGATGGCGTGCTGATACGACAGGTCGACCACCCAGTTCGGCGCAAGCACCAGCTGCAGTCCGGGCGACAGGTAGACCGTGTTGCCGCCTGAATCGGGAACAGCCGCACCATCCTCCCTTTCCTGCTGACGCAATTCACCGTTGATCCCGAGTGCGAGGAACACCTGCGGCTTTGCCGGCTCGAAAGCCTCGGGAGCAACACGGTATTTGCCGGTCACATCGTAGTTCAGCGCATTGCCGAACCGGTGCCTTTTGGTCCCGAACTTTCCCTCTTTCGCGATCGTCCCGAGCATATTGGCGGAGACAGAAAGGCGGCTGAGCGCGTGACTGTAGGACAGACCGAAAAGGTAATCCGTCGAGCCCGTGCCCGGCTGCATATGGCTGTCGAGATAGCCCATGCCGTCTGCAGTCTTTGCATTGGTACTTCCTGTTGCGAATTTCACTCCCGCCAGCCCGGCCATCACCGTAGTCGCATCCGTTGTTTCGCTCTTCACGAACGTGTAGCGCCCAAGAAGCGCAATGTCCCCCAGGCCGGATGCACTGCCCGCCCCCATGGCATCGTTCGTCCTGCCGTTCTTGTAGGGAAGAACGGCCATCGCCATGAACTCCGGCGTAATACCGTAGAACCCGGTGAGTTCCGTGGTCCAGTGCACTTCCTTGGTCCCGTCATTCGCTATTTTGCTGCTCCCCTGATACAACCGGTCGAGCAGCGTATACCGTTCGCTTATTTTGACACCCATCCCTTTCAGGGTGTCGAGCGGCGAGATTCCCTGCGACAGCATGCAGAAGTCGCAGGCAAAGATCGGAAGGGTGAACAAATGCATCCATGTCACAAGCGCGAGCATCAGCACTGTCATTCTTTTCATGAACGCTCCCTGTATTACGATCTTCTCATCACCAGCAGCAGCCAGACGAACAGGACGCCCGCTCCGGCAGCGGTCCAGGCGCTTTCGACCGGGTAATGATTGATCCGCAGGAGAAGTGCTCCTGCGCCGAGCCCGGTCGTGAGCATGGCAAGAATGAACCCCTTGCCGATGCGGTAAATGTTCCGGAGCTCATGCACGATGTCCTGCGAGGTGATCTCTACGCGCGTTTCACCCCGGCTCGTCGTCACCAAAAATTCGGCAAGCAGCTTCGGCAGTCTGCCGAGCGCGCGAACGGAGGTGCCGGCCTGCTGCAGGATCCCGGCTGCACTGAATTTCTCCGCTGTAATGAACCGTTTGGCAAAAGGCGCCGCGATCTCGATGATATTCGTTTCAGGATCGAGCCGGGAGCCCAGGCCGTTCAGCATGCCGACCACCCTGCCGAAAAGGATGAAGTCGTTGGGGATCTGGATCGAAGGGGAGAGTTGGAGCGCATCCATGATGTCCTTGCCGATCTCTTCGATATCCATGGCCTTGAATGCCGACGGGGAGATATCACGGTATTTCTGGAGGATGCGGTCGACGAACTGGACGAGCGGCTGAATGTCGCTGGTCAGCGGAATGAACCCCATATCCACCAGCGCCCGCACCAGTCCCAGGCTGTCGCGGTCAACGACCGCGCTGAAAGCGCGCCTGAGGCCTTCGCGCTTCGGCCCCGAGATGCGGTCCACCATCCCGAAATCCACCAGGATGATCTCCGGACCGGGCGTGACGAAGAGATTGCCGGGATGGGGGTCGCCATGGAACAGGCCGTCGCTGAAGAACATCTGGGCATAGGCTTCGGCAAGCGTGCGCGCGATCTCTTTCCGGTCGATCCCCTGACGGTCGATCTCGTCAAAGTCGGTGATCTTGATGCCGGCGAGATATTCAAGCGTCAGGACCTTGGACGTGGTGAACGGCCAGTAGACAAGCGGGATCCTGATCTTCGGGTTGTCGGCGAAGTTCCGGGCAAAGGTCTCGGCGTTCTTGCCCTCCTGGAGATAGTTCAGCTCCTCCAGGATGATGCGCGAGAATTCGGAATAGATAACGTCGATATTGATATGACGATAGATACTGCGAAGGATGCGAATGACGAACTTGAGGGTGCGCATGTCCGCGGCGATCACCTCGTCGATGCCGGGATACTGGACCTTGACCACGATGCAGTCCCCGTGGCGCAGGCAGGCGCGATGCACCTGGCCGAGCGATGCGGAAGCGATGGGCGTCTCGTCAAAGGACGAAAAGACCTCGTTCATGGGCCCCAGTTCCTCGGTGACCCGCTGCACGATATCGCGGAACGGCGCGGGCGGCACCTGGTCCTGGAGCTTCGAAAGCTCGCTCGTGTACTCCTCGGGCAAGAGGTCGACGCGCGACGACAGGAACTGGCCGATCTTGATCAGCACGCCGCGCATCTCGATCATGCGTTCCCGGAGCAGGACGGCGTTTTTAACATGAAGCCGTTTGAGCCGCTCCTGCCGGAGGCGAGGTGCTGCAAAGGTGTTCCTGAGCCCCAGGAGCTTGTAGCTCAACAGCACGCGCAGGAAAAGGACCACGCCCTGGATGAATCTGCCTCGTAAGTTCGTTGAATGCATGAATTGATTATACCAGATAAGGAGATTGAAGGGTATGAAACGCCTTTGATCAGATGATTCGCATTCGATCAGCAGCCTCAGACGCAGGGGGGTATTTCAAATCATCTGTCGAAGAGCCGGCTTTATTTGCGGGATCACATCCTTGATGGTTTGCCACACGAGTTCGTATTTTACGCCCATGTAGAAGTGGATGAGCTTGTCCCTCATGCCTGCCATTTCTTTCCACGGGACGGTCGGATATTTATCTCGCATCGCATCGGGAACATGCTTGGCCGCCTCACCGATAATCTCGAACTTTCTGATCACCGCGCTCGTTGTTTTGTCGTCCGCCTTGAATTGCTCAAAGTCCATGCCTTCCACAAAACGTTCGATCGCCTCTGCGGAATCCAGGATGTCTTTCACATAGAGCCTGTAGTCTCTCATACGGAGACCGTTTCTTTCAGAATATCCGATTTCAATTCTTTTCGGAGAGCGCTTTGCGGCACAACGTCAACGGAGCAGTGCAGCTTTTCTTCTAGGTAAAGGGAAAGACCGACCAGATCGATAAGGTTTGCACCTTCATGAAATTCCACCAATACATCGAGATCGCTTCCGGGTTTTTCTTCCCCCCGCGCGTAAGAGCCAAATACTCCTTTAAGCTCGGCCTTGTATTTTCGACTGGCTTCTTCCTTCAACCCTTTCAGGGCTGCAAGGATTTCGGGAAGGGAGGCTGCTTTCGTTCCAGTGTTTCCCATGGGTCCCTCCTGGCCGGGCCATTGCGTTGCACTGCCAGATGCGATTACGATAAAAACAAGAAGATTATTACGTACTGTTTACTTTTTGTCAAGATAGTTCGGCAGAACCTCCGGGAGAAATGCAGCCTCAGGTAAATATCCCCATCACCGCGCCGGTCATGCAGGTCGCGAGCGTGCCGGCGAGCAGCGCCTTCATGCCGAGGCCAACGATCTCATCGCGACGCTCCGGGACCAGGCTGCCGAGCCCGCCGAGCAGGATGCCGAGGCTGCCGAAGTTGGCAAAGCTGGAGAGCGCATAGGTCATGATCAGGCGGCTCCGCGGGTCCAGCGCTTCCGCAGGAAGCTTGGCCAGTTCAAGAAATGCGAGCAGCTCGTTCAGGATGGTCTTGGTGCCCATGAGCTGGCCGGCGGTCTGCGCCTGGGACCAGGGAATGCCGAAAAGCCAGACCACGGGCGCCATGACAAAGCCGAGGAGGCGCTGGAGCGTGAGCGGTTTTCCGCCCGCATCGGGAAGAAGGCCTGTGAGCTGGTTGGCGAGGAACACGAGCGCCACCATCACCACGAGCATGGCGATTATGTTGAGCAGCAGATGCAGGGCATCCATCGTCCCCCTGACCACGGCATCCATGGAGCTCGTGGCGGTTCGCTGCGGCATCAGGCTTCCGGCGGTCTCCTCCCCGGTCTCGGGCACCATGAGCCGGGCGATCGTAACAGCCGCTGCCACATGGATGAAGGACGCGATCAGGATGTGACCGAGCGGATCGGGGATCACGCCCTGCAAAAAAGTCGCATAGAGGATCATCACCGTCCCGGCTATGCAGGCCATGCCGACGGTCATGAGCGAGAACAGCTCGCTCCGGGTCATCTTCCCGAGATAGGGCTTGATCACGAGCGGCGCTTCGACCATGCCGAGGAAGATCGTCGTTGAAGCGCCGAGGCCGAGCGCCCCGCCGATGTTCATGGTCTTCTGGAGCAGAAAGGAAAAGATCCTTACGATAAAGGGCATGATGCGCCAATAAAAGAGCAGCGACGAGAGTGCGCCGATCACGAGCACGAGCGGCAGGGCTTGAAAGGCCAGGATGAAATTCGACCCCGGGTCGATCAAAAGAAAGGGAGGAGCGCCGCCTCCGACATAACCGAACACGAAGGACGTGCCTGCCCGGGTGGCCGATTCCAGGGTCAGGACGACATTATTAAGAAGAAGAAATGATCTTTTGAAGAGCGGGATATACAGAAGAATGGCGGCGATGCAGAGCTGCAGCGCCACACCGGTAAGCGCAGTGGCGTACCTGACGTTTTTTCTGTCCTCGCTGATGAGCCAGGCAATTCCGGTGAACACCGCGAGGCCGAGCAACGCTTGAAAGAACATGATGCGCTCCTTGTTTGTAACGAACCGGCAGAATGCGCTATTATGTCATGTGCTAGGATTATTTTCAATTTTAAAATAACGCTTGACTTCCTGATGCCAAAGTGAGATTATACGTTTCAGAAGTTCCGGATGTACTTGTAGGGAAACCACAAAGACAGCTTGGCTTTGTGGCATTTTTTTTGTCCTTGTCCGTCGCTTCAATTCACGAGAAGGAGGTAGCTCATCATGGAAAATGGAACGGTAAAGTGGTTCAATGATGCCAAAGGTTTTGGCTTCATTACCCGTGAAAACGGCGGCGATGTGTTCGTTCATTTTGGCGACATTCAGGACAGCGGCTTTAAGTCGTTGGCCGAAGGCCAGCAAGTGCAGTTCGACGTTGTCGACTCACCCAAGGGCCCCAAAGCAGCCAACGTTGTAAAGCTCTAAGCTTATTGCTTGAACTTTTGAAGCAGGTCCTGATCCAGGACCTGCTTTTTTTGTGTCTGCTCGTCCTTCCTCAGGCAGCACACCCGTCCAGACAGGCAATATACAGGCAATATACAGAACGGCTTATTCTACTCCGGCAGGCAAAGAGCTGTTGCTATTACTGCTGCAAAGTGCCATTATATAAGCATAGTTGTAGGTGTATTTGTTCAGCCGCAGAAAGCGGCTCATGCCACAAGGAATGGCGTCTTTGTGGCTTTTGCATTTTAAACAGGGAAGCCGGGGAGGAAAAATGCGCTCCAAACAAAGTTATAAGGAAAAGATGGAACAGGAGAGGGCGGTCATGGCAGCCGCCGGCCTGGTTTCAGAACGGTATGCCGGGGTTTCGAACATCGAATTTCAGATGACCTATTACCAGCGAGGCTTGCGCCCGGTCCTGATGACGCGCACGCTCAGTTTTTTGCCTACTAATTACGCCAGCTTTCACATAAAGTGTCTGCACGAGGGCTGCACCGACGGCGGGTATGACCTTGCTCCGGTCGTGGCCAGCCTGGCAACCTCCCGCAAGAAGACGGTCAAGGGAAAGATCTTTTGTCACGGAACGAGCGATACCGTCGGCCACGCAAGCATTGCCTACGAAGTCAACATCGAGTACAGCAAACCCGTAAAATAACGATCTGCCGCCGCTTCCCGCCCTTCTCCGCAGCCTGCAAGAACGTGGGATCATGACATCTGATGGATCACGATCGATTGGGTATCGGCCTTTTTGTCCCCGATCCCGCGCACCATGAGCAGGTAATCACCGCTGTGCGCCAGGTTCAGCCGCTTCATGTAAGCTTCTGCAAAAGCAACCCGTTTGTCCACCTTGAGCCTGCTGCTGACCAGGAGCGGGACCGTGCCCCAGAGCAGCTGCAGCCGGCGCAGCACGTGCTCCGACTGGATCAGCACGATGAGCGGCGCTGCCGGCCGGTCTGCCGAGATCACCTGTGCCGTATGGCCGCTCCGGGTCACGACCACGATGCAGTGAACCATAAGGTCCCTCGACAGCTGTGCAATGGCCGAACTGACCGCATCCTGAACCCCGCTGCAGCGATTGGGCGCCGGGTCCCGGAACATTCCCGCGCGCGCAAAGAACCGGTACGATTCCGTCTCGCGCAGGATCGCATCCATGGTCTCCAGCGCCTCGACAGGATACTTGCCGGAAGCGGTCTCCCCGGAAAGCATGACGGCATCGGCGCCGGACAAACAGGCCGCCGAGACATCGGTGACCTCCGCCCGCGTGGGCCTCGAATGCTCTATCATGCTCTCCAGCATCTGCGTCGCCACAATGACCGGCTTCCGGTGCTCGATGCAGGTCTCGATCAGCTTGTCCTGCACAAAAGGCACCTTCTTGGCCGGCAGCTCGACGCCCAGGTCGCCCCGGGCGATCATGACGCCGTCGGCAGCGGCAATGATGGCCTGAATGTTCTCCAGCGCCTCGGGCTTTTCGATCTTGGCGATCACCGCTATATCGGCCTTCCTTCGGCGCAGCAGCTTTTTCAGCTCCACGATGTCGCCGGCTTTGCGCACGAAGGAAAGCGCAATAAAGTCCACGCCGCCCTGTATGCAATACTCCACGTCCCTCCGGTCCTTTGCGGTCATCGCCGGGATGCTCATCTTCGTATCAGGCAGGTTCATTCCTTTGTTGTTCTTCAGTACCCCTCCGCGCACGACGCGGGCCCGGACCGTGCCCCTGGCCTTGCTGACGACCAAAAGCTCAAGATTGCCGTCATCGAGCAGGATGTGGTCGTTGACCGATACTTCGGTGATCAGCTTTTTATACTGACAGGGGATCAGGGTCTCATGGCCCAGGACCGGCTCGACCGTGATCGTGACGATACTCTTGTCCTTCAGCACGACCTCGTCGTTCCTGAACCTGCCGACGCGGACCTTGGGGCCGCAAAGATCGCCCAGGACCGCGACCGGCATGCGCAGCTGCGCAGAGATCTTCCGTATGGACTGGATCGTGCGGAGATGGTCCTCGGGCCTGCCGTGGGAAAAGTTTATGCGCGCCACGTTCAGGCCTTTCCGGATCAGCTGCGTCAGCGTTTCAGGTGACGACGACGCGGGGCCGATAGTGGCGACGATCTTGGTCCTTCTGAAGTACAGGTACTTATGCTTCAGGCCGAGATCAAAGTATTTTTTATCATCTGCCGACCCCTTGTTGTTCTTCATTGCAGCCCTCCGCTGTAGCCTGTGAGCGCTCGTCTTCTGCTGCCGATGCTGCAGGACATATATGATTTATCGTAGCATGAAAATAATGCCGCCAGGGCAAATAGTGAATTTTCGCCTTGTGGTTTCCGATGATTGCAGAGAGGACTTCGCGTCTAGAATGTGGCAAGTGTCCGGGAGAGAATGCGTCCTGCGCCACTACGTGTTCTTGCTATAATAATCGGGGTAAAGATCTTTTGCGCATTCCATGCACAGCCCGTGACTAAATTCGGAGTTCGTATGTGCGCTGATGTAGGTCTCCAGCTGGTGCCAGGCCCCCTTGTCGTCGCGGATCTTCTTGCATGACGAGCAGATCGGCAAAATGCCGTGCAGGGTCTTTATTTCGGCGAGAAGCTTTTGCAGCTCGGCGATCAGCTTCTCCCGCTCCTGCTCCGCCTGTTTTCGTTCGGTTATATCCCTGACGATGCTGAAGATCGCCTTCCTTCCCTCATAGTCAATGACACTGGCATTGATCTCTACCGGCATGATCGTGCCGTCCTTCCGTCGGTGCGCAGATGGCATGATCAAGCGGCCTTGTTGCTGAAGCTGGGCCATCCGCGAGGCGGCCTGAGAGCCGAACTCCGGGGAGTCGATTTCTGACAGGTGCAGGGACATCATCTCTTCGCGAGTATATCCCAGCCGCTCATGGGCGGTCCTGTTGATATCAAGGCACCGTCCGTCCATGTCGAGGATGAAGATGGCGTCCAGAGCGGAATCGTAGAGCGTGCGATATTTTTCCTCGCTTCGGCGTATTGCTTCTGCTGCCCTGTTTCGTTCGGTGATATCGCGCGATACAACGAGCAGTCGTTCGGGTTTTCCGTCCTTGCCGAAGATCGGCGATATGACGACATCCCACCATTTGGGAGTTCCGTCAACGGTCGGACAGAAGCCCTGGAACGATTCGGTATGGCCTCCCTGGGCACGGGAAATGGCGGCAAGGGCTGCTGCATGGTCCGATCCTTTCCAGAATTTATCGTAGGGAACAGCCAGATATTCTTCCATATTCCGGATCCCCAATATACGCTGTCCTCCAGGGCTCATAAATTGCAACCGCCCCTCCATGTCCAGGATCTTTATGCAATCATTGCTGCTGTCAATGATGCTCTGATTGAATGCGTTACTGCTCCTGAGCGCGTCCTGTGCCTGCTCGCGCTGTTTGACGATCATGGTCAGCTCGCGGTTCAACCGGAGGAGCGACAGGTATCTCCATCCCGCCATGGCCGTGATGATGACCACAAGGACAAGTGCGCTCGTCAGGATGATCCTCCCCGGCGTCCAATAGGGCGTTGCCTTGCCGTACCATTTCACGTAGACCTGTTGATATGCAGGGGTTCCGACAAAGCCTTCGATCGCCTTGTTCAGCCGGTCGAGCAATGCCCTGTTGTCCTTCCTGACAGCGATGGCGCGGTGTATCTCGGCGATCGGCTTGTCCACGACCTTGATATGGTCCTCAACACCGCTTTCATGCGCAAGCTGCCAGAGCGTCGGGGCAGGACAGGCAAAGGCCTCGATCTTGCCTGCAAGCAGGTCGAAGAGCCCCTGCGCGAATCCTTCATAGAGAACGAGGCGAAGGTCGGCGCGTTCCTTCAGCTTTTCAGCTGCCACGCTTCCCTTGATCACACCGACCGTGTGGATGCCCGGCAGCGCGTCTATGCCCGGATGTTTTAATCGGACAAAGAACGAAATAGGGAACGTGTCGATGAGCGACGAAAAGTCGAGGTCTTTTCCCCGGTCCTTGCTCACGCCCATGCCCGGCGCAAGGTCGGCCTTGCCATTCTTCACCATCTCGATGATGTCCGCCCACCCGTCCTCGAAAACATATTCAACCCGCAGTCCGGCCCGCTCGGCCACGGCGTTCATGATGTCCACGGCGAACCCGGCAGGCTTTTTGGTCTGTGTATCGAGGAAATAGGTCGGGGGAGAGTCCGGAGGGATGACGGCAATGACGCTGTCGCGAGGCGTTTGGGCCAGTGACAATGCGGGAATGCCTGGCACCAGCATGCCGAGAAAGAGGGCTATCTGAAACAACCTGGCCAGGGATGACGACCCGGGATAATACAAGAAAGCACGCGGGGTTTTGTTGTTATGGAGAACCATATGTGTCGACCCTCTCGGCCAGGACATCGTCCCGCACTTTGCAAAATGGTTCCCCGATGAGCGCCTTCGCAGTGCTGAGCGGCAATACGTTCTCAACAGATAAGGGCGTCACGGTGACGTCCGGGCATCCGTCAGCATGACGGGGCGGTGATTATCCGCCTTTTTCCGAAATCATAGTATAGATTCTACGAAATGACAAGGAGGAAGAGAAGAATCTTTGGATAGATAGAATAAGGAAAACGTGCTGTGCGATCACGGTTGAGGTTCGCCGTGCGTGAACGCTATACCTTCGCCACGCGCACGAAGGTGTTGTTCTCGTTCAGGCCGTCGATGATGGCGCCGAGGCCGGCCATGTTCTGAAGGTAGTTGAGGGCGTCCTGGGAGATTTCCTCTCCCGGGACGAGGAGCGGGATGCCCGGGGGATAGACGGTCACGATCTCGGTCGAGACGCGGCCCACGGAATCGTTGACATTCACGAGCTCGCTGTCGGAGTAGAACGCATCACGCGGGGTCATGGCAAAGCGGTTGTCCAGGACCGGCGGGTGGACCTTGTCGAGCGGCAAAAGCGCGCCTTGGAGCCCGGTCTCGGCGGATATCACCTTGAGCGCCTCGACGAGCAGCTTGAGGTCGTCCTGGCGGTCGCCGATCGAGACGATGACGAGCACGTGAAAGGGATCGGCCATCTCGACCTGAATCCCGAAGCGGGTATTCAGCATCTGGGAAACGTGGTAGCCCGACAGTCCCATGTCCGCCACCGTGATGGTCAGCTTGGTCACGTCCATGTCATGCATGCCGGCCGATTGTGCCTGCTCCTTGGTGAAACAGGTGATGCCCGGAATCTTGTTGATCTCAGCCCGCGCGTCTTCGGCAAGCTTGATCGTCCGGGTCAAGAGTTTTTTGCCTTCTGTTGCCATCTGCATGCGCGCCAGGTCCAGGGAAGCCATGAGAATGTAGGACGGGCTCGTGGTCTGGAGGAGCTTAAGCGTGTTCGTAACGTCGTCCAGGTTGACCCTGCCCGCGTTGGCATGCAGCATGGACGCCTGGGTCATGCCGCCAACGATCTTGTGCGTGGACTGGACGCACATGTCCGCTCCGGCCTCTAAGGCGCATTTGGGGAGCTTGGGGTGGAACTTGAGATGCGGGCCGTGCGCCTCGTCCACGAACACCAGAAGGCCCTTGTCGTGGGCGTAGGAGATGATCCTTTCGACGTCCGCGCAGAGGCCATAGTAGTTCGGGCTGGTGATCAAAAGCGCACGCGCTCCGGGATTGGCGTCAACGGCGGTCTTGACCGTATCGAAGGTCACGTTCAGCGTCAGCTTGAGGTCGCGGTCGAAGCGGGGCTGGAAGAAGATGGGCGAAGCCCCGCTCATGATGAGGCCGGTCAGCACGGACCGGTGGCAGTTCCGGGCGATCAGGACCTTGTCCCCCGGACCCGTGGTGGCGGCAACCATGGCATGATTCCCGACGGTCGTGCCGTTCACGAGGAAGAAGGAGCGGTCGGCGCCTGCTGACTTGGCCGCCAGTTCCTGCGCTTCCTTGATGACTCCCGTGGGGTTCTGGAGCGAATCGACCTCATCGAGCGTAGTAAGATCGATCGAAAAGACGCGCGGCCCCACGAACTTGCGGAACCGGGTGGCAATGCCTTTGCCGCTCTTGTGCCCGGGCGTATGGAACGAGACCTTGCGGCTTTCGGCAAGGTGTACCATGGCGTCGAACAGGGGCGTGCGGAACTGCTCGTCGTCGGGTTTATTGGGAGGGGGCGTCATGGCCTGGTAAACCTGTGGGACACGGATGAACACGGATGGACACGGATACAATGACAGATGCTCATAGTGAGACCGTCCTGGGGATAAGGATTTGACAAAACACAGCTTAATCCGCCCTTATCCGATGGTAATCCGATTCTTCCGTGTCCAGAAGGCTGGCTTTTACTAATGATAGGTGAAGAGCGGTGCATTATCTTCGATGATCTTCGTCTCTTCCGCCATGGCTTTGCGGATGTGCTTCGGCAGAGAGTACATGCCCTGGTTGGTGATGCCGTCGTAGTACCGGTTCTCGCCCTTGATCCGTTTTTTGATCATCTCGTCCAGTTCCTTTGGCGAGAACTTCCTCGGATCGAGGTTCTTCGATGCCAGGGTGAAGCCCCAGGGAAGACCGAAAGACGGGATCGAAACAGCATAAGGCGCGACCACCGGGAAGACCGCGTTCAGGGTCTTGTCGACTGCCGTGAAGTTCAGGAGCTGGTGCAAAGCGGTCGTGCCTGCCTGGAGCGAAATGGTGCCGTCCGGGGAGAGGCGCTCTTTTACGATCTCGTAGAACTCGCGGGTATACAGGAGGTACGCCGGGCCTTCTTCGACCGGCTCGGAGATATCGATGATGATAACGTCGTAGGTGTCGGTCGTTTCCTCGAGGTACTTGCGAGCATCCGTGTACCGGAGGTCGGTCCGGGGGTCGTCAAAGGCGCCCTGATGCCACTCGGGCAGAAGCTCCTTTGATTTTTCAACCACTTCCTGGTCGATGTCCACCATCATGCAGTACTCGACGCTCTTGTGGCGCAAAACTTCACGCAACGTCGCGCCTTCGCCGCCGCCGACAATGAACACCCGCTTCGGGTTGGGATGGGTCAGCATGGCCGGATGGACCAGGCCCTCATGGTAGATGAACTCGTCGGTGACGGTGGACTGCATCTTGCCGTCGAGCACGAGGCAGCGGCCATAGCTCCCGCTGTCCATGATCTCCATCTTCTGGTACTTGGTCTGGCTCGCATAGTGGATCATCTTGATGCCGTGAATATGCCCCTCATCGGGGCTCGTGTATTCAATGAACCACTTGTTGCTCTTGGGCTCTATCATGCTGAAACCAATTCTCCCTGAACAACCGGTTTATGCGGAAGCTTTTCTGTGCCGAGGATTCCCCTCTTCATTTCAACCATGGAGGGGCTCTTTGACTGGAACTTCTCGATGAGGTAGTCTGCGGCGACCCGGGGATCGATCAGGTCTCCGCAGGTGAAGACATCTACTGCGGCGTAGCCGTATTCCGGCCAGGTGTGGATGGCAAGGTGGGATTCGGCGATGACCACCATCCCGCTGATGCCAAAGGGGCTGAACTCGTGGAAAGCGACTTCAACAATGGTCGCCTTAGCCTCAAGTGCTGCATTTTTTAGGGTTTCCCGTACAAACTCTAGGCTGCCTAGTGTTTTGGGGTTGCAATCCTTTAATTCCAAGAGCAGGTGAGTTCCTAGTGCGTGCAACCTGTTTACCTCCTTCTCAGCCCGCTTCGCAAGCTTCCCGAGGTCATCGGGATCTCAGCAGGACAGCCTCCCGATCTCTCGAGAGGGCTAGAAGCCAAATTCCAATCCGCCCCAACTTCTGACGGGCCCAGACACTGTAAAATTGTAATGTGATTTATCAAAATTACGCTTCTTTGTCAAGAATAAAATGGATCGCGCCTCATTATTTTCCCGCGAGACGCGAGATCGACCTCAGCACGACTCCCGGCGGAGATTTTTGACTCTTCGACAAGCTCCCGGCACGCTTTTTGTCGCCGATTCTGAGACTCCGATCGGATGAAGGGAGAGCAATTTTCTCTGCACGGGCGAGCAATGTCTCTTTGGCGGCAAAAGCGAGAGCCTCGACATCAACCGCATTGCCCGATCAATCAAAAAAGTCTTTACATCGGCTGCAGATAGTTTTAATATTGTGCCTTAAATCGGCGGCCAGCCGCCCAAGAGCCGGATGAGCGCGGGGTTTCACCCTGATTGCCGTCATGTTTCGGTTTCTGAACCCAGTTCTGGAGGTTTTACCCGCATGTCTTCCAAAATGTTTGTTGAGATCGGCAACGTGCTCGTCAATCCCGAGATCTTCACCCGCCCCTACACCTGCGACGTGGTCGGGTACGACTGCAAATCCCAGTGCTGCTACCGCGCCTGCATCGTGCCGGAGCAGGAAGTCAAAAGGATCGAAGCCAATTTCGACGACGTTCTCTCCTATCTTAGCGCAGAAAACCGCAACCTGCTCAAAAAGAACGGCACGATCCTCGCGGACTGCAAAAAGCAGTGCCCCAAGGGCTGCGAGATCCACGACGACGAGGCCCAGGCGATCAAGCGCCACTTCGGCGGCAAAGAATTCCGCTGCGTTCTGATCCACAACAACATCTGCTCCCTGCTCTACACGAACAAGGAAGGGCTCAAGTACTGCGCCGTCCATACCTATGCCATGGACAAGGGCCTGGTCTGGGAGGAATACAAGTTCGCCGACTGCGTGCAGTATCCGCTTGCCTTCTACACCACCGAGGACAACAAGCGGGTGCTTTCCATCCAGGACACGCCCTACCTGGACCATATCCCGTGCATGAAGACCCCCAAAGGCGAACCCATGTACAAGAGCCTGAAGAAGACCATCGAAACCTACCTGGGCAAGGATTTCTACAAAGAGCTGGAAGCCTACGCGAAGAAGAAGTAGCGGAACCGGACAAGCGAGAACCACAAGGCATCTCTCGCAGAGGCGCAAAGAGCGCAAAGGAAACCTGAAGTCAAAGTCATTTTGGGTTTAAAACCAAAAGTAAGCCGTGCTTAAGATTTTCTTGGCGACCTTTGCGCCTTTGCGAGAAACATTCTTGCCCTTTTGTGCAGAATTTGATCCCTCAGCACCTAACCTATGGGAAACCTCTTCCTCAGCTTCACCATAGCCATCTCCGGCGCAGTCGGCCTCGTTATCGCGAGCCGCTTTTTCGACTTCGAGAACTACACCAACAAGATCCTGCCGCTCGTCCCCATCCTGTACGCCATCGTCTATGAGGTCCTGGAGCACCGGAAAAAGGGCAAGACAAAGTATGTCCAGGAACCCCACGGAAAAGACGAGCTCAAGGAACGCAGGGCTCATGCAGAAGAGCGGCGGCTCACCTTCGGCAGGGTCGTTACCGATGTGGGCGTCATCTTCATCATCAAGTTCTCCGTAGAGATGTTCCTCGTAGCGCTCTTCCTGAGTTATAGCGGCCAAAGCTTCAGCGAAGCCTACGGCAGATTCGGCATCGACACCGTCGGCACCTTCCTCCGGGGAGACCACCCCTGGCTTTCGGGCAACCAGGGCACCTGGCTGCTCACGCTTATCGCGATCCTGACCTGCTTCATCTCCGGCCTCTGGATCGGGTACACGTCGAAAGGGATGGCCATCGTCGAAGGCGTGCTCGCCGGCGCAGCGGTCACCGTGGTCATGGCCATGACCAACATGCTCAGCCTCTACCGGAAGCTGGAAGATTTCACGGTCCAGTTGGCCGATTCCCAGGGCTATGTGCTGCGCGCGGGATTTCTGGTCGTGATCGCGCTCCAGGTGCTGTTCTATGGCCTCTGGAGCGGAATGGTGCAGCGCGGAAAGAACAGGCGGGCATTGCTGGCAGCTGCTGAGAAGTCGGCGAAGAAATCGAAGAAATAACTTCCTGAAGGACCCTTTCCTCTCTTTTACTTCTTAAACAAACCTAACCTGGACAAGCCGGAACCGAAAAGGCGTCTCGCGCAAAGCCGCAAAGCGCGCAAAGAAAACCTAACCCCGATTTTTTTCTTTAAACCAAACGACTGGCGGTTATCCGTGTCCAAATGCTTTTTTAAGGATAAACAGACCGGCAAATCCCCTGAGAGCGCAGGCCCTGGCCCGGGGCATTCCGGCTTAGTGCGTCTCCGATGGTATCGGCAACGGTATCTCCACGGAAACACGCGTGCCGTTATCGCCTTCGATCGTCACGGTGCCGCCGATCTCTGCGGCGCGCGACCTCATATTGGTGAATCCCCTGCCTTCACAGGGCAGTCCGTCGGTACTGCAGCCCCGCCCGTTGTCCTGGACCACGAGCAGGATCCGCTCATTCCCGATCGATAGGTCCACGTCGACCTTCGTTGCCTGCGAATGCTTTATGACGTTGGTGATCGCCTCGCGGTAGATCTTGAAAAGGTGCAGGCATAATAAACTTCCCGGGTCAGCGACACCTTCCTCCATCTTCGCGGTCATTTTGTAGGCGATCTCATGGGGTTCTGCCATCGTATTGCCCAACCGTCTCATCTCCGCGATCAGCGAGGGCCATTTCAGATCGTTCCGGTCGAGACTGTAGATCAGGCTCCGGATCTCGGCAATGCCGTCGCGCGAGAGCGCGGAGATCGTGGCGAAGGTCGTGGCGATATCCTCGGGCAGCTGCTTGGCCCTGACGATCTCCGAGAGGATGACGATGTTCGTCATCATGCCGCCGACGCCGTCATGCAGGTCCCGCAGGATGTTCTTGCGCGTCTGCTCCGCGAGCCTTCGCTCGTCGAGCATGGCGTTGAACTCCGAAGCAAGTTTTCCGATCTCATCCCTGCTTTGGACCGGCACGTAGGGCAGGTCGGTTTCTTTGCCCAGGGCCCTCACTTCCCGGGTCAGCGTCTCAAGCGGTTTTGTGATGCTTCTCACCCAGAGCGACACGATCACGACGCTCACGCAGATGAAGAGAAGAGCGATGATCGTATTCTGTATCACGATCTTCCTGACTCCCTGGAGCACGGATTCGTGACCGAACACGATCTTCACGTATCCTATCACCAGTTCCTTCGAGCCTTTGCCTGCCTCGCCGAAATAGAGCGATACTGCCTCCGGGGAAGATACTTTGAGCGTTACCGGCCTTGAGAATTCCTGGGTCAGGCTGTCGTTCTGTGCAGCCGGCTCCTCTCCGGTTATCAGGCCGCCTTCCGAAATGGCGCCGCTGCCCGGAAAATCCGGATCTGACAGATACAGCGGTTTTTTGTCCGCGTTGTAGATGCCGACAAAAAGAACGTCCCGCACATGGGTAAAGCTTTCCGCCGCTTCCCTGAGCTGGTTCGTGTTTTCGGAGAAGATCCCGATCCGCGCTCCGGCTGCAAGCAGCCTGGTCATGGTCGCGCCCTTGCTTCTGAGCGTGGCGAGCGCATTGCTCCTCCACCGGGTGATGGAGAGGGCGGAAATCGACAGAACCACGATCACGATGACGGCGATGAATGCGCTGATCAGCCTGAAACCCAGGCTGTCTCTGTTGAAGACATGCATGCCCTTACTCAACTTTTTCCCCACTTTGGAAAAGCTTGCCATTGATCTGCACTCCTATTTTTACGCCGACTTTCGTGTTTACGATCAGACGGGGATTTGCGGCATAGACGCGCAAAGGCCCCTTGCCGTCCCGGAGCAGGCTCCGGGCCAGTTCTCCGGCCTGTTCGCCCATGTTCCGGGGAGCCACGGTCAATGCTGCCACAGCTCCCATCTGCACGTATTTTTTTGAAAAAGAAACTATCGGGACGTCGTTCTGGAAGGAAAACAACAGCATGGCGTTGATCGTTTCGAAATTCATGATCGTCGCGTCCGGCAGCATCCATAGCACGTCTATCTTGCCGCTCAGTTTATGAAGAAGCTCTGGCGCTTTCCGCGCATTGGCGACCGGCATCAGGACCAGCGAGCTGCCGGTCTCAAGCGCGGCTGCCGAGGCATCCTTGACATACGGGCCGGTCTGGTCCGGATTAAAGAGTACCCCGATCCGTTTTGCGCTCGGGAACATGCCTGCCATGGCAGTGAGGTAGTCTGCCGGAGCAATGTCCATGCTTACACCGGACACGTTCTTCCCTGTGGCTTCAACGGCTTCGGAGGGCATCACCATGGCATAGATCAGCGGAAGGTTCCTGATCTTCCTGGTATGCCTCAGCGCCTTCGTACCCAAAGCAACAACAGCGTCCGGCTTTGTTTTGAGGGCACTCTCGATCGCATCCAGGTCCGAAAGGTCCATTTCGAGCGTGCTGCAGTTGCACGTTTTCTGGAACCCCTCGATGACCTCCTGGTAGGGTTTGATGTCGGAGTCTTTTATAATAAGAACGTCGGAGGCAAGAGCGGGGAGAGGGGAGGAAAATAGACGCAGAACAAAAGCCGCTGCAAGAAGCAGCATTTTCAGGGTAACACTAAACATGTTCCGGGAAGAGGCGTTCATGAGGGAGTAGCCACAGAGGCATGATACCAAAAAATTGCAGAATCCACCATTGTTAAAGACGATTAAACTTCGGGTGTCCCGCTGTAATCTTTTTTGCCGGTGGAACGCAGAAACTTATCGGCAGTTTCTCGCTGTCGTTCTTCCCAATACCTCTCTTCAGTACCGTGATGCGTTTCTGCATGCTCATCACCTGCTCGAAAGACAAAATAGCGCCAGAGAGGCTGCCGCACTCAGAAATTATATCGTAGGCCTGCCTCATACCAGCGCTCCGGGTTCGGCCAGGAGGTCGACCATATTTGTTTTGTATTCAGCAGGTTGTGACCGCTCGCGAAAACCTCAATACCCGTATTTTTTTCCTGATGGATCTTTTTATTCACCGTGAGATCAACGATCATTGTCCTACAGGTTTGAATGTTCGGGTCTTTCAGGTTCCAGTTGATATGTCTTCCCTGAAGCCAGACATTGAGCGACTCTTTATCATCGTACTTCAGGCCGAGATCATAGACCTGAACCGGTTGGCCCGCGATGGTTTCATTGGTCTGCAGGTCTTTTACCGTAATAACCTCTGCAGCTGCCAAGAGAGAGATGTTGTAGATCGGCATGGTCTTGGTCTCGATCAGCACACCCTCCAGGCGGTCACGGCCG
>Ga0334722_10001472_pt1 | contig 29303 bp, 28 predicted proteins | sample C3_bottom_MG_FD_207210 | JGI IMG/M metagenome (GOLD analysis project Ga0334722, IMG submission 207210) | Sediment microbial communities from Yellowstone Lake, YNP, Wyoming, USA - C3_bottom | ecosystem: Environmental > Aquatic > Freshwater > Lake > Sediment | place: USA: Wyoming | collected... | reverse complement strand
ACGCCGACTAATTCAAATTGCCTCAGACAAACAGAAAATCCTCCCGATAAAATGAAACTATTTCGAATAGATTTTAGATGAGGCAACGAATACCTATTTCGAATAGATTTCTACGTGAGGCAACGCGGCAACTGACAGAAATCTTCGATATTAAACAGATTCTGCACGAAATGTGTTTAATATATTTTTGACTCTCTGCCCCAAATTGGTAATAATATCAGAGAATACACTATGGAGGGGGACAGTCTTCTATGCACCGGAAAGAAATAGCACTGCTGCTGGACAATAAGAAACTGCTTCCCTTCCTCGATAAATTCTTCAGGAACAGGAAAAATTACCACCCGTCATATTTCAGCGATCCGAATTTTTTTCTGAACCACGTCAGGGAAAGCAATCCCGCGGCACTCATCGTCTCCGGGGCAGCCATGAAGGGCGCGGGGGAGACAGTCCGGAATTATCCCTCTATCGCCCTTATCGGCGAGGATGTCCGCAAGGGAATACCGGAGGCGATAAAGTGTCAGGCAAAAAACTATATCCTCCCGCCATACCTCGACATCGACCTTGCCTACAAGCTCGAAGCGGTCATCAAGGAAAATGAGATGCTCGCAAAAATGGAATTCAAGAGAAAGGAACTTGAGGCGGTTGTTGAACTCACCCAGCTTATCTCAGACACCCTTGACTCAAAGGAGCTCCTCTTCCGGATAGTCAGAAAGATTGCCGAGATAATCCCTGTGACGCGTTGCTCGATCATCAAGATAGACTGGAGCCACAAAACAGCTTTTGTTGTCGCAAGCTTCGAGGACCCGATGTTCCGCGGCGTAAAACTCAGCCTCAGAAAATATCCGGAGATACTTGAAGCGTTGACCTCAAAAAAACACGTTGTCGTTCGGGATGTCTCGACAGACCCGATTATGGAAAAGGTGCGAGAGCTTATATCTCCCATCGGCATACGCTCAATCCTGGTCGTCCCGATCTTTTACCGCAGCAAGGTCATCGGCACCCTGTTTCTGCGCACATCACGGGCCCAGCATACATTTTCCGAGCATGAAATCACCCTTCTCAACAACATGGCACATGCCTCGGCAAATTCCCTCTACAACGCCTTTCTGTTTGAGCAGGTGGAGGATGAAAAAACACGGCTTGAAAAACTTTCAATCACCGACTATCTGACAGGTATATACAACATCAGATATTTCTATCACCGGATCGTTCAGGAGTTCAGCCGCAGCCAGCGGTACGCGTCGTCCGTCAGCTGTCTCATGCTCGACATCGACCATTTCAAGAACGTCAACGACATTTACGGCCATAAGATAGGTGATCAGGTGCTCAGGGAATTTGCCTCGGTCCTGAAGAAACATTCCCGAAAGAGCGATGTACTGGCCCGCTACGGCGGAGAAGAGTTCATACTGCTGCTCCCTGAAACCGCTCCGGAAGGAGCTGCAGCAGAAGCAGAAAGGATACGGGAATGTATTGGCGATCATCGTTTTAAGAGCCTTAAGGGCGGCAGGACCATTTCGGTCAGCGTCGGAATAGCGACCTATCCTGATCCCAGGATCAAGACCTACGATGACCTGATATCCTGCGCCGACACAGCGCTGTTTACAGCAAAAAACAACGGTAGAAACCAGGTTTCGGTCTACACCGGATAAGCTGACAGCCCATGTCCTCCTGATATCCGCCCCGGCCCGTGGAAATAATCACCTCCCATATCAACGCTGACTTTGATGCCTTCGCATCGATGGTTGCAGCACTCAAGTTTTACCCCCACGCATCCCTCGTCTTCCCCGGATCGCAGGAAAGAAATCTCAGAGACTTCATCGAAGTGTTTCAACTGGCACCGATCAAACGTATGCGTGATATTAAGCCTGCAGAGATCCGGCGTCTTATCATCGTCGATACCAAGCAGCCGGCAAGGATCGGGACTCTTGCTGAATGCCTAGGCAACAAGAACCTGAGGGTGCATATCTACGACCATCACCCGGTGGAGACCGGTGATATGCGCGGAGAAGTCGAGAGAATTGAGGAGGTAGGGGCAACAGCAACAATCTTTGTTGAACTCCTGAAGGAAAACAGAAAACTGTCCCTTTCGCCAATTGAGGCCACCCTGCTCGCCCTCGGCATTTACGAAGAAACCGGTTCGCTGCTCTTTCCGTCGACCACGGAACGGGACCTCGCGGCAGCGGCCTATCTGCTAAGGAAAGGGGCGAATCTCAACATCGTTTCGAATTACCTGAAGATGGACCTGAACATCGAGGAGCTCGAACTTCTCAATGATCTGGTTAAGGCATCGGACGACGTTGTGGTCAGCGGCATACGTATTGCCATTACCAGTGCATCAAGGGATTCCTATGTCGGTGATGCGGCACACCTCGCCCATAAAATTATGGACATGGAGGACGTTGATGCCGTGGCCCTGCTGCTCGATATGGGAGGGAAAATCCTGATCATATTCAGAAGCAGGGTACCGGAGCTGAATGTTTCAGAACTGGCCAGGGAATTCGGCGGCGGGGGACATCCCGCGGCTGCCTCGGCTACGGTAAGAGAGGCATCTCTCGCTATTGTCGCTGATACGCTCAGAGGCCTCCTGCCAAAGCATGTGAAACCGGGTAAGATCGCGGCAGACATTATGACAACTCCGGTCATTACCATCCGGTCTCAGAACACGATCAAAGAGGCCGGAGAGATGCTGACACGGTATGGGGTCAATGTCCTGCCGGTGCTGAAGGACGGGGCCTATGCTGGTCTGATATCGCGTGAAGTGGTGGAAAAGGCGATCTTTCATGGTTTCAGGAAAAACAGCTGCATCGACTTTGCCACACCGGACGCATTAACGGTCGAGGCCAAAACCCCCACGAGAGAGATCGAGACAAGCATGATTGAGCATAACCAGAGGTTCATGCCGGTCATGCAGAATGGCATTCTGGTTGGCGCGATAACCAGGACCGACCTGCTCAGGGTGCTGTATGAGGATTACTTAAGGAAGCGGCATCTCGATCATACGGACACCATGGAAAGAACTACCCCGGGCCGCAATCTTGGGTCCTGGATAAGGGACCGGTTTCCAAAAGATGTCTATGACATGCTGCAGGTCGCAGGAAAGACGGCAGAGGCAATGGGATACACCGCTTACCTGGTTGGCGGCTCTGTCCGGGACCTGCTGCTCCGGGAAGAAAACCTCGATATCGACATCGTGGTCGAGGGAAACGGGATTCTCTTTGCGCGTTCACTGGGCGAAAAGCTCCAGGGCACCATACGCACCCATGAAAAATTCGGGACCGCCACCATCAGTCTTGGTCAGCACAAAATCGATGTCGCAACAGCCCGCACGGAATACTATGAATCGCCGGCAGCCCTGCCGACTGTCGAGATGTCATCGATCAAGAAAGACCTGTACCGGAGAGATTTCACGATCAATACCCTTGCGATAAGACTGAACCGGAAAGGCTTTGGCCAGCTGATCGATTTCTTTGGAGGCCAAAGGGATCTGAGGGAAAAAACCATCAGAGTACTGCACAATCTCAGCTTTGTCGAGGATCCGACCAGGGCCTTCCGGGCGATCAGATTCTCTGAACGCTTCAGTTTCAAACTGAGTAAACATACCGAAAATCTGATAAAATCAGCAATCCAGATGCATCTGTTCGAAAAACTCTCCGGGTTCAGGCTCTATGAAGAGCTTATACTTGCCTTCAAGGAGACAAATCCTGTCAGGACGCTCAAAAGACTTTCGGAATTCAATCTTCTGAAGGTCATTCATCCGGATCTTTCTTTCAGCGAACATCTGGAAGAGATATTCACTTCAGTCAGCGAAACGAGGGCATGGTACAACCTCCTCTATCTGGATGAAAAAGCGGATAGTACCCTGCTCTACCTTCTGACCCTTCTGTCTGATCTCAGTACAGAACAGAGACGTGATGCGCTGAAAAGGCTTTCCCCGCCACCGCGGATAAGTGACCTGATACTGAAAAGCACATTAATTTCCGAAGAGATAACGAGGAAGCTTCCGGCAAAAGATCCTGCCGAACTCTACCATCTTCTGACTAATCTGCCGCTGGAAACACTTCTCTTTACGATGTCCGCGACAGGCGATCCTCAGAAGAAAAAAGATATTTCGAGCTTTCTGGTAGCTCTGAAGAAAGTTCGCCCGGCGCTGAGGGGCCGTGACCTGAAAAAGCTGGGTATTCCCGAAGGTCCTGTCTATACAGAAATACTCCGGCAATTGCTCGATGAAAGGCTCAGGGGAAGGATTAAAACCGATCAGGATGAACGGGAGTTTGTAAAAAATAAGTTTGGAATAAAAAAATAGCCGGTGGGATAAAGTACCACCGGCTATGCACATGTCCAACAACCAGAACCATTAGCTCATCGCGTCAGGCGTTTAATTCTATCTCCTTTGAAAATCCTTATCTCCCTGCTGCCGGGACTCTTTGTTCCCTCCATGGTTGCCACTGTCCTTCTCTTTCCCGCGGGATGCATCTCCCTTGTCTCCGCCGCGCTGGCCACCCTTGGAAACGCCGATGGGATTCATGATGATCTTGTCGCCATCACCCCCCTTGGTCCCTCCACCCTTCGTACCGCCGCCCTTTGTACCGCCCAGATTCGTCTGGCCACCTGTCTGGCCGCCACGCTGACCACCACGCTCGCCGTCACGCTGGCCGCCCTTGGAAACACCGAAGGGCTTCATGATGATCTTGTCACCATCACCACCCTTGGTCCCTCCGCCTCTCGTCCCTCCGAGGCCGGCCTGACCGCCACGGGTGCCACCACCCTGCTTATCTCTGCCGAAGGTCCCGTCTCCTCTGCCGCCACCCTGTCGGTCTCTGTCCCTATCTCTACCTCTATCTCTACCTCTGTCCCCAAGCGTCCTGTCCCTATCTCTACCTTCACGCGTCCTGTCCCGGTCTCTCCGGATACGATCATAGCGGTCCCGGCGTATATCGTCTCTCAACTCATTTTTGAACCAGCCATAACGGTTCCAATGACGGCCTTGCTCCCATGTCCTCCAGTTTCTATGAAGATCATTGTAATGAACTCTATGATATCCCCGGGGAAGGTGGTAAACATATTCCGGCGGAACATCCATGATATACCGGGGAACCAGAGCTGACTCAAGGTAGCTCCAACGTCCGTTATAGGCAGACGACCGGAACCAGTAACCCCGGTAGTATCGATACCAGTATCCGTCGTAGAAATAAAATCCCGGCGTATTCGGTACCATATAAACATACGTGCTCCCACTGGGAACTACCACAACATCCGGAGGTCCGGGAAAGGCCACTCTCGGCGGATCGACAATCTCACCACCTTCCATCTCATCAGGAGGAAGCGGTTCGTACGGCTGATCCCCCGGTGACAGATAAGGTATATCCATAGCCGCCCCACCTTCGTAAGGCAAGCTGACAATAAATAACAACGCAAGAAAAAAGACTACGCCATGCCGCATAAATATTCTATCTCCTTTCAACTCTTCTTTACCGTCGGTCGCCATGCCCGCGATCGCCAGGCCCCCTGTCCCTGTCATGACCGCGACCTCCTCTGTCCCTGTCTCCTCCCCGGCGACCGTGATCTCTTCCTTCCCGCCATCTGTCGTCTCTATCCCAGTGCCTCTGCCTCTCCCAGCCCCGCCAGTTCCTGTTCAGATCGCCATAATGAATCCGGTGGTGAGGTTCAAAATGCATCGCGCGATAGTCCCGGGGCAGCCTCAAGAGACCACCAGGGACCCTTCCACGAGCTATAAAGCCCCACGGTCCGTTATAGCTCCTGGCCCGGTACCAGCGCCCTTCAAAGGGCCGGTACCAGAACCCCTGATAAAAAAGTATATCTGTCTCTATATCGGGAATTCGGTACACATATGTCCCTGGTATTACAACCAGGTCCGGGGTAGCGTCGATAACGAACTCGGGCGGTGAGATGTAAACCCTGGCTGCATATGCCGGAGTTGAAAGTCCGATAGACCCTATAAGGACTGCGGCAATAACAAATAAAATTGCAATACTCTTTTTCACCTGTTTCCTCCTCTATACTCAGTTTTATTTATACGCTGCCGTATGGCAAATCCTATCAAAATAAACCCTCAGTGTCAACAGTCAAATCGCGAGAAACTGCGGTGAACAGCCCAGGAAGGCCATGTCCCGCAGGTGTGCAGCATATGGCCTTCCTGGCTATAATAGACTATGCGTCACATGATCATGCCAGCGGGGAGGTCCTGCTTCTGCCAGCAGTTGGTTGCAAAAAACTGTCTCGACCTCAGGAAATGGCTCTTCTATCCCGGCATGCTCTTCGGCTCAATGGATAAGTGGTGGGGCAGCGGGGGCACGCGGGTCACCCCGCACGAAGGGGTAGATATCTGTTTTTACCGGTCATTGTCCGACTCGGTACAGACCCTCGGGCCTGGCACGTTAATCCCCGTTTTGCATGAGGGTCAAATCGTTCGTATCGTCGATGATTTTCTTGGCAGAACAGTCTTTATCAGGCACCCCCGGCATGAGGAGGAGAACCGGGAACTTTATTCCATATATGGCCATATCAGACCGAAAGATGATCTTTGCCCCGGATTGCAGGTCCGGGCAGGAGATAGTATCGGCAGTCTTGCCGCGTCCCTGAAAAGAACGTCTGCCCCGCCGCATCTGCATCTTTCAGCAGCCCTGATCTCAAAAACTTTTCCGAAGGAAAAACTCGGCTGGAATGCGGCAGACCCAGACGAAAAAATACTGTTTATCAATCCGATGACTCTGATCGATTGCGATTATGACATACTCACTCCTTGAGATTGACATGGTCCCGCAGGCGTGCTAAAAGAAAAGTATACGAACAAATCCAAGGAGGTATTATGGAACGAAGATCTTTCCTGAAAGCAGCAGCCATAGGAACAGCAGTAATCGGAACAGCCAGCGAGCTTTTTGCAGCAGAAAAGTACTTTCCCTCAAAAGCAGACCAGGCGCTCTTTGAAAATATCAACCGGGCGAAAGATCCTGCAAAAAAGACCCCGCTTGAAAAGTCTCATTCCCCGGTAATAACTGCTCCCGAAAAGGTAAAGGCGGGAGAACCGTTTACCGTGGATATCGCGGTTGGCGAAAACATTCACGCCATGGGCCCGGCTCACTGGATCGAGTACATCGAGCTGAACATAGGCAATGAACCCGCCGCCAGGGTTGATCTCCAGCCTAAAGGATACGCAACTCCCAAGGTGACCTTCACCCTCATACTGCAAAAGGATGCTGCCCCTACCGGCAAAGTGACGCTTATTGCACGTCAGCGATGCAACCTTCACGGCCTATGGGAAAGCAGTCTTGATCTGACGGTCGCCTGACAGGCCGTGTTCTTTTTTGCACCCGTAACGCAGGGGGAGACAATGCCCCTGCGTTTTTTTTCTGATGCATTAGAATAGAAGTTAATTATTTCATGACCGCGCAAAAAACGATCGATAAGTCTTCCCGCTTCAGGATACTGCTGGCTGAAGACACCCCGTCCAACCAGGTGCGTGCAAGACAGGCGCTTGAATCAGCGGGATATGAGGTTGACATCGCTGAAACCGGAAGGGATGCAGTGACCCTTTCGCAGGAAAGGCATTACGACCTGATACTCATGGACGTGCAGATGCCGGTTATGGATGGTCTTGAGGCAACAAAAAAAATACGCTCAGCCGAGACGGCCGGTTGTGTCCCAATCATTGCCTTCTCTGCGCTTCCCCCTGGTCAGCACCGCGAGAGTTGCCTTGAAACAGGCATGGATGATTACATCCATAAACCTTTCGATGAAAAAAATCTGCTCAGGACAGTCAATAGATGGTTAGATCGCAGGCCGGTAATTCTCATCGTTGACGACAACAAGGAGAGCAGAAGGCTTGTCGAAGGTTATCTCGGCAAGATGAAATGCTGCCGGATCATCTCGGCAGAAAATGGCATTCAGGCCATAAAGATGGTCAATATCAGGCACTTAGCGATGATCCTGATGGATATGGAGATGCCGGTCATGAACGGCTATACGGCTTCAAGGACGATTAGAACCCTTGGACTGCCATCAATCCCGATTATAGCCATGACGGCACATGAAGGAGAGGCAGAAATTAAGAAATGCATGAAGGCAGGCTGCAGCGGGTATATCCACAAACCGGTCGAAAAAACCGGCCTTATCACGCTCATCAATGAGTACCTGCAACACCTGCTGAAAGAGATGCCGTCAAGCAGCAGGCAGGAATATGTCCCGGTAAACCCTGATATTCAGGAACTCATTCCCGGATATCTTGAAAACCGGAGAAGAGACACAGCCACAATCACCAGGCTCATGACCGAAGGAAATATAGAGGAGGTCAGGCGACTTGGACATAGCATGGCCGGGTCCGGAGGAGGGTACGGGTTTCAGAAGATCAGCAGTCTCGGCAAGGCCATCGAAAAGGCGTCTCTCGCCGGAGACCTGAAAGGCATTGAACGGGCAAACAGCCGACTGGCTGAATATCTTCAACACGTCACCATTGTCTTGCCCCCGAAGGATTAAGGAGCTCCGGGCGCCAGCTCCTTCCGGTCAGGGTTTCGGGGTCAGAAGAGCATTAATCTTCGCAAGGAGCACAGACTTCTCAAACGGTTTCGGAAGAAAATCATCAGCCTTGTATTCCATGACTTCGAATTTGTACTGTTTGCTCTTGTAGACGCTCGACATGATGATTATCTTCGGCTTATGCTTCAGCTTCGGTTCTTCCTTGATCTTCTTGCAGAGCTCAAACCCGTGAATGCCCGGGATAAGGCCATCAATAATCGCAAGGTCAGGGGTGTGCTCGAGGGTCAGCAAAAAACCCTCTTCCCCGTTCTTGCTGGTGATAATTTCATACCCCGTATTTTTCAGGTAATGCTTAATCAATACCAGGGTGTCATCGTCATCTTCAACAATAAGAATTGTTTGTTTCAACTACCCCTCCTCGAAATAACATCGCTCCCCGGTCAGCCCACCCTTTTCAGCATACCACGGCCTTCCTGTCCGGATATAAAAAGGCATTTGTTTCAGCTGCAGAAAAACAGCACGCCGGCCTCTGCGCTGCACCGGGCAGGAGGCTCTTTATTTTGTGCCGGAGGCTTTCTCTATTGCATCCCCGCCGCTTTTTATGTCCTTGCCTATACCACCGAATGTATTGCATCCGGCAAAGGCTGCGATACATAAAGCAACAATAACAGCCAACAGAACTTTTTTCATCTTTCGACCGCTCCCTTCACGTCTTAAATAAGTAGCAATATTATAACAGCGCTTTAATAATATATAATAAGTCGGCGATAAAAACAAATCTATATGGAGCGCACGATACATGCTGAAACACGTAAAATATTACTCCGTCATGCTGGTCATAATATTTCTCTGCGCCTGCACCCCCAAGGGAACCGTCCAGCCGCAGAAAGGTCCTGCAAAGATTGCCGTGGTGCTGGGGGCCGGGGCATCGAGAGGTTTTGCCCATATAGGGGTACTCAAGATCCTCGAGACGAACAAGATCCCGGTCCATATGATTGTCGGAACAAGCGCGGGAAGTTTTGTCGGGAGTCTCTATGCATACGGGTTCACGGCATTCCAGCTGCAGAAGATGGCCTTAGACATACAGAAAAATGATATTGTTGATTATGTGATCCCGGACAACGGCTTCATCAAGGGCGAAAAACTTGAAGAATACATCAACACAACCGTAAGAAACACCCCGCTCGAAAAGCTCCGGATACCTTTCTTTGCCGTCACCACCGGCATCCCCGGCGGGCAGGAACTGATCTTCAGCAGAGGGAATACCGGCACTGCGGTCAGGGCAAGCTGCTCTATACCCGGCATTTTCAGACCCGTCAGGATAGGGGATAAAATGTATGTGGATGGAGGGGTGGTGAGCCCGGTTGCCGTGGATACTGCAAGGACCTATGGGGCTGATGTCATCATTGCGGTGGATATATCAGCAGATCACGATACGCGGCAGCCTGAGGGCACGATTGATACGATTCTCCAGTCAATTAACATCATGTATTCGAAGCTTGCTGCCACCCAGCTTTCGCGGGCAGATGTCGTCATCAGACCGAGGGTCGGCTATATCGGTTCAGCAGAGTTTGAGAAGCGGCATGAGGCAATACTTGAGGGAGAAAAGGCTGCGCTGGAGGCTTTGCCGAAGATAAAAGAGATACTAGCCGGACTGACACGGGAGGGCAGGCTTCAGGCGCCTTAAAACGCGTAATGCATTGCCTTGGAGATCACCCAGGCGAGGACAGCACAGGCAGGCAGGGTAATCACCCAGGCAATCACAATATTGCCGCCAACGCCCCATCGTACGGCCGAGAGTCTCTTTGATGCACCGACCCCCATGATCGTCGATGAAATGATATGCGTCGTCGACAAAGGCAACCCGAACCGCGAGGCCACTTCAATAATGGTCGCTGCCGACGCCTCTGCGGCAAAGCCATGAATAGGACGGAGATTGACAAGCTTCACGCCGAGGGTCTTAATGATCCTCCAGCCCCCCAGTGCGGTCCCGAGTCCCATTGCAGATGCGCAGAGGCCAATAACCCAGAAAGGTACATTAAAGGCAGGAAGTTTGTAGTAACTGACGAGGGCCATGGTGATGATACCCATGGTCTTCTGGGCATCGTTATTCCCGTGACTGAAAGCCATATACGCTGCAGACACGATCTGGGAACGGTTGAAAATCTTGCTTACCAGGGCCGGGGATGACCGCCTGAATATCCAGACGAGAAACTGCATGAGCAGATAGCCAAGTAACAGTCCCACAACCGGTGAGACAATGAGGCCGATCACGATCTTATAAACGCCCTTCTCAAGGATGATTCCGGTTCCGCCTGTGGCAACCGCCGCCCCGACCAGACTCGAAAGAATCGCATGGCTTGATGATGTCGGCAGGCCGAAATACCAGGTGATAAGGTCCCAGATAATAGCAGAGATGAGGGCAGAGATGACCGTAAGCTGGGTAACCGAAGCCGCCTCAACAAGCCCGGAACCGACCATCTTTGCAACAGCGGTCCCGGCAAATGCCCCGGCAATATTTAAAGTCGCTGCCATAGCAACCGCAAACTTGGGCGAAAGAACCCTTGTTGAGACCGATGTGGCTATTGCATTGGCTGTGTCGTGAAAACCGTTTATGAAGTCGAAGAGGGTGGCAAGGACTATGACGCAGACGAGAAGAATAAAACTGTCATGCATATTTGAGGACTATTGATTCCAGGACATTCGCGACATCCTCACAACGGTCTGAGGCATCCTCAAGATGCTCATAAATCTCTTTCCATTTTATAATCAGGATCGGGTCCTTCACCTCATCAAAGAGCTTCCCGAGCGCATCTCTGAAGTCCCGGTCAATCCTGTTTTCCAGTCTGTTTATCTCGATGCAGTATTCCTGGACATGACTGTAATTCTTCTCTTTGAGCTTCTGGATTGCCTTATGCATCGCCTCCGCTGTCGTGAGGAGGTCCTTGGACATCGAAATCGCCTCTTTCGTGGATTCAGTGATCCTGAAGACAGAAATCCTGTCAACCGCCCCCCAGATGAGATCAAGCACATCATCAAGGCTGCAGGCAAGGGCGTGGAGGTCTTCACGGTCGATCGGGGTAATGAAGGTCTTGTTCAGCTTCTTCATGATCTCATGCGTCAGGATATCCCCGTCCTGTTCTACCTCGTAGATCTCTTTTGCGCGCTGCTCGATGTTGTCGAAATTCTCCATGAGGGCAACCAGCAGCTCAGCAGCCTTTAAGATATTCAGGGAGGCCCGGTCGAATATCTCAAAAAAGTCTATTTCTTTAGGAAAAAGTGCCATAATGTTTTACCCTGATAGCATATATAAATTAACGGCACCCTGTCAATAAAAACACATGGTCCAGCAGGCAGGAGTGTGTGCTATACTGTTGAAAACATGGCATGCGTCCGCAGGGTATACAAGGTCTTCCTTCTCGTCATCATGAACATTTTTTTTCTCCTGCCGGGTCTGTTGATCAGTGCAGTTTTTTTCATCGGGAAAACCCGTCAGATGCAGCTTCGGACGCACGGCATGATGATCTGGGCAAAGTGCCTTGCAGCAGTCCTGGACCTGCGTATCAAATCCAGCGGACCACTACCCCGGGAACGCGGACTGTTCATCGCGAGCAACCACTCCAGTTATACCGACATACTGGTCATCGGCAGCCTCATTCCCTCTGTATTCGTCGCGAAGGCTGAAGTCAGGTCATGGCTGCTCTTCGGCTGGCTGGCGCAGATCGGGGGGACAATTTTTGTTAAGCGTGAGTCACAGAGATCAACGCTCCGTGCCGTGAAGGAAGTGGAAGAAAGACTGCACAATAGTGTCAATGTCGTCATCTTTCCCGAGGGTACGACAGATGATGGAACGCAGGTAAACAGGTTCAGGAGTTCTTTTTTCAAAATACCGGCAGAAGCACATCTGCCGGTGCTCCCGCTCAGCATATTTTATGCCTCTGTCGATAGCCTCGCAACCGCAGAAACGCCGAATGAAATGGCATGGCACAACGTGCCGCTTCTCCCCCACTTCTGGAATCTCCTCTCAAAAAAGAAGATCGAAGTCAGGGTTCATTTCAACGAGGTGATTAACGTGCATTCAGGGCAGTACACCAGAAAGCAACTTGCAGACATAGCATATCGAAGCACCTCAGAAGGGTTCGGAATGCTGAAAGATAATTCTACCGGCTGAGGTCGACCGCCTTTCTGATATCCTCGGGCGTGACCCCTTTTTCTATCCGGACTGCGCCGATTTTCTCCGGCAGGATAAACGTCAATGCCCCTGAGACCGTCTTTTTATCGAGCTGCATACAGGACAGCAGATCAACAAGGCCGACGGCATCAGGGATAACAGCAGGAAGGCCGTAACTCCTGATAAGTGCCCCAATCCTGTCTGTCTGCTGCTGGTCGACAAGCCCAAGCAGGCGCGCCAGCAGAGCAGCACTCATCATGCCGATGGCAACAGCTTCTCCGTGAAGGTACCGGGTGTATCCTGTAGCCGTCTCGATCGCGTGGCCTATGGTATGGCCATAATTCAGGATCGCCCTCAGCCCTGATTCCCTTTCATCCCTGGAGACGACCTCGGCCTTTATCTCGCACGATCTGCTGATCAGCCGGACCAGGGCCGGGCTGTGGAGCGCAAGGATCTTTTCCCTTTCCTGCTCAAGAAAACAGAAAAAATCTTCATCCCAGATCACTCCATACTTGATCACCTCGGCAAGCCCTGAAAGAAACTCACGCCGGGGGAGTGTGCCGAGCGTCTCGATGTCGATCCATACGAGTTTCGGCTGCCAGAAAGTCCCTATCATGTTCTTTCCCAGTGGATGGTTCACCCCGGTCTTACCGCCAACCGAACTGTCCACCTGGGCCAGAAGAGTGGTCGGCACCTGTATGAAGTCAATCCCCCGCATATACGTGGATGCCACAAATCCGGTAATATCCCCGATCACCCCGCCGCCCAGCGCAACCAGGGCAGACTTCCGGTCCAGTCTCGCTTTGAGAAGCTCGGTATATATCATCTCAGCCGAGGCCAGACTCTTATGTTCCTCCCCGTCAGGGACAAGAATCTCGACGAGGTCAAAACCTGCCGCCTTGAGCGAGACCGAGACACTTTTTCCGTAGAGATGATAGACGGTGGGGTTGCTGATCAACGCCAGCCTTCCGCCGTATCCGGACCCGGCAAGAGCATTGCCGATACCGGACAATGTGCCGTTTGCTATTGCAATCGGGTAACTTCTTTCCCCTAATTCAACCTTGAGCGTCTGCACGATATATCTCCGCTATCTCTTCAGCCACCTGAAGGGGGGTTTTGTCTTCCGTATCTATCATAATGCCTGCCTTTTCATAAAATGGTCTGCGGTACTGCATGAGTTCAATGATCTTCCGGAGGGGATTATCTGATTTCAGGAGCGGCCGGTCGTCATTCCCATACGTCCTTTTTAAAATCGTTTCAGGCCCCGCACTGAGACAAAAAATGATGCCGTTTTTTCCAAGGGCCTCAATATTCTCCTCCCGCAGTACTGCGCCGCCGCCCGTCGAGATGATCGAATGGTCCAGCGCTGCATATTTCCTGATCGCCAATGTCTCCAGGTCCCGGAATCGCACCTCGCCGCACCGGCCGAAGATATCCGCAATCCGCATTCCTTCGGCCGCCTCGATGCTGGCATCGATATCTATCATTTTCATATTCAGCATGCGGGCAAGCTCTCTGCCGACAGCTGTTTTGCCGGTCCCCATAAATCCCGTCAGGATAATATTTTTCACAAAAAAAGGGCTAAAACTTTCTCAGATATTTCAAGTACGCAGCGTAGTTTCTCTTTGTTTCCCCGATGCTGTCACCGCCGAATTTTTCGAGAAAGGCATCAGCCGAAATCAGCGCCGCCATCGCCTCGGCAACAACGGCCGCAGCCGGAACGGCACAGGTATCAGACCGCTCATAGGCTGCAGCAAAAGGTTCTTTCGTCACGAGATCAACAGACTGAAGCGCCTTTTTCAAGGTCGGAATCGGTTTCATCGCCGCCCGGACGAGGACCGGCATACCGTTCGTCATGCCACCTTCGATGCCGCCGGCATTGTTCGTGGCCCGATAAAATCCCTGTTCCGCTGAATCTGAATCCCCTGAGTCCCGAACCTTTCCCTCTGATCTTCGGTAGAAGATTTCATCCATCACTTCAGATCCGCGCCTTCGGCCCATCTCAAACCCCAGTCCTATTTCAATCCCCTTGATCGCCTGGATGCTCATCATGGCCTGAGTCAACCGCCCGTCGAACTTGCGGTCCCACTGTATATGACTTCCGAGGCCGACAGGCAACCCCGTGATAAAGACCTCGAAAATGCCCCCGAGGGAATTACCTTCCTTCATTGCCTTGTCGATTAATGCAACCATTTTTTTCGAGGCTGCCGCATCGGGACACCGGACCACTGACTTCTCGGCAGCCTTGAACCGTTTCAGCAAGCGGTCGCCGGTTAAAAGCAAATGACTCAGGGCCGAAGGCTGAGAGCCTATCTGCACTACATAACTTCCAACAGTGATGCCGAATTCATGAAGAAATTTTTTTGCGATCGCCCCCAGCCCGACCCGCATTGCGGTCTCCCGCGCACTTGACCGTTCCAGGATATTTCTGACATCAGTATGATTATATTTCAACGCGCCGGGAAGATCGGCGTGACCGGGCCTCGGTTTTGTGACCGGGCTGATCGATCCCTTACACTCTGCAGCGGCAGACATGCCTTCCGACCAGTTTTTCCAGTCCCTGTTTTCGATCATGATACATACCGGTGAGCCGATAGTCCTGCCCCATCGCACCCCGGAGAAGAACTCGGCATGGTCAGTTTCGATCTTCATCCTGCCACCGCGGCCATAGCCTCCCTGGCGGCGGCGAAGGTCAGCGTCTATGTCTTCGGCAGACAGCTCGAGCCCTGCCGGTATGCCTTCAATGATTCCCGTCAACCCCCTGCCGTGCGATTCCCCTGACGTAATAAATTTAAGAACACTCATCTTTTTTCACCTTGTTTTTTATTATCCGGACCCGGTTCATTCAGCAGTTTATTTTCATCGGCATGTTTTTTGCCGATCCTGTCTTTTACGCTATAGACCTCCTTACTCAGCGAGCTATAGACTCCCGACATTTCATCGACATAGGCATAAAAAAAATAGGACATGAGGCCGAGAACAACCAGAATGCGCAGGACTGTCCAGACCTTTTTGTGTCCCATTGCTTTGCTCGCCCTGCCCATAAGGAAGAAGACGGCAATAAGGGCCAGGATAATGACAACCGGTTTCCAGTAGCCCTTGTCCCTGAGGTCCTGGACCTTTTGCTGAATCTGCTGCTGCACCGGTATCGATTTTCTTTGTGGCTGCGCCTGCTGACCTTCCTGCTTCGTTGTGGCGGTAGTTGACCCGGTTGATGACTTGTCAGAAATAGTTTCCTCTTTTTCTCTCAGCCCCTTTACGACGGTTGCGTTCTTGCGATACCTGTCAGGCACTGCCTGGAGACTGTCCGTATAGGAAACCACCCCGTCCTTATTGACGTACTTATAGACCTCGGCATCGCACGAGGAGTACCCCAGACAGACAAGGGAAACGGATACGGCAATGAAGAAACAAAAGTATTCTGCATTACCCACTAAACTAATTTTACAATGATTCACTATTCGCGCCGTTCGTAATCTCTCTCTGTTTCCTTTCATAACTGCATTTCAAGGAAGTATTGTCATGGTCAAAACCACTTGCGGTGCTGCATTGTAATTTGGGTTGCCTGACTGATCGGCAGCGATCCTACATTGTCCGGCAGTTACCCCTGTCACCGTTGCACCGCTGATAGTGCACACGGAGGTTGTAAGGCTGGTGAATGTAACCGGCAGACCGGAGGAGGACGTAGCACTCACAGTCCCTGTTCCACCGACTGAGACACTGGGGGTCGCACCGAAAGTTATCGTCTGACTGCTCTTAATAACGTTAATTGTCAAAGTCGCCTGCGGTGCCGCATTATAATCTGAGTTGCCTGCCTGATCACCGGCAATAATACAGGTGCCGGCTGATACTCCTGTCACTATTGCACCGCTGATAGTGCACACGGAGGGGGTAAAACTGGTGAATGTAACCGGCAGACCGGAGGTGGCCGTAGCACTCACTATCCCTGTCCCACCGACAATGATACTTGGTGCAGTACCAAAACTTATCCTCTGGTTGCTTTTTACCGGTGTAATATTTACAGTCACTGATACAGGCTGTCCTATCGAATCAATCGCTGTAATTGTAAAATTTATCTTCAAGTTCGAAGATGTTGAGACCTGGAATGTATCGCCACTGTCAGCAACATGGGAAGGGCTCGGGAATACGGAAGCATTATCGGAAACAACGGTATATCCTGGAACGCCCCCGGTTATGGCGAAAGTCGCCGTATTTCCAGCGACAATGGTCATATTGGCGGGAATTATTTTAAGAGCAGGCGGTGCTTTTGCCGTGATTTTGACGGGATCGCTAATGACGCCTATGGAATCACGGACAGTTAATGTAAACGTCTGATTGTCTGAAGCATTTGCCGGAACTGTAACACTAAAAGTCCCACCATTTGCCGTAACCGTAGTAGGCACAGGGATTACGGAGGTGTTGTCAGAGAACACCGTATAGTCAGGCACTCCTCCAAGAATCGTAAACTTGACTGTTCCTCCGGCAACGACCGTCGCGGCAGCTGGCAAAACGGTTGGCTTCGCCGGCGGGCCCACATTTACCGTCGCAATCTTTATAGTACCCGCAGCATCCCTGACAGTAAAAAAGATCGAGGTCTCAGCCGTACCTAGGGGAATTGCAACCATAAATGTCCCGCCGCTCGATGTCACAACCGAAGGCACCGGCAGGATCGACACGCTGCTCGACGTGATGGTGTACTCAGGCAAACCTCCAGTAATGGTAAACTGACCCCTGCTTCCCGGCGGTATAGTCATAGCGGAATCCGGCGAAACTGTAAGACCCGACAAGGTTGACGCAACATCAATCGTGGTCGAGGCACTGGACGCACCACTGAGAACCCTCAGATTCCCGGTATAGTTAAGACCACCGCCCACTTTGAAAACAATACAGAGATTGTAGATCCCCTGATTGTCGGTCTGTTTTTCAGCGGTTGTGTTGATAATGGCCGAGCCATCGCACATCGTCACCAGGGAGGCAAGGTCAGCGGTCCCCGTCCCGGGGACGTTGCTCAATTCAAAGGTCACGTCAAAGATCGTATCACGCACACCTTTTGCCCCTGCTGCGGACGAATCCTTCACCGAGAGCTGGTAGAGCTGGACAATCGATTTCTGAAGGGCGCTGGAACTCGTTATCTTTATTGGAGCGCCCTCTTTGGACGCAGGAGTAATGGTCATGACCGCGCCCGATGGGGCTGCAAGACTGCCTCCTCCTCCGCATCCTGCAACAACCATCAACAAAAACAAAAGAATCAGTCTCCTCATAATACCTCCAGGTGAACACCTTGCGGCAAAGGCCGCAGTGCTTCTCTTATTTGAATCTTTTGTTCATATCATTCCTGCAATCCCGAATGCTTTCAGGAAGTCCGGAAGCCTTACGGAAAGATTCCTGCCAAGCCGGGATGACAGATAGAAATATGGTTGATTATATCATAAAACCGCGGAAGACCACATTCGCCAGGAAGTGAAACATCACCGGGGGAAAGATGCTCGCGGTCCTCATATAAAGAAACCCCATGACCAGAGAGGGGAAGAACGTCAGCAGGGCAAAGCCATCCCGATAAAAGAAAAATGCCGGGATATGCGCACCCGCAAACAGAAGACTTACCAAAAGAATTCCTTTGACATTGTTTCCAAATACCTCCTGCAAAAATCCCCTGAAAAAGATCTCCTCGGGAAGCGCTATCCTGACAAGCTGAGTCAGCATAGCCGAGGCCCCCATGAAATGATATGGCCTGTCCATCGAGAGTATGAAATATGCCGGGACGAGCATTACGAGCGAGGTGAAAAAGGCATATTTGATCTGCCGGATGGAAACAGAAAACTTTATCTTTCTGCCGAGGACCAAAGGCGCCACTATCATGTAAAGGGGGAGAAGATATCCAGTAGCGCTGGAGGGGAAAAGATGTGTCAGGAAAACTATTGCCAGCAAAATACAATACGCAATGACAGCCTTTGCCTTCATACGAATGCCTGCGCGTTGAAGGGTTGCAAGGCGGAACAGACGGCAATCTTCGAGCCAGGTCCCCGCGTCTCCATAAGCCGGTAACGATGCGAGACAAATGCCGGAAACTTCAGGGCCACGGAAAGGGGGAAGCCGCACAGGTTAAAGAAAACTGTCTTGGGGACTGCCCTGCTTGTCAGTATCAGTCTCCTGAATCTTCTGACTACCCTGTAATAGTCCATGAAGCACCAGTGACTGAAATAGTTCGTTTTTTGTTAAAATCCGGCAGTGGCGATTTTGGCAATATTCACAAAGAATGACGGAATGACTCCGATAGCCAATACACCGACAACTGCGATGGCAACAGCAAGGCCGATGGCAGGCGATGAAGATAACTCGAACGTCTCTTTCGGCTCTTTAAAATACATCATCATTACGATTCTCAGATAAAAATATGCGGAAATCGCACTGAAGATTACCGCGATGATAACGACCCACGTATACCCTGCCTGGATAGCGCTCATAAAAACATAAAACTTACCCATAAACCCTGCTGTCGGAGGGATACCGGTCAGTGAAAACATAAAGACGAGCATAAGTGCTGCGGCAACCGGGTGGGTCTTGGCTAGCCCTTCGTAGTCCGAGATGTTGTCACCCCTGACGTCCGTCGTGGACCTGAGCATGATGATTACGGCAAAGGCGCCGATGTTCATGAAAGCATAGACAAGCATGTAGACCATGACGCTCGCCATTCCGTCTGATGTCCCGGCAATAATTCCGAGCAACGCATAGCCCGCATGTGCTATCGATGAGTAGGCTAGCATCCTCTTGATATTCGTTTGTGAAAGGGCAACGATGTTGCCGACACCCATGGTAAGGATCGCTATCGGGATGAGGATAGCCGACCACTCGACCTTCAGTCCTGCAAAGGCAACAAGGAAAACACGTCCGATAACAGCAAAGCCCGCTGCCTTGGGACCGACCGACATAAAAGCCGTAATCGACGTTGGGGCACCTTCATAGGTATCAGGAGCCCACATATGAAACGGCACCGCCGCAATCTTAAACGAAAATGCAGCTGCAATAAATATCATGGCAAGCAGGAGCAGCTGATTATTGGCCAGTCCCTGCCGGGCGATATAGTCGGCGATTCCCCTGATATCGGTCGTACCGGTCATGCCGTAGACCAGGGCAGAACCGTAGAGCAGAAAGGCGGAAGCGAATGCACCGAGAAGGAAGTATTTCAGGGCGGCCTCATTCGATTTCATGTCATACCTGATAAACCCGGCCAGGATGTAAGTGCTCAGCGCCATCAGTTCGAGGCCAAGGTAAAGCACCATCAGGTCGCCGGCAGACGCCATAATCATCATTCCGAGGGTTGAAAAAAGTATAAGACTGTAGTACTCCCCGAAATTGACCCGCATGATTTTAATATATTTGACTGATATAAGCACCGTCAGGATGAGATTCAATATGAAAACCAGCTTAAAGAACATGCTGTAGCCGTCAGATATAAACATGCCGTTGAAGGCGACCCCCTGGGCCCCCTGCATCGCATAGACCACCACCGCAGCAGCTATGATGCTCATCAGCCCGATGGTCTCCGTTCTTTTGATCACCAAATCGGCCACCAGCACCAAGAGCGCCAGGACGGTCATAACGATCTCCGGCATTACCGGTCCAAGGTTCGACATCAGAAGCGGCATCAGTTTCCTCCGGTCATTTCAGAATCTCAAAGACATTATGTGCAACTGCGACGCCGCGTACGCTGCCGTCGTTCACCCGTTCGAGCAGGTGGCGGACCGACTCATGCAAAAAACCAAGGAAGGCGCTCGGGTAGATGCCAATCCAGAAGATCAGCACCACCATCGGCAACAGTGCCGCGAGTTCCCGGGCATTGATGTCAGCCAGTCCCGCTACTTTCTGACCCGTCTCCATAAAGAAGACCCTCTGATACAGCCAGAGCATATAACCCGCACCGATGATGACTCCCGACGTAGAGAGCACTCCGGCCCACTGGCTCGTCTTAAATCCTCCGAGCAATATCAGGAATTCACCGACAAAGCCGTTTGTAGCCGGAAGACCAATCGACGCAAAGGTGAAGACGATAAAGATAGCCGAATATATCGGCATCACCGATGCCACACCTCCGTAGTCGGAAATCTGGCGCGTATGCGTACGGTCGTAAATCGCGCCGACGCCAAGGAAGAGGCCTCCGGTCACAATCCCATGGTTCAGCATCTGGATTATACCGCCTTCCATGCCCTGCACATTCAGTGCAAAAATGCCGAGGGTTACGAACCCCATATGACTTACAGAGCTGTAGGCGATCAGCCGTTTCAGGTCTGTCTGTGCAAGACAGATAATCCCCCCATAGATAATCGCAATAACCGAAAGCGCTATCATCACCGGCGTCATTGCCCGGGACGCCTCAGGCAGCATCGGAAGTGAGAACCTCAGAAAACCGTAGGCCCCCATCTTAATCAACACCGCTGCCAGGATAACACTCCCTGCAGTCGGCGCCTCGGTATGGGCGTCCGGCAGCCATGTGTGTACGGGGAACATTGGAACCTTGACAGCAAAGGCTGCAAAGAAGGCCCAAAAGAGCCAGAACTGCATGTCATACGGCAGAATTAATTTCGAAAGTGCCAGGATATCGAAATTCCTGCCGGCGTATAAATAGAGGGTGATAATCCCGACCAGCATCAACACGCTGCCCACAAGCGTATACAGGAAGAATTTCACTGCAGCATAGATACGGTTCGGACCACCCCATACACCGATCAGGAGGTACATCGGTATCAGCATCGCCTCCCAGAAGATATAGAAGAGGAAGAAGTCGAGCGAACAGAAGACGCCGATCATCGCTGCCTCAACAATGAGGATCGATATGAAAAATTCCTTTGACTTCATCTTGACCGAATTCCAGGATATCAGCACGCAGAGAATCGTCACAAGGGTCGAGAGCAGCACAAAGAGTATGCTTATCCCGTCCAGCCCAAGGTAATAGTTGATATTCCAGGCAGGGATCCAGGCGTGCCTCTCGACAAACTGCATCTCATGCGTCGCCTTGTTGAAATTCGTAAAGAGCGGAAGAGAGACAAGAAACGTGGCTATGCTGAAACCCAGTGCCGCCCACCTTGCAAGGCTCTCATTCGCGCGGTTTATCAGGAGTATAAGGGCTGCGCCGACAACCGGCAGAAAGATCAGCGTGCTCAATATCGGAAATCCCATCGTGTTAGTCATTGTATTGGTCAGGGCCTGTTCCATTTACCAAACCCTCAAAAGCATGATGGCGGCTATAATGAGAAAACCCATAGCCATAAATACTGCGTAATTGTGGATGCGGCCTGTCTGTATCCTGCGCAGTTGCTGGCTAAACCCGCCGATAGCCGCCGGCACCCCGTTGACAATCGCCTCGATAATTCTGGCGTCGGAGACTCCTATCAACACATTTTTTGCGACCCAGATCGTCGGCCTGATGATAAGGGCACTATACAGTTCGTCAACATAATATTTATTAAACAGAATCCGGTGAACGGTGCTGAACTGCTGGGTCAGTTTTCCCGGAAGCTCAGGTCTGAGCATATACATAAAATAGGCGAGTCCGATACCGGATAATCCGGCAAGAACCGAGATGCCCATCACCGTCCATTCCTCTATGTGGGTGCCGTGGCCCTCGGCATGGCCGAGCACCGGCTTCATAAACTCGGTGAAATGCGCACCGCCGCCGAGCAGATGAGGGATGCCGACCCACCCTGCCCCCACGGCGCCGATACAGAGCAGCATAAGCGGGATGATCATTGATTTGGGTGATTCATGAAGATGATGCTCCTGCTCGTGGGTGCCTCTGAAGCTGCCGTGAAAGGTTAGGAAAATCAGTCTGAAAGAATAGAAGGCCGTCAGAAACGCCACGAGGGTCCCCATCGCCCAGACGATCTTGCCGACCGGGCTTGCGCCTGAGTAGGCAAGCCAGAGTATCTCGTCCTTGCTGAAGAAGCCGGCAAAGCCTGGAATACCGGCAATGCTGAACGAAGCGAGCAGCATTGTTACATAGGTTACCGGCATATATTTTTTCAAGCTTCCCATCTTGTGGATATTCAGCTCCCCGCCCATAGCGTGCATGACACTGCCGGCACAGAGGAAGAGGAGAGCCTTGAAAAATGCATGGGTGTATAAATGAAAGACCCCTGCTGTGTAGGCACCAACACCGCAGGCAAGGAACATATAGCCAAGCTGGCTGACAGTCGAATAGGCGATAATCCGCTTGAGGTCGTTCTGGACAAGGCCTATTGTCGCTGCAAAGAGAGAGGTTATTGCTCCGGTCAGGGCAACGACTATCATGGCTGTTTCGGAAAGACTGAATATCGGATTGCAGCGGGCGACCAGGAATACTCCGGCCGTGACCATCGTTGCTGCATGAATCAGGGCGCTGACCGGGGTCGGGCCTTCCATTGCATCCGGAAGCCAGACGTGAAGCGGCATCTGTGCTGACTTGCCGATCGAGCCGCAGAAAAGCAGCAATGCGATCAGGGTCATAAGATGGACGTCGAAACCAAGAAAGCTATAGCGGGTTGCGGCAAACGCCCCGGCCTGGGCAAATACCTGATCGTAATAGGTCGTACCGAAGGTCAAAAAGATCACGAAGATGCCGATGCCGAAACCAAAGTCGCCGAACCGGTTGACGATAAAGGCCTTTTTGCCCGCATCGGATGCCGATTTCTTGTCAAAGTAGTAACCAATCAGGAAGTACGAACAGAGTCCTACCCCTTCCCATCCGAAATAGAGCTGCATAAAATTGTTCGCCATTACCAGCATCAGCATGCAGAAGGTAAAGAGACTGAGATAGGAAAAGAAACGGTAGTAGCCGTTGTCCCCATGCATATAGCCAATAGAATAGATATGGATCAGGGTACTGCAGGTAGTAACAACAATCAGCATAATGGCGGTCAGCGGATCGATCAGGAACCCGACGGAAACCCTGAAATTTCCCGAGAGAATCCAGGTATAAATATTCTGATTCAGGGTCCTCCCTCCGATCACTTCCATCAGCGTCATGACGGCGACGACCCATGACACAGCTACCGCCGGGATAGCGACCCAATGGGCCTTATCCTTCAGGAAAGCCTTGCCAAAAAGGATATTTATCAGAAATGCCGCCAATGGCAGAAACGGTATTAAAAGGTAATACTCCATATCTTCCTTATCCTTTCATCTCGTGCATCTCGTCAACGTGGACCGTGTTCTTGTTCCGGAAGAGCGCTATGATAATGGCAAGTCCGATCGCGGCCTCTGACGCAGCGACCGTTATGATGAAAAAAACGAATATGTTGCCCCTCAGGTCCTGAAGATAATGGCTGAACGCGACCAGACTGATGTTAACGGCATTCAGCATGAGCTCGATAGACATAAACATGATGATAATATTTCTTCGCGTCAGAAAGCCGAAAACGCCGATCGAAAACACGGCTGCACTCAGCAGTAAATACCAGGTTAACGGTACCATTTAGTGACTCCTCATCCTCTTTTTTGCAAGAACAATCGCCCCGATCACTGCGATAAGCAGGATCAGCGATGCTATCTCGAACGGGAAAAGATACTCGGTATAGAGGATCTGTCCCAGGGCCTTGGTGTGGGTTATCTTCTGCACCAGTGCTACGGTGAAATTGCCCTTCTGTCCGAGGACAAGACTTTGCAGGGCTGCTGCAAGGCTGACGAATATCGCAGCGGAAACAAGCAGACCTGCGGGCCATGAACCGATAAACCGGTCGGTCTCCAGCTCGTCCTTCAGATTCAGGAGAAGTACGACAAAAAGGAAAAGCACCAGGATAGCCCCCGCATAGACAATCACCTGTATCGCTGCAATAAACTCAGCATTCAGAAACAGATACATACTGGCAATATGGAAGAAGAGCAGAAGCATCCACATGACGCTGTGCACCGGGTTTTTTCGGGTGATGACCAGCAGGGACATCACGATAAGCGCCGCTGCAAAATAACCGAAAAAGAGTTGCGGCAGCATGTTCATTCCTTCCCTCCCGCCTTGGTCCCAGCCTTTATTGTACCGGGGATCCTACTGAACATGGCCTGTCCTTCATGGCCCCGGAAGTCCTCAGACATCGGCCTCCAGAACTCCCTGTAGTAACGCGCTCCTTTTTCACCGGGGAAGTATTTGTCCCAGTTGTCAAGCAGCTTTTCCTTGGTCATGTAGAATGGCTCCCTTGAGTAATTCGAATATTCATAGTGCTCGCTAAGAGATATCGCCCCAAAGGGGCAGGCCTCAACGCAAAAGCCGCAGAAAATACATCTCAGGATATCGATCTCATAGCGTTCGACAATTTTTTTGTTGTCCTCACCCTCTTCGGTGTAAATATGAATGCACTGGGAAGGACAGTAGGCGCCGCACAGGCCGCAGCCAACGCACTTCATTTTGCCATCGTCGTCCTTTGCCAGGGCATGCAGACCTCTGAACCCGGGAGCAACCACCGGCTTCACCAACGGATACCGTCTGGTCACCGGACGGACAAAGAGTGTCTTGAACGTCAGGGCAAGACCCTTCAGGATCTCGGAAAAAAATACGGTTGTAAGCAATGAATTCTTCATTAGAGCCATCCCATGATTTTCAGTGTCCCGGTAATCACGATATTTGCCAGTGCTATGGGAATGAGGAGCTTCCATCCGATCGCCATCAACTGGTCATACCGGTATCTCGGCAGGGTAGCCCGAATCCAGTAATAAAAGAACATGAAGAAATAGACCTTCATAAGGAACCAGACGATGCCCGGCACCACGTTGAGAAATGGCAGTGCGTTTGTCACAAATCCCGGAAGAGTCCATCCGCCAAGGAAACATATCGTTGCTGTTGAAGACATGATTAGCATCCCGGTATATTCACCGAGAAAAAACATGGCAAACCTGAATCCGCTGTACTCGGTGAAGTATCCGGCTACCAGTTCGCTTTCTGCCTCAGGCAGGTCAAAGGGGAGCCGGTTTGTCTCTGCAAACATCGCCATCATAAAAACAAAGAATCCCAGCACCTGGGGGATAATAAAGGCTCCGGTCGGATATGCGTGCTGGCTGCGCACGATTTCGGTCAGGTTCAGAGAACCGGACATGATCATCACCCCGACAAGGCTGAGCCCCATCGCAATCTCATAGCTGATGACCTGTGAGGCAGAGCGCAGACCGCCGAGGAATGAGTATTTCGACCCGGATGACCACCCTGACATAACAATTCCATAAGCCCCCAGTGAAGACATGGCCAGGAGGAACAGCAGCCCTATATTGATGTCAGCCACCACAAATCCGTCGAAGAAGGGCAGCACCGCAAGAGAGGTAAGCGCAGACACAAAAAAGATGACCGGCGCAAGATAAAAGATCGGTTTATCCGACGTTGCCGGGATTATATCTTCTTTGAAAAAAAGCTTGATGCCGTCCGCAAACGGCTGAAAGAGGCCATAGGGACCGACCTCACGCGGGCCGAGACGTAGCTGCATATGGGCAATCACCTTGCGTTCCCAGTATGTTGCATAGGCCACATGCAGGAGTGTCACCACGAAAACTACTGCTATCTTGGCCAGGATCAGAATAAGCTGGCCGATAAAGCCCAGAGACCGAAGATACGACAGGGGAAGCGCCATGAGGTCGTTCATGCATCCACCTTTCCGACACGTTCAAGGGTCACCGGAGTATTGTCAAGGACCGGGGCCATCAGAACCGGGTCAAGGGCAGTCGCAATCAGACTCAGAGCCCCTTTTCCTTCAAAAATATTTGGGACCATAACAATCCGTTTTTCAACATGTTTGTCGATAACAACCGGAAGTTCAAAGGATCCGGATTGGGAAGTCACCCTGACGATATCGCCATCGGCAAGAGACAGCGGGTCCGCAGTTGCCGGGCTGATTCGGACGACCGCCTCAGGGTATATTTTGAGAAGCGCAGGGGACTGCCGGCTCAGCGTGCCTGAATGGAAAAGCGGCCGGGCAAGGCCCAGCAAGAGCTTGCCGTCAGGATAGCTGCTCCCTTTGGCAACCTTGATCTCATCAGTAGCACCGCGCAACGGCTCTCCTTTATAGGGATAAATGGTATGACCCTCTGCTATCTCGTCATAGGTCAGGTCACGATGCAGCGGAGAGACCCGGGTAATCTCTTCAAAGACGGCCCCGGCATCGGCGTACTGCATGCGCAGAGACATATGCTTCGATACCTCGGAAATAATCCGCCAGTCTTCCATCCCATCCCTGCTGACCGTTTTTCTGACACGCTGTATTCTGCGTTCCATGTTCGTAAAGGTCCCGTATTTCTCTCCCCAGCTGAGGGCCGGGAGCACGACATCCGCAAGCCGGGCAGTCTCGGTCATGAAGATATCCTGAACTACAAGGAACTCAAGCTTCTTCAGCGCAGCAGAAACTCTCCTGGAGTCGGGAAGGTTGAAGACCGGATTTTCACCCATAATGTACAGAGCCTTCAGTGACCCGCTCTCCGCTGCTCCGATCATCTCAAAAATGTTCAGCCCCGGCTTGTCCGATAGCGTTGTCTTCCATGCGGCCTCATATCTCTTCCGGAACTCGGCATATGACAGAGGCCTGTACCCCGGAAGCAGGTCAGGGGCACATCCCATATCCAGGACCCCCTGCTCATTCGCGTGATCAGAGAGAAGATATATACGACCATTGATGAGATAAGCTATGGCGCAGGCAAGGAAGAGTTTATACCCGCCCCCGCTGCTCTGGATCAGCTCCTTGCCGATTACGACGGCAGGGGCAGCCGCAGCAGTCAGTTTTTCAAGAAAGCCGGAGAGATCTTCCTCAGTAATGCCGCTCTGGTTCATACCCCCCTCGGTTCCGGCATGAACGGTCTTGATCTTTGCCTCAAGCAGCGGGTTTGAGCCGGGGAGGCCTTTTCTGCTCACCAATTCAACGACTATTTGCTCGAGAAGCTGTGTCTCATGGGTAAGCCCTGGATTCAACTCACGAGGACTGAAGTGCTGAAACCCGGCGATATGACCTACCGTCAGGATATTGCCTCCCCTTCTGGCGCAGGCGCGTATCTGGAGCCCGAGTATCGGATTTACGGTTGTGGGATCGCCGCCAGCAACCAGGACGGCATCGGAGTTCGAAAGTCCGGAGATAATATTACCCGTAGCGCCCTGGCCAAAAATATTTTCTATAAATCCCTGGGCACCCGCATATCCCATCCTTGCCGTGCTGTCAATATTGTTTGTCCCGAGGGTCACCCTCATGAACTTCTGAAAGACATAATTGTCTTCATTGGTGCAGCGCGGTGAAGCAATCCCAGCCATGGCGCTACCGCCGTGCTTTTCCTTGAGCTCACCCAGCCGCTGGGCAACAAGGCCAATCGCCTCTTCCCAGGTGGCCTCTTCGAATACCCCGTTTTTCTTGATCATCGGGGATGTAAGTCTATCGTTATGACCGACAAATTCATAGCCGAACCTGCCGCGGGAGCAGAGCATGCCGTTGTTTACCGCTGACCCGATCTTCGGGACAACCCTTTTAATAATGTCGTCCCTGACCTGCGCAACGACCGTACAGCCGACACCGCAGTAGGGACAGACTGTTTCGATATTCTCTTTTACCTGCCAGGGCCGGTAGCTGTGCCGGTGAAGACGTGACATGATAGCTCCGACCGGACAGACCGAAACACAGTTGCCACAGTATTCGCAGTCGTAGCGGTTGCCGGAGAACGGTTCAACATGGGAATGCCCTCCCCTGCTCATGACCCCTATTGCCGACGCCCCCTGGACCCCCTCGCACATCCTGGTGCACCGGGTACACATGACACACCGCTCCATATTCCGCACGATAACCGGATCCTGCAGGTTCTCGGTCACCTTGCGCTTCTTCTCCTTGAACCTTCCGGTCGTCGGCCCGTATTTTTCAACAAGGTCCTGCAGTTCGCACTCACCGGCCTTATCGCAGTATGGGCAGTCAAGAGGATGGTTGATCAGCAGAAACTCCAGAATACCCCGGCGGACATCGGCAATCGCGTCGGTCTCTGTCCTGACGACCATGCCGTCAGTAACCATCAGGGTGCATGAAGTCTGGAGACGCGGCATTTTTTCGACCTCAACAAGGCAGAGTCTGCAACCGCCATACCTTTCGAGCTGCTCATGATAGCAGAGCGTCGGGATCTTGATACCGGCAGACCGCGCCGCCTCAAGAACCGTCATAGCTTTTTCGAGCTTAACCTCTTTATTATTGATCGTTATCGTAATCATCTCGTTCTTATCCCTGATCTCGACATCGTAGTATTTGCCATATTACCGGTTTGGGCAGGCCTTAGCCGTAATGTGCTCTTCGAACTCAGGCCTGAAATGTTTGATGAAATTCTGCACGACCGAGGCAGCGCCGTCGCCAAGCGGACAAAAAGTCTTCCCGACCATGTTCGCGGCAATAGAAAGCAGCAGGTCAATATCCCCGCTGGTGCCTTCACCCGCCTCAATTCTGCCAAGGATGCTCCTGAGCCATCCGGTACCTTCACGACAGGGGGTGCACTTCCCACAGGACTCATGTTCAAAAAACTTCAACGCCCGGTGACAGACCTTCACCAGACAGACAGTCTCGTCCATCACAATCACTGCCCCGGACCCGAGCATGCTCCCGTGCTTCGGCATATTCACAAAGTCCATCGGACAGTCGATCTTGTCCGGGGGAAGCACCGGGGTCGAGATACCGCCGGGGAT
>Ga0334722_10001471_pt1 | contig 29311 bp, 21 predicted proteins | sample C3_bottom_MG_FD_207210 | JGI IMG/M metagenome (GOLD analysis project Ga0334722, IMG submission 207210) | Sediment microbial communities from Yellowstone Lake, YNP, Wyoming, USA - C3_bottom | ecosystem: Environmental > Aquatic > Freshwater > Lake > Sediment | place: USA: Wyoming | collected... | reverse complement strand
ATGATCTTTTCCGCTATCAGCCCCTGGCCTTTGGCCACGACAGAAGGAACGGCGTCGATTCCCTGACGATATTGGAGTGCCGCTGCTTTGTTCTGCTTTTCCTTCATATACGGATATTGAGTCTCCGGGCCCCGGAAGGTTTAAGATCGATTTTTTGCTCATGCCGGACACTCAAACCTCCCAGCTTGATACCTGCCGTTTCGAACTGGCCCTTGAGTATTTCCTCGCCTTCCTGGAGCAGCCCCAAAAACGGGCCGTTTTCCGCAAGCACGTCAACATAAATCCGTCCCGACTGCAAGAGTACGCGCGCGCTCATCCTGCCGGCCCGCTCAAGTTCTAGGTTTACCGTACACGAGTAAGACTCTTCCCCGGGCCGCTCCCTTTCCGATTCCCTGAATATAAGCTCCCCCTCTTTCAGGTCCTTCCAGGCAAAGGGCAAAAATACCTGGAGCGTGTCGTTGAGCCGCGATTGCAATTGCAGAAATTCCATATTCCTGAGAAGGTTGTCCACGGCGCCCGTAAGCGTATCGGTTTTTATACCGCTCTGGAGCAGCCGTTCAACCGCTGCGCTGTTTCCCAACACCTTCTGGAGGCCCAGGAGCGCGGCCTTCATGTCGCTGTTTGCCAGCGCGGCTAATTTCTGGCCTGACGCTGTTTCCGACTGCCCTTCTCCCATGGCGAGAAGCCTGAGCCTCGTCTCATAAAATATGCCTGATTCCTGAACAGCGTTCTTTAAGACGCTGCCGGACAGCCCTTCAAGAGACGTCATCTGCTTTTCGATCACACCGAGACCCGGGAGCGTTTCCTTCAGCGGCTGCGGTATAATCTTGATAAAGTCGCTGAGCACCTTCACGTCACCAGCCGCGGGTTTCAGATCTTTGAGCGTGTTAAGAGCAGAAATTATTGCGTCCTTGACCGGCCTGAGATCTTCGCTCCCTCCCCGGATCAGACGCAACCGTATCTCATCACCTTTTCCCTCGACCATAAGAGTAAGAGTTTCTCCCTCATTGAGGGGAAGAGAAGTCCGCGCCTCCAAAACGGTGTTTTTCATCCTGATTGCGACAGCCGTGTCTGTGACCGTAAGAACCTCGGCCTGAACGATCTCTCCCACTTGCAATGAAAGCACGTTTTTCGTGCTCACGAGCAGGCTTGGTTCCTGATGGGTCTGTGAAATGGATGGAATCTGCATATCGTTTGAAATCCCGGAACTATCGACTGCCTTTCTTATGCGATTGCCTTCTTAAATCAGGTTGGTTGAAACGGACTGCGTAACACACAATATACAAATGGCAAGGGATTACAAAAGAGTTGTCGGCAGTGAAACTTGCGCTATATTATCTTTGAAAAACCGCTGTATTCATCAGCCTTGTGATCCATTATTTTACCGTAGGTGTCCTTGCCTTTAAACAGAAAATAGACATGGGAAGGATCGATTGTCCCATTGCCGTAGCCATTTTGCGAGACGGTAAAAGTTACCGAAGCGCTGTTGCTTTGAGAATCATATACCACATTCGTTGGCTGCGCGGGAAGGTTAACTTCCGTGGAAGGTACGGGCAAACCGAAATTATAGGTATTGCTGATAAGCGGACCGGATTGTCTTCCTATTTGCCAGTTGGCCACATTCTCAACCGAGCTTTTGTCCATTTCTTTGGAAAAAATGAAATTTATAGTAAAATCTACCGCGATGTTCGGAGTTGATAGGGCTGAATTCAGATCAGTCAGCGCCGTTCCCATTCCGTCTGTAAATTGAAATCCATCTGTGCTGAAGGCCGCAATTATTTTGGGATTCGTCGCCTGAGCGATGTAAGTCTTTAGGCCCGTGGCCTGCTGAGTCGCTCTTAGCGTATGAAGTCTATCCAGCTGTTCATTTGCTTTATCCATACTGCCCAAATCAGCATATGCATAACCAAGCTCAAGAAAAGCATTTGCAAATGTCTTGTTCAGACTGACTGCCTTGGCAAGCTGGACAACCGCGGCGCCATAATCCCCTGATGCTCGCAACGTCTGTCCCAGCCCATAGAATCCGGTAGGGCTTTTCGGGGCAAGTTTCGTGACTTTCAGAAACTGTTCTTTCGCCCCGCTCAGATTGCCCATCGTCAGGTATATCTCCCCCAGAGAATACCGGTTGTCGGCAGAAGAAGGGTTCAGCTTTACGGCCTTGGAATACTCCATCGTTGCGTTCTTAGAGTCTTTGTTCTTGAAGTATAAATCACCAAGACTCAGATGAAACGTGTCGTCCGTAGAGAATAGTTGGGCTGCCGTTTTATATGTTTTGATTGCAGCATCAGTATTGTTTTGCTGCAAGAATGCTTTGGCCAAATAATCATAGGTAGTGGAGGTATTACTGGATGATGGCGACAGGCCTATAGCCAGCCTGAATTCTCTTACAGCGCCGGCATAATCCTTCTTTGTGAATCGGTCTATACCTCTGGACAAGGCATTATTGGACATACTATCCATCTGATCCACGGTGTTGAACGAGGAAGAGAAGAAGTAGTCTATTGATGATGCCTGTGACACCCCTAAATTGTAATTCACGTGCCCCTTGCCTCTTATACTGAAAAACTGCGACACTTCCTGTCTATTTATCGGCATGTCGCTGGAAATACTTTAAAATAAGTGGGTCTTCTGTCAAAAGAATTGCTCGTTGTTCGACACAAGTGTCACGACGAACGAAAATATGAGAATTGTTATTCTTGTTCCAAATATGTTAAGCAGTTTCATGGAGCAAAAACTAGCCCGTCAACATCGAAAAATATGTCAACCTTTTGACTAATAATGCCAAGGTTTGACTGCTTTTACTACTATTCAAAATTAGGATGCCTTAACGTACCCAATCAATTGCTGAACGCCTTGTAATATAAGGACTACTCGTAATTGTCGGGTTAATTATTGCAGGCATGTTAATTGCAAAACATTAAAAATCAATCGCTGGAAAGGGCTTAAATATGTCTGATGTAAGTAGAAATCTATTTTGGCATACTCACTCAGTATCAATTGAGGATCGCTCGGAAAACTTCGGGTACAAAGGCTCTGTTATATGGTTTACTGGTTTGTCCGCGTCAGGAAAATCGACAATCGCGAATGCTCTTTGCCGCAGGTTGCACGATATGAACATCAGAAGCTATGTCCTCGATGGCGATAATATCAGGCATGGTCTCTGCAAGGACCTCGGCTTTACCCACGCGGATCGCAAGGAAAACATCCGGCGGATTGGAGAGGTGAGTAAGCTGTTTGTGGATGCAGGCTTGATCGTTTTAACAGCTTTCATATCGCCTTACAGAGAAGGTCGCGACATGATCCGCAGCATGATGGAAAATGGCAGCTTTATAGAAGTTCATATTCAGTGCCCTTTAGGTGAATGTGAGTCCCGCGACCCGAAAGGAATATATAAAAAGGCCCGCATGGGTGTAATCAAGGAATTCACCGGAATCACCTCGCCCTATGAAGAACCATTATCTCCAGAGATATTATTAACCACGGATACGATGTCTATTGATCAATGCGTTGAGAAGCTTTGGCTATATCTGGCTGAAAACAATATTATCCTTTATGAATAACAAGGCTTATGCGTATGCCCTGAACGAGATGCTTACATAAAGAGGAATATGTTCAGTCTGTCCACCAGCATGGCGCCTGTCTCCTCGAGTTTCAGGGAATAATCAATATTATTTCATACAGGTATTGTCGGACTGAAGGGGCAGCGACCATATCGGAGTGAGATCGGGCAATAACAGTTGAATTGATGAGTATGCCGAAAAAGATCAAAAAAAGAGATGCTCAGGCACGAGGGGACTTCCCGCATATTGCCGGGAGATCACACCCCGGGCTGAACCAGGCATTATCCCTTGCCGCTGAGGCCAAAATCCTGTCTGAACTGTTCAGAAAAGGCCGGTTTGCAGAAACCGAAGAGCGTTCTCGCAGACTGTTGGATCGGCATCCCGGTTGGGTGGATGGCTGGAACATGCTCGGCGCGTGTTGTGGCGCGCTGAAGAAGCATGAAGACGCGGCGTTCAGCTTTCGCAGGGTGCTGGAACTGAAGCCCGGATATGCGCCGGCCCATCTGAATCTCGGCCTGGCGCTCAGCAGTCTGGGTAGATTGACAGAGGCGATAGAGCGTTTTAGAAGCGCGCTATCGCTTCAGCCTGATTACGCGGTTGTCTACAACAATCTCGGCCTGGCGTATCAGGACCTGGGGATGATGCCGGAGGCGCGGAGTAGTTTTGAACAGGCCATGAGAATAAAACCCGCCTACACGGAGGCCGTCAAAAACTATACGGAATCCAGAAGGTTCTCCGAGGGAGACCATGAGCTGGTATACCGTCTGGAAAAAATGGCCCGGAAGGTCGAACTGGACGAGGACAGGGGAAATCTGCATTTTTCGCTCGGCAAAATTTACAACGACATGGGGAAATACGATGATGCGTTTCTTCATTTCAACCAGGGCAACAAGGTCGAGCGAAAAAAATATCAGTACAACTGGCATGATTTTTCCGATTACATAGACCATCTGCGGAGGGTTTTTCCCGCGGATTTTATCGGGGCGCGAACAGGGGCGGGTTCCAGCTCCGAACTGCCGGTCTTTATTGTCGGCATGCCCCGTTCGGGAACGACCCTGATAGAGCAGATTATTTCAAGCCATCCGCTCGCGTTCGGCGCGGGTGAACTGACGTTTTTACATGATATGAGTCAACGGCTGGCGGCGGAACAGGCAATATTCTACCCGGAATGCATGAAAGCACTCGCCTCCGAAAGGTGCAATAATGCGGCCTCCGAATATATCGGCTTTCTGCGCGGATTCAACCGCGACGCAGTGCGCATTACCGACAAGATGCCGTCTAATTTTTTGCATCTTGGGCTGATCGCCCTGTTGTTTCCGAAGGCGAGAATCGTGCATTGCCGGCGTGGCGCCGAAGACACCTGCCTTTCCATCTATTTCCATAAGTTCCGGAACTCGCATGCGTATGCATATGACCTGGAGGAACTGGGGCATTTCTATCGGGATTACGCGGTGATGATGGACCACTGGCGGACGGTGCTTCCGACGGGGATGCTGTTTGAAATCCAGTACGAGGACCTGGTTGAAAGACCTGAGGAAATGAGCAGGAAGCTGATGGGGTTTTGCGGACTGGAGTGGGACGAGCAGTGTCTGAATGCCCACGAAAACGAACGCTCGGTCAGGACGGCGAGTTCCTGGCAGGTTAGGCAGCCCATCTACAAAACATCGCGGGAGCGCTGGCGGCGGTATGAAAAGCATCTTGCACCGCTTCTCGCGGCGCTGGCGGGGGCACAAGATTGGTAAAAAAAATTCGCAAGAAGGTCTCAGAAGCAGGTGTCGGCTCTCGGCGAGTCGCTGCGACAACGTTTACGATCCGTGATTCCGCAGCTTCTCTTGTAGCCGAAACAGCGGACCTGGCTGATCTTTTCTCGCAGCATCGGTTTCCCGAACTTGAAGAGCGCGCACGGAAACTTCTGGAACACTATCCTTCCTGGGGGCAGGGATGGAACATTCTTGGCGCCTGCTACGGCATGCAGCGGAAGAACAAGCCGGCCATGGAAGCATTCAACATGCTCTTAAGGCTCTCTCCGAATGATGCCGATGCATACCATAATCTCGGCCTTATCTTCAAGGACCTGCGAAAACTTGACGATGCGATCGCGAGCTATCGGAGGGCCATTGCCTTAAGGCCTGACTTTGCGCTGGCGCATATCAATCTCGGGAATGCGCTGCTGGACCAGGGAAAACTGGCTGATGCGGCCGAAATCCATCGTGCGGTATTAAGGCAGAGACCCGATCATCCCGAAGCGCTCAACAGTCTTGGTATAGCGCTCATGCGACAGGGAAAGATCAGGGAGGCCATAGAGAACTATCGCAGGGTGGTGGCGCTCAAGCCGAACCATGCGGAGGCATACAACAATCTTGGAATGGCGTTGAAGTCTCAGGGGAATGCAGCGGACGCGATCGAGTGCTATCACAAGGCAATCGCCTTGAGGCCGAATTTTGCCATTGCATGCAACAACCTCGGAAATGCGCTGATGGAACAGGGCAACGCCGACGCAATCGACTGGTACCGCAGTGCAGTTGCCGCACAAGCTGATTATGTGGTGGCATTTGACAACCTTCTGTTGTCGCTCAATTACAGGCCCGATATTTCCGAAGAACAGTTACTGCAGGAGCACAAGAACTGGGACATCCGTTACGGTGAGGGAGCATCTGACGGACACTTCGTATTTGCGAACACGCGGGATCCGGAGCGGCCGCTCAGGGTCGGATTTGTCTCTGCCGATCTTCGGCAGCATCCCGTCGGCATTTTCCTGATGAACGTATTCAAGGAACATGACCGACAAGCATTTCATTTCATCTGCTATTCTGAAGTGCGGATGGAAAAAGAGGATCCTCTGACAGCGAATTTGAGAAGCAATGCCGACGGATGGAGAATGACATCAAATGTCCGCGACGAAGAACTTGGCCTGATGATCAAAAACGATGGGATAGATATCCTTGTCGATCTTTCGGGACATACGCCGGGCAACCGGTTGAAGATGTTTGCTAAGCGACAGGCGCCGATCCAGATCTCGTGGATTGGCTACTTCAATACAACCGGCATAAACGCCATGGATTACATCATCATGGATCACTTGACCCTGCCGGAAGGAGGGGAGCGGTATTTTACGGAAGAGGTATTATTTCTGCCTGATGGAAGATTCTGTTATGCCCCTCCTGAATATGCCCCGGAGGTCAATAAACTACCCGCGCGCTCCAAAGGCTGTGTGACATTCGGCAGTTTCAATAATATGGCTAAGATGACGCCGGAGGTCTTTACCCTGTGGTCTGACGTGCTGAAGGCCGTGCCGGGAAGCCGTCTCATACTCAAGTGGAGAACCCTTTCCGAGGAGGAAGAAAAACAACGCGTATATGCCGCGTTTTCATCGCGCGGGATAGAATTGTCACGAATCGAACTGCGCGGCCAGACTCCGCACAGGGAAATGCTGGCTGAATATGGCGATATAGACGTCGCTCTCGACCCGTTTCCCTTTTCTGGCGGCCTCACAAGCTGCGAGGCATTGTGGATGGGAGTGCCGGTTATCACTCTGCCCGGCAATCGACCGGTTTCACGCCAGACATTTGCTTTCCTTTCGATAATGGGATTAACAGAGTTTGTGGCAGAAGCCGGAGAACAGTACGTTGAAATAGCCCGCGGATCCGTAAGCGACCTTGATCGGCTGGCCGGAATACGTTCGCGATTACGGGAGAAAATGGCCGGATCACCCCTGTGCAACGGGGGCCGCTTCGCCCGAAACTTGGAATCGCTTTTCAGGAATGCGTGGAAGATATGGTGCGATGAGCATTCTGGAGAGAATACTTAAGCCCGATGTTTTTTTATTCTGCATAAATTCACGACATACCCCCCTACCGGCTTTTGACTCATATGCTGTCAAAATATTGAACCGGAACAGATAATTCATAGTCGTTATTGTCGTAGAACTCATTAACGTTAATATCTTGATATTTGCATGTATTTGCCAAAACCTTATTTTGGCCTTATTAACAATGAGTTAACGGTATGAATACGCAGTGCTGCGATAAACGAGATGTTTTTGAGAATACCGACGGCTAAACTCCGTCTTGCCTTTAGAATAGGTGTATTTATTGCATATTAGGAGTTTGACGTAAGAGGTTAATACATGACTACTATTGAAAGTTGGTTAAGGAATCTGAAACCAGGCGGCAGGAACATTGTCCCAATCTGCGGCGGAAACAATGTCCTGGAACTTCAGCAGATCAAGGCCGCCAATGCATCTCTCTCCCCCACATTTCTCGAAAAGATGAAAGAACTATTTCAACCTGATGTGTTCATTGAAACCGGCACTTTCCTGGGTGGAACCACTGCTGAAGCGGCGGCAATATTTGGTGAGGTGCATACCATTAAAGTCAGCCCTGATCTTTTCCAACAGGCAAAACAACTCTTTCAGCATACGGATAACGTACACGTTCACCAGGGAGATTCAGCCGCCGTCTTAAAAAAAATTCTGCCCGGGATAAAGGGCAGAATTGTCATCTGGCTTGACGGCCTTTACAGCGGTATGGGGACAGGTCGGGGAAGCCGGAATCCTCCAATCCTGCGGGAAATCCAGTTGATCAAGCATTTTAAAAAAACTGACTCCGTACTTCTGATCAATGATATTCGTCTTTTTTTTCAGGGAATGAATACATCTTCCGGCACATCCGGATATCCGACACTGCGGGCATTGATCGCTGCCATCCTGGAAATCGATCCAGCCTATTGTTTTGAAATAATCGGCGATGCAGCGATTGCCTATCCATCCGCCGACGATCTGCAGGTTTCATCCGTTGTTCGCGGGTGTACCATCAGCAGGCTGTATGATGAAAATCCAGATCTGATTGACAGCGTACTCGATGCGGAAGAACATATTGCAGCGTCAGAAGTGACTGCATCCGCGGCAATATCTCAATTATGTCAGGAATACGGATTGACGGGAGCGGCCGACCGCAGCTTATACTATGTGCTGTGGGCAGGGCTTTTTCTCCATGCCAATAACCAATTCGCTGCCGCGGCCGGTCTGTTTAAAAGGCTATTGTCGATCGGATTTGATCACTGGCGGGTGCAGTGGTATCTCGCCAGGGCGGAATATGGACAAGGCAGCTTCCCGGCGGTGCATGAAGCACTCCTGGCCGTTTTGACGAACCAACCGAGCTATCATCCTGCCCGGGAACTCATGACACAATTGAAGGCGATTATGGAGGTGAGCGCCGCCTCCGGGTCCGGCAATGAGCATTTCGCGCACGACTTGAACCGGTTTTTAATCCTTTCGGCAAGAACAGAGCAGCGCTTCTCAATAGCCAGGGAGGATATTGCTCCCTGCCTTGACGATAAGCTCACGAATGCCGAAACGGACGCCCACTATATTTACCACACCGCCTGGGCGGCGCGGGTATTGGCAAAACTGACCCCCCGGGAGCATATAGATATTGCGTCAAGCCTTTCTTTTATCTCGATTGCATCAGCGTTCGTCCCGATACGATTTTATGATTACCGCCCTCCCAGGATTGAATTGAGCAATTTATCGGTAGGATATGCTGATCTGAACGCGCTGCCGTTCCCAGACAACAGTATCGCCTCTCTTTCGTGCATGCACGTTATTGAGCACATTGGGCTGGGTAGATATGGCGATGTCATCGATCCCGACGGAGATCTCAAGGCCATCCGTGAGCTGAACAGGGTTCTGTCTCCGCAGGGCGACCTGCTTCTCGTGGTTCCTGTCGGCAAGCCTCGGATCATTTTCAATGCACATCGTATTTACTCTTACGATCAGATACTGAACGTCATGAATGGATTTGATCTTGTGGAATACGCGCTCGTTCCGGACAAGAAGTCAGATGCGGTTTCACTCGTAGTCAATGCTGCAAAAGAGATAACTGATCAGCAGCGATATGGATGCGGATGCTTTTGGTTCAGGAAACGGGGAATTGCCCCCCGTCGAGCCAATATCGTCATGGCGCAATAGACATCGATCCGCGGGTGGGATGGACGGTTGCACATCAGGCTACTGTGGGGAGTATACATGAGAATATTTGCCACAACGGTTATCCGGGGTGACGCTAATTCCGAGTTAACAGGCTTTTTCTATGAGCTTGACTGGCACAAGAACTCTGTTAAATCAAAAATTCCTATTCCCGTTGATTCGTCTCACCCGTTTTGGAATGCCCGGGGAGGGAACCGGGGTGGCCGCGGGATCGTATTGAACAAGGGCATACTGTATGTGGGAACAGCCACCTCGGTCCTGAAGTATGACACGCACCTGAACCGGCTTGGATCTATCGAACAACCCCTGCTTGCGGGCCTGCACGAGATGTGGGCTGCTGCCGATGGCATCTGGGTGACAAGCACGGTGCACGATCTGGCAATGAAACTTGGATTCGACGGTGAAATACTCGACGAGTGGTGGGGAAGCGAGTCAAAAGGCCTGCAGGCAGCATTCGGATATCCAGGCCGGGCCTTGAACCTGAAGATGGATTTTGGCGCTGAGAATTTTGTTGAAGGGTATGAACAGTATTGTGCAGATGAACGGCTGCACATTAATACGGTCTGCGAATATAACAATGCGGTGTATGTTCTCGCCAACAGAACAAATGCCTTGATCCGGATCAGACCTCTGCCGGAACAGGTAATAATACGAGACGCTTCCCTCGTGTCGCCCCATAACGGCATCATAACCGAGCGCGGAGAGGCGCTGATCAACAACACGATAAAACAGACGTTGAATGTGTATGATCTGGGCAGTGGAAACAGGGTAAAGGAAATACCGACCAATATCTTTGGAGAGCGGGCATCGCTGCAGTTTGCCAAGGCAGGCTGGCAGCGCGGCCTCGCGCATCTGGAAGGTTCAAAATATCTTGTAGGGACCTCGCCTGCGGCAATCTTTGAGGTGGATATAGATACTGGAGAGGTCGGCAAGGTATTGCAACTTGACATTGATATCAGGCATTGCGTTCACGGCCTTGCGGCAGTTCAGAACTTCTGATCCGCAGAATGGATATAGCGACCATGTACAAAATAATGTTCCTGAATAACTGGGGCGGCAGTTCCGAATCAATGATCGAGCGATACCGATTTCAAACTCCCGGCAACGATGGCATATGGGACCAGCTGCGGGCAACAACGAACCCCGCTGAGGCGGATTTTTTCATCATCATGGATGGTTTGCCCGCCCGCGTTTCTGAAAACGCGATCCCGACCGCAAAAAAAATATATTTTCAGCGTGAGCCTGTGGAAATTCTCAAATATCACAAGTTCGTTGAAGACAAAGCCCTTTTCAAGGGCTCGTTTGATCGGCATTACAGCCCTTCGACATGGCACATCAAAAAATCATTCATGGAAATCCGCGACCTTCCCAGGCCGGTCAAAACAAAAAAACTCTCGTGCATCATGAGCGGCAAGGCAATGACTCCGGCCCAGCGGCAAAGGGTATTCGTCCTCCACGGCCTCAAGGAGCGCTTTCCGGATGTCGATATTTTCGGGAAAGGGCTCGATCCGAAGATCTTCGGCGCATCGTACAAGGGCGCTCTGGAATATAATCAGTTCTGCAAGTTCCGCGGACTGATCGATTACGAATACTCATATGCCGCTGAAAACTCCTCGCACGAAAATTATTTCACCGAGAAGCTTGTTGACTGTTTCCTGACCTGGACAAAACCGCTCTACTGGGGGTGCCCGAACATCGATCGCTATTTTCCATCCGGGTCATATACCTGGGTGGATATCTATGACAAGCGTGCTGTTGATCGGATCATCGAGGAGACCGGCGAACCAGTTGACTATGAAGCCCTGCGGGAGGCACGGGAACTGGTGCTTTTTAAGTACAACCTGTGGCCTTCGATCCAGAATATCATAGCAAATTATCGCGACCACATCGGTGAGGGGATATCATGAAAAAAGAAGAGTACTACAGCCAGATCGGTCAGGATGCGTTTCTGAACCGCGAGCTCTTTCATGAAAAAGAGGGTGGTTTTTTCGTGGATGTCGGCGCAACGGATGGCTTGCACTTCAGCAACACGCTGTTCTTCGAAAAATCGATGAAGTGGAAGGGAATCTGCATCGAACCCAATCCCATCGAGTTTGCGAAACTGAGTAAATCAGATCGCACCTGTATCAAGGAAAATTACGCTATCAGCGCAAAGGAAGGCGAGACCGAATTTCTTGCGATCGACGGTTACGGCAAGGGACTGAGCGGTATTATCGAAACGTACGACCCGCGGCACCTTCAGCGGATCGACCGGGAGATCCAGGGGCACAACTCGACAAAACATGTTTTCAAGGTAAAAACGATCCGCCTGCAGAAATTGTTTGACCTCCATGATATAACCTACGTGGATTACTGCAGCATCGATGTTGAAGGCGCCGAACTGCAGGTGCTGGAATCGATAGACTATGACAAGACCTATATCAAATGCTTTTCCATAGAAAATAATTATGGACTTGAAAAAGAAACAAAGCTCCTGCAAAGCAAGGGCTATCGGCTTTGGAAGCGCATTGCGTGGGACGATATATTTGTGCGCGATGACGTCCCGCAGCACCGTCAAACGCAAACCTGTCTCATGCAGCCCAAACAAATTTCCAGAGAACATGCCCGCGCGCTGATAAATTCACACCACGCCGCATTCCTACCGCTGGACAAGCCCGTTATCATGGAAGAGGTCCCGGCCGATCGGCTCGTCACCTGGATGAGATTTGACCTCATGGCAAAGTATATATATGCCCGGCACAGAGAAGCGGGCATCAGCAGCAGGTGGGCGTATGACCTTTATGGCTCCCATGAAAAGGCCTTTAACAACTATGACGAAAAGGACGGCTCCGGCAAGAAGGGCGTACAGGACTTCGTCGACTCGTTCCATCGCACCCTCGACTCCATCAAGCGGCACGGGTTCAAGTCGGACGAGACTGCCGTGCCCGTGTCGACACGCAACAATCTCATAGACGGAGCTCATCGCGTGGCGGCATGTCTTTGTTATGATCGGCCGGTAACCTTGCTCCGGTTCAATTTTGAGGGCTGGTATTATCCATACGACTTCTTCCGACAGCGTGGACTGGCGGAAGGATACCTGGATGCAATGGCGTATGAATACTGCAAATTGAAACCAAATACCCACCTGGTATTGTTGTTTCCCTCTGCCGTGGGCCATGATGATGATGTCAGGAAGATTCTTTTAACCTCCTCATCCATCGTCTACGAGAAGCCGGTCCGTCTTGCCGGCAATGGACCGTTGTTGCTGATGACGCAGGTGTACAAGGGCGAAAACTGGCTTGGCGACACCCGCAATCAGTATGCGGGAGCACAGCAGAAAGCCTCGCTCTGTTTCAAGGGCGATGCCCCGATGCGGGTGTTTGTCATAGAAACGGACTCCCCTGAAAAACTGAAGGCGATCAAGGACAGGATTCGCGACATCTACAGGATATCCAACCATTCCGTTCATATCAATGACACGCATGAGGAAACCCTGCGCGTCGGGCAGGTGCTGCTGAATAACAACAGTATTCACTTTTTGAACCACGCCAGGCTGCAGTCGTTCGCGACATTCCAGAAGAACTACGGGCTCTATCGCTCCCTGCTTGACCAGCCCGGGGTCAACAAGGACAACATCTGTTTAACGGCAAGCTCCGTCCTTGCCCTGTACGGGGTCAGGGACGCCCGGGACATCGACTACCTGCACTTCAAAGAGGCGTTACCTGCAGCGCAGGGTATCGTAAACAGCCACAATAAGGAGATAAAGCATTATCCAATCCACCGTGACGAAATCATCTTTAATCCTGAAAACCACTTCTATTTCGACGGAGTGAAAATCGCAAGCATTGATATTATCCGGAGAATGAAAGAACAGCGCGGCGAGGCGAAGGACAAAAAGGACCTGGAGCTTATTCGCGCTGCCATACAAAGCGGAGAAGAGAAGACAGGCGGCGCCGTCGGCATCATCTTCAGCAAAAACCGTGCGCTGCAGCTCGACGCCACCCTGAGATCGTTCTTCCTGCACTGCCGCGACGCTCACGCCGTCGACTTTGTGGTCATCTACACCACGTCCAACGCTGCCTTTGAGCGACAATACCACTCGCTCCGCAATGAATATCCGCGGATCAGGTTTGTCCGTGAGGCGGATTTCAGGTCCGACCTCATTTCCGCCCTGACGGGATACGAGCAGGTCCTGTTTCTGGTGGATGACAACCTGTTTATTGAGGATTTTTCCATCACCGAGGCGATCGCGTGCTTCAATGACAAGGCGGACGCCATCGGATTCTCTTTGCGGCTCGGGAAGAACATCACTTACTCTTATATGATGAACAGGAACCATGAGATGCCGGGGTTCCAGATCGTACGCAACAATATCCTCGGATTTGACTGGACCAGCGTCGCTGGCGGGTTTGGATATCCTCTCGAAGTTTCGAGTTCCATCTACCGGGTATCAGATATGCTGCACCTGTTGAAGAAGGCCGGCTTCAATAATCCAAACACATTGGAAGCCGTCCTGGATCAGGGCAAAATGGCGTACAAGGATGCAAAACATGAACTCCTCTGCTTTGACAGGGCAGTGACTTTCTGCAATCCGGCAAACAAGGTGCAATCAGTATTCGAGAACCGAAGCGGCTCCGCAGCTGACTACTCCCCAGAGAGGCTCGGTGAACTGTATGAGCAGGGTTACCGGGTCGATGTGCAGCGGTATTCCGGATTTGCCACCGATGCATACCACAAGGAAGTTGACCTGCACTTTGTCAAGAGCCCTGCTGCACAAGCGCAGCATAAAGGCCGCCGTCAGCGGCTCGTTTCGATCGTGATTTTGAATTACAACGGTATTCGGCACCTTGCCCCCTGCCTCGACTCGATTGCCCGCAACACACCTGAAGAGCATGAGGTCATCGTATTTGATAATGCATCGACTGACGGATCAAAGGAGTATCTCCGATCGAGAAAGGATATTATTCTTGTCGAAAGTCTTGAAAATCTCGGATGCCCCCCAGCCCGCGCGCGGGCGATGGCGCTCGCAAGGGGTGATTACCTGATCTTCCTGGATAATGACACTGTTGTTACAAAAGGATGGGTCGCCGGCTTCCTCAATCACGCGGGGAATTCTCCCCGGATCGGCATGATCGGGCCGCGCTCAAATTATGTTTCCGGAGCACAGCTTGTTCCTGACGTTTCGTACAAAGATCTCGGCGGGCTGGAGCAGTACGCAGTTGACTTTACCCACCGTCACAGTGGTCAATTGAGAAAGACCGTCCGGCTGGTAGGCTTTTGCATGTTTATACGCCGGGAGGTCATCGACAGGATCGGCAGCATTGACGCGTCCTTTGGTAAATTCGGGTTTGAGGATGACGATTATACCTGGCGGGCGCATCTGGCGGGGTTCACTGCAGCCATTGCGGACGATGTTTTTGTCCATCATACCGGGGGACCTCAGGGAAAAGGTGATGCCGGCTATAATAGGCATCTCCTCGACGCCTGGGAGATTTTCAAGAACAAGTGGGGTTTGCCGAAGCAGTTGAAATATGGCAGTCCGTTTGACGTGGCCTCCGTCTTTACGCAGAAGTTTGATCCCGCGAAGCATTATATTCCATTGACGCAGCGTGCCCAGGTTGAATCACTCATCTTCGTAGATCCGCTTGAGAAGCAGGTCGGCGCGGCTTTCATAAATTCAAATATGGCCGTGGCTGAACAAAAATGGGATGAGGCAATACGGCCGTTCGATACGCTCTTGTCTGAGTTCCCCGACCTCGGTGTGGCCTATGCCGGAAAGGGGTCCGTGCTCTATGCGAAAGGCGACTATGCTGAGGCTGTCGTTTCGCTCGAAAAGGCCGTTACGTTGCTGCCGGAGGAATGGGGAACCGTCTCCCAGCTGGCTGCGGCATATTATCATTCGGGAAATAAGAATGCAGCGTTCAGTATTTTGGATGATGCATATGTAAAAAATCCGAATACCGCTGATATTCTTCTGAAGCTGATTGAACTCTACCATGCAGAAGCGCAGCTTGAAAAGTCAGCCTCGTACCTGGTCGCTGCGATGGGAATCTTTCCGAATCATCCGGATGTTCTGTATTGGCTCGGCAAACTTGGCTTTGAAACCGGAGATGACGGCGCCGGCAATGAAGCACTTTCGAGGCTTAAGGTTGTTCAGCCGGACCATTCGGGGCTTCGTGAGCTTCAGGATTTGTCGACGCAATCGAGGCGGGAAGTCGCAAGTCATGTTGAACCAGACATTCAGGAACGCGGCGGGTCGTCTTCGGGACCTGAAATGGCAGCCGGAGGAAAGCACGCATTCATGAACATGTTGGAGAAAGCTGATGAACTGTGCCAAAAGGGGGAAATAGACAACGCTATTCAAAATCTAATAAGCGGCCTGTCCGTTGAGCCGGATAATGTCGCTGTTTACCATGCAGTAGTGGAGATTTTGCTTGATGCCAAACGTTTCAAGGAAGCGCTTGAGACGATTGGCTCGGTGCCTGCCGGAGATAAGGACGCAATTAAGACACTTGTTCTTACCGCATATTGCAAGGAAGGGCTTAAGTTATATGATGAGGCCGAAGAATATGCCGACAACGCCCTTCTCAGGGACCCTTTCAACGCATCAGCACTGAACCTGAAAGGCATGCTTGCATATATCCGGGGGGACAGAAAGACAGCGGAGGAGTTCTTTAATAGAGCAATAGAGTCAGACTCCGGATTTGGTGAGCCCTATACGAACCTCGGAGTGATGAAGTGGTCCGCCGGGGATAAGAGTGGCGGATTAACCTTGCTTGAAAAAGGGTTTTTCACATCGCCAAAAGCTACTGACAATGCAACACTGTACCACGCGGCTATCTCTGAATTAAAGGAATTTGAGCGTGCGATGACGGTGTTTCAGGAGATGAAGGCGCTGCATCCCCTGAATCGGAGGATTACCTTTCTCCTCATAGATATTCTTCTGCAGCAGGGGAAAGAAGGCGCGGCAATGAAGATCATTGAAGAGGAAGTTGCGGCATCGACCGCGGACGACGGGCTCCTCCAGGCAGCTCTTGCGGTACGGGAGAAGGTGGGTGCCGTGGAAATTGACAAAGCCGATAAATCGGGCACTGTTTCGCTGTGCATGATTGTGAAGAATGAGGCGACGCGTCTGGCACATTGCCTGATGAGCGTCAAGCCGGTCGTTCACGAAATGATCGTTGTGGATACAGGTTCCACGGACAGGACAAAGGATATTGCCAACGCTCTTGGGGCAAAAGTATTTGATTTCGACTGGACCGGAGACTTCTCCAAGGCCAGGAACTTCTCCCTGTCAAAGGCCTCAGGGAGGTGGATTTTTGTCCTTGATGCTGATGAGCTTATTTCATCGCTGGACCATGCCGAATTTGCCGATATGGTCCGAAAAGCAAACCCGAAGGCAACGGCATATAAGATCCTCACCAGAAATTATTCAAGCATACCCGGCGCGCAGGGCTGGACTTTGAACCAGGGGGAGTATCCCCTTGAGGAGAAGGCTGCCGGGTGGCTGCCAAGCTGGAAGGTCAGGCTGTTCGCCAACAATGAACTGGTCAGGTTCGAAGGCGCGGTCCACGAAATTGTGGACGGCACGTTGAAAATGGCGGGCATATCGATCAAAACCGGACGCATTCCGGTGCACCATTACGGCATGCTTGACAGGACGAGGCAGGCGGAAAAAGGAGAGGCATATTATCTCCTTGGCAAAAAGAAGCTGAATGAATTGGAAAATGATCCAAAGGCGCTCATGGAACTCGGCATTCAGGCGGGAGAGCTCCAGAAGTTTGACGAGGCCCTTGGCATATTTAAAAAGGTTTTGAATATTGACCCGAAATATCCGATGGCCTCATTTAATATTGGACTCGCATATTCGGCGCTCGATAATTATGCGGACGCCCTTCCCTTCTTCATGGAGGCATATACCCTTAATTCCGGGCACAGGGAGACGCTTGTTGAATATGCCCGGTGTGAACTGATGATCGGCGATATCCCGCATGCGGTAGCCCTGCTGGAGGATGTTGTGCGAAGCTTCCCAAACAGCATTGTTGCCGAGAGCTTGCTTGCGGTGACATATTGCCTGAACAATGCCTCGGACAAAGGGCTTGAGCTCCTTGACCGGCTTAAGGAGAAACGTATTGATACCGCTACCCACGTCTGCAGGCAGGGCCGGGTCCTGATGTCGCACGGTAAGTTGGAGAGCGCACTGACCCTCCTCTCCTGCGTGCTGCATACTTCCCATGCAAAAGAAGAGACGAGGAAACTCTTTGAGGAATACCAGAGCCAAAATAACCGTAACGAAAAAATAACAGCCGGGATTAAACAAAAGGCGCTTGAGGCAATTCAGAAGGCAGGCAGGTTATTCGCTGAAGAAAAGGACGATGAGGCCTTGAATGCGGTTATGGAGGGTATCTCTCAGGCGCCTGAGGAAAATGCAATCTATTATTTTCTGGCCCGGATGCTTATCGAATTAAAGCGTTATCAGGATGCGCTCGATGCGCTTCAGAACCTGCCTGAACAGGCGCAGATTAACGTGGAAAGGCTTGAGTTGGCGGGCTATGCAAAAAATGGTTTGGGGCTTGATGATGAAGCAACGGAGTTGGCGGACCGGCTTCTTTTATTGAATACCGGTTCAGCTCCGGCCCTGAATCTTAAAGGCATCCTTGCGTATAAAAGCGGTGATACCGGTTCTGCCGAGAATTTTTTTCTGAGGGCCATCGCGAGCGATCCCGGTTACGGAAATCCGCATACCAATATAGGCATACTTAGATGGGCCGCTGACAGGAAACATGAGGCCCTGGACTTCCTTGAAAAAGGTTTTGTCCTTTCACCGGCAAGCATTGACAATGCGACCGCCTATCATAACGCGGTCTCATCACTCGGGGAACTCAAACGTGCAGAACGCTTGTTTCGCGAAACGAAGGCGGTTCATTCCGGGAACAGAAGGATCATTTTCTTACTTATAGATATTCTGATACAGCAGCAGGATTTTATCAGGGCGATGGCGGAGATTGAGAATGCCATGATAACGTTCGGCCCTGACAACGCCATCCTTAAGGCGGCAATCGAAATTCGCGCAAGAATCGGCCCAAAAGAGCTCGACCGGACCTCAAATAAAATGGGAACGCTGTCGGTCTGCATGATCGTTAAAGATGAAGAGCGGCATCTGGCCCGATGTCTCAGGAGCCTTGAACCGGTTGCTGATGAGCTCATCGTCGTTGACACCGGATCGTCAGACCTGACAAAAGATATTGCCAGGGCTTTCGGCGCAAAGGTGTTCGATTTTGCCTGGACGGGCAGCTTTGCCGAGGCGAGAAACTATTCGCTCTCTATGGCGCAGAGCGACTGGATTTTGCACTATGATGCCGACGAGGTATTGTCCCCGCTTGATTATGATGCCCTGACGTCCCTCCTTCGCACGCAAAAGTCCTCCTCCGCGGCCTTCCAACTGACGGCCCGGAACTATACCCTGGACCAGCCGCAGGGCTGGACCGCAAACAACGGGCAATACCCCGATGAGGAGGCAGGCACCGGCTGGCTGCCTTCAACCAAGGTGCGGTTGTTTGTGAACCGGCCGGACGTCCGTTACGAGGGCCATGTCCATGAGTTGGTAGAACCCTCTCTGGCCAAGGCCGGCATAACGATCAAACCCTGCAGCATCACGGTCCATCATTACGGCAGGCTTGATCGTGAGAAGACAAAGGCCAAGGCGGAAGAGTACTATGTGCTCGGCAAAAAGAAGCTGGAAGCGTCCGGCGATAACCTGCTTGCTCTTAAAGAACTCGCTATCCAGGCCGGAGAAATAAGAAGATGTGAAGAAGCAATCGAGCTTTGGAAACGGTTTATCAACCTCGGGGTCAAGGGCGAATCGCTGGTCCTTGCCCTGCATAACATGGCCTGTTCATACTTTTACCTCGGGAGATATGCAGACGCCCTGGCAACATCAAAAAAAGTCATCGAACTCGGCTCGGACATGAAGGAAAATGTTATTACCTATGCCAAAAGCGAACTGTGCGCCGGTGAGGTAATGAAAGCGGTTGCCGCCCTTGAGCGTCTTCGCCTCAAAGAGCCGGAATATCCTTTGCTCTATATCGTGCTGGCCATTGCATCTCTTGTTAAAAACAATCAAGGAAGGATGCCCGAGATCCTCGCCAAACTAAAAGACAAGCAAATACATATCGGCAACTATCTCAATGGCTTCGCGGAAAACTTCATCAAAGCGGGAAAAGACGAATATGCGATTGCCCTGCTTGAGGCATCCATGGAAATCAACGGGGTCAGCGAAGGTTGTCAAAAACTGCTTGCTGAATGCCGCGGCAGGGTGCAAAATCATAATGAAAATGCGCTTTCAAATGGCTGTGCTGTTCATTAGCACGGCACAAATATATATGTTTATTGCGGTCGTTGCGGGTGAAGAAATATCGGGTAAAAAACGACATCCTTGTATCACCGCGTCGCCATCAGCGTTCCTCGCAATGACATTTATAGAGTTCTTCCGCGACCTGTTATGCGGGATTGCCTCTCAAACCGGCAGCCAGGCTCAAATTTATACTAATAATAATATCCAATTTGTCGCGTAAAGGATTGGCAAGAACATCGATTATTCTTTTGTCGATGAAAAGACTCAAACTGAGAATATCCTGCTTTAATTTCTTTGGCAAAGGATTATCTTCTTTGGCAAGCTCCCCCTGAAATATGGACCAGATTATCTGGTTGAATCTTAACGCTTCGCTCAGTCTGGCGTCGCGATCGGCTGCATCCCAGTTCAACTGACATTCCGTAAGTTTGAGAGCGGCCTGATTTAGAACGGACGCCTCTATGTCCCGGCCTGTTTCCGTAAGTTTTTCCACTTTCCTATATGCCTGCATTTGCGTTGCGTACATGGTTTATAGCCTCCTGTTCATAATCTATCAATTTTTTTACCAGCTTCAGCGCCTGATAGTACTTGTTCTGAAGAATGTTCTCGCTGATCTCCTGGAGCAGCGGCTTTCTGCTCGGCGCAGCCTCCGCAACGTCCTTCACCAGGTCCCAGTAGGTTTTATGATGTTCGGAAAGGTTCTTCCCGTCCACATACATCAGCTGAACCACAAAATAAATCTTCTTGCACGGCGAATCCGCGTCCACCAGGCCCAGGATGTCTTTTCCCCTGAGGAGCGGCACATCATTCTCGACGAGAAACTCGCTCTTAGCGCCCCCGTTCGTAATAACCGCGCCGCCGATGATCAGGCGCTCGTGGGGTTTTAGTGTGATCTTTAGTGCCATTTTACACCGCCGTGTCGCGCTTTGAGCTTACACTTTTATACTGACCATGGTGCCGGGTCCCACCAGTTTGCTGCTGTCGAAGACGACCTCCGGACTCTTTGCGGTGATCTCATCCTTGTATTGCTTGATGTCCTTCAATGCTGCGGCAATCTCCGCATCCGTGGGTTGGTCTGTCAGCTTTTCGGAAGTCAACTTCTTCTTCAATTCGGGTTGCAGCGATGCTTTCTGGATCTCCTCCTGGACTCCATTGATCCCTTTGATCAGCTCGAGCCGCTGGGGACTCCCAGCCGGGAAAAAAGGCGGAAAACTGTTCATGATTTCATCCAACTGGTTCTTTATATAACTGGCACTGGCCAGATTCGTCGACACCTGCGCCTTCTGAATGCCCGCGGCCGATGCGCCGCTGCGAGGCCGGTCGGACAAGACTCCGCTTTTTACGGGCGCACTTGTGTTATCGACCAAACTTGTTTGTATTGTTATAGGGTTGATCTCCATGTCCGGTTCCTCTGTTGTTCGTATTTAGAAAATGACGGGAGGCGTCCTGCCTCCCGTCTCATTCAAACAATAACCGAATACTAACTAGGCGAACAGTCTCAGAACTGACTGGGCGGCCTGCGAGGAGAGGCTTAATGCCGTGGTGCCGAGTGACTGTCTCGTCTGCAGCATCAGCATGCTGGCGCCTTCCTGGTTCATGTCCGCGAGGGTAAGATTATCGGCGCCGGTCGTCAGAACACTGCCCAGTGCGGTCGAAAAATCCTGCCTCGTCTGGATGACGCTGAGGTTGTTGGACATTTGCGAAGAGCCTGTCTGCAATGACACCAGTGCATTGCTGAGCTTTGCGGTGTCGGACGTGATAGCATCCGATGTCGACCAACCATTCTGCGCTGCTGTCAGGCCCAACCCCGTGCTGGTCGCATCCATACCCTGCACGCTCAGCGAATGGCCGTTTCCAAAGTTAACGACCATGGCCGATGCGGATGCATTGGTCAGGAGGTTTGCCCCGCTGAATGAGGAGTCAGCCGCCATGGCGTCTATCTGCTCCAGTATTGTTTTATACTGGCTGACCAGGCTTGTCAATTGATCGCTGGACTGGCTGCCGGCGGCAAGGTTTGTGAGTGACATCGAACCTGCGGCGGCAACGAGATCTGACGTAATATTATGAGTGCCAAGTATCCCTGGCTGACCCACTGAAGTATCAGACGCTACCGCTGAAAGTATGATGCTGTTGCCGTTTATCGACTCAACCTGGTAGGCAATCCCCAATCCGATAGTCGCATCAGTACTGATTGCCGCTGCAAGGTTTGCGGCGACCTGGGCATTGGAATACATCACCCCGTGGCTGGTTCCGATGCTAAACGTATCGGACCCGGAGGTTACATCTCCGGTAACAGCTGTGAATATGGTATTTGTTCCGCCTACATCGATGGTTATGGTGTCGCTCATCGCAACATTGTTCACCGTAATCTGCTCTCGGGAATACGTACTGGTGGCGGTGCCTGTTCCTTTAACGATATTTGCCGCCATCGAAGAGGATGCTTGAATCAAATCGGAGGTAATATCATGACTGCCATTTATCCCCGGCTGACCGACTGAAGTATCAGACGCTACTGCTCCAAGATTGAGAACATTGCCTTTTACCGATTTGACTTCATAGGCAATCCCCAAGCCGATAGTCGCATCACTGCTGATTGCAGCGGCAAGGTTTGCGGCGACCTGGGCATTGGAATACATGACCCCGTGGCTGGTTCCGATGCTGAACGTATCAGACCCGGCGGTTACATCTCCGGTAACAGCTGTGAATATGGTACTTGTACCGCCTACATCGATGGTTATAGTGTCGCTCATTGCAACATTGTTCACCGTAATATTGGCGGTATCATACTGGCTGCCTGATGCGCCTGCGGTATTAAGACCGGCTGCTGATGCTGCAAGCGCCTTTGCGGAGCTGATTAGAGCGGAAATATTGGAAATGCCCTGGTTTGCCGCCTGAATGGTCTGGATGCTGTTCGACATGCCGTCTTTGTAGCCGGCCAGATCAGCGGCGCGACCGTTCAGCGCCTGTGCGGCAAAATAGTTGACAGGATTGTCAAGTGCGCTGTTGACCTTCAGTCCCGAGGACAATCTCTGCTGTGTTTGGTTGATGAGTTTAACGGTGTTCTGAAGACTGACGAGATTGGCACGCATGCCTGAGGTTAATGTGACATCATTGATAGCCATGGTAAATCTCCTTTTTCTAAGGGTTAAATTTTTCCGGCATTCTTGCCGGCGTTCGGAGGTTTCGGGTTGGTCTTTTTTTCTGCTTCACTCCTCCTTCCTGACCAGTATGCCTTCCACCTTCTTGACAGTCTTATCGGCGCCGTCTTTCAAAACTTTAGCCGCTGCAAAAATACACCACGGAGAGCGCAGCCTCTCGGTCTGTAAATTCCGCTAAAGTTTTAATAAATATATCCGATGAAAAGACCGAGGGTATCTCCATTTGGCTCCTTTACACACCGGGAGGGTAAACTCATGACGGTTTTCCCATTTCAAATCAACGAAGTAATGCACCTGTATAACAGGGTCTCGAAGCTCAAGCCGTCAAATATTCTTGAAAAAGAACAGCCGGAACCACAGGACATCGTACATATTTCAACAGAAGGCAAGAAGCGTCAGATCCTCGAACAGACTCGGAGCGATGTGCTCGAGCGGATACGTGATGCGAAGTGATCGTGTTGGATAATAATCCGTCATGGAAAAAAGAGCTTTCAAAATACTTGTTGCCGATGATGACGAGATAGCGCGAGATGTTATTACGACGCTCCTGGGCAATGAAGGATACGCCGTTGCGGCTGTTTCCGACGGCCTCGCGGCCGTCAGCCGCCTCAGGGTCGAGGAATTCCATCTCGTCATCACCGACCTCATGATGCCCGGCGCGGACGGGATCGAGGTGCTAAAATATGCCGTTAGCAACAATCCCGACGTTGCCGTGGTCATCCTTACCGCCTACGGGACCCTTGATACCACGCTCAAGGCAATCAAGGAAGGCGCTTACGATTACCTCACCAAGCCCTTCAAGACCCTCGAGATCCTCATTCTCGCCGAGAGAACATACAGGCGAGCGCTCCTTATCGCCGACAACAGGGAGCTGAGAAGAAATTTGCGGGACACATACCGCGATATGGAACTGCTCAAAACAGTCGCTGCCGGCGATAACCCGTCGGTGACAACAGGCTGGCTGGAGCGGCTTGCGCAGTTAACAACAATGAATGTTCTCCTGCCCCAGGAAGCGGAAGTGCTGAGGGAAAGGCTCATTACTGGAAATGGAAAAAAGCAGGATATTAATAGTCGATGACGACCCCCTCATCAGGGACGTTCTCGCCGATATATTTACTCACGCCGGCAACTATGCCGCGGAAAGCGCGGGAGACGGATATGCGGGTATAAATAAAGTCCGGGATAACGATTACGATGTCGTTTTTGCCGACCTCACCATGCCGGGCCTCAGCGGCATTGACTTCATGCGGGAGGCGCGCAAGCTCAGGCCTACCCTGCCGGTCGTGGTAATCACCGGCCACTCCACAATGGATAATGCGGTGAACGCCATGCGCGAAGGCGCCAGGGACTTCATTACCAAGCCCTTTAATGTCGCGATTATTACGTCCGTCGCCGACCGCATCGTGGGCGAAAAAAAGCTCCTGAACAGGATCACCGTCGGCGGCGCCGGTTCCGAATCCTTTATCAGCCGCTTGAATGCCGAGCTCTTTAAAAAGCTCCAGGAAATCGGCATCCTCCAGTCCATCAGCACCGAGCTTGACGCTCTGTATGACAACAAGGATATCTACGAAAAAATCGTTGAAATGGTCTCCCGGCTGCTCATGGTGCGGGAGGTGTCCTTCGGCATCATCGAAAACGGCATCCTCAAGATTCGGCGCGCCATCGGCGCGGTCAACAAGGAGATCGCCATTGCCGGCAGTGTGTTCGAGCGCGTGATAGAAACCGGGAACCATTACCTCGCGACGTTCGGCGAAGTCAACCCCCATTCCGGGAAGCTGCTCACCTCTCCGTTCTTCGCCATTCCCTTTTCCATCAACGATGAGGTCTTCGGCATCCTGAGCCTCACAAACAAGGGGGATGGCAGCTTATTCACCGACGACGAGGTTTCGCTCGCCCTCACCTTTGCGAAGAAAGCCGCCCAGCGGATCGAGAACAATGCTCTATATGAGGTCTTTTACAACAACCTGATCAATACGCTGCGCTCCCTGGTCAACAGCATCGAGGCGCGGGATTCCTATACCAAGCAGCATTCGGAGCGGGTCACCTCCTATGCGCTCCGTATCGCGGACGTCATGGATCTGGGCGCCGAGGAAAAGGACGCCCTCCGGTTCGGCGGCTATCTCCACGATGTCGGCAAAATAGGGGTGCGCGATACCATACTGCTGAAGCCCGATCGGCTCACGCCAGGAGAAATTAACGAGATTCGGTTGCATCCGGTCATCGGAGGTAATATAATTAAACCATTGCGGTTTTTTCCGAAGGAACGGGAGATCATCCTTCATCACCATGAGAAATTCGACGGGACCGGCTATCCCGACGGCCTTGCCGGCGGGCAGATCCCGGTCTCCGCCCGGATTCTCGCGGTTGCGGACACCTATGACGCCATGACCTCATCACGACCGTACCGCACCGCTCGGAGCCACGATGTTGCGATCGCGGAACTTATCCGGTGCTCGAACACCCAGTTCGACGGGGCAATTGTTCGGGCTTTTTTGCAAACGCTGAAGTAGATAATAAGGAAGGCCATGGCACTGCAACCAGGCGACCATATCCGCTATCGTTTATTGCCGGAAACCACCGCTTTCGGCGCCATCATTCAGACCATCGATGAGAACGTCATTGTTCTGCGTCTTGATCCGGACGCGCCGTCGCACATCCCCGTCGGCCAGGACATAGTTATTCCGGAACCGGATGCGGAGACTGATTATTACAACGAGGTCATCGGCCGCGACAAAACAACCCTGCGTCTCAAGCGGCTCTGGACGGGAAGCCGGGACTATTTCCGGGTTAACGATGCCTTCCCTGTCCTGTACAAAAAGGTGGAGGGCAATGAGAATGGCCGTGAGTCCAGGGTCATCCCGGGCTTTGGCGTCGAAACGAACGACCTGGAGGCGCCCGACGAAACGATCAGCCCGTGGCTGCGAAAAATGCTGTTGGATATAAACGCCCGGCTGGGGCTGGTACTTACGAAACTCAACCTGGAGAGCGAGGGGCTGAGCAGATCGGAGAGTATCCCGGTCAATATCAGCGCCGCGGGCCTGCGCTTCACCATGGACGGCCAGGTCCAGGTAGGAGACACCATCGAGGTAAAAATGCTCCTCCCTGCCTCACCGCCGGTCGGGATAGTGACCTATGGCAGCGTTACACGCGTGGAGAAACTTGGGGTTGGCGGTTTTGACGTTTCTGTGAGCTTTCTTGATATGGATGACGAAGTGAGGGATATTATCATACAGTATGCGCTGAAGCGCCAGCGTAAATTCATACGCAGGCAGCGGCAACGGGGGGCGAACACCTGATGGATCGTGCGAGCTATATAGGATTGACAATCGGCCTCGCGGCGATCGTCGGGGGGAACATGCTCGAAGGGGGCAGGATCGAGTCCATCCTCCAGCCGACTGCGGCACTGATCGTATTCGGCGGCACCGCCGGGGCCACCATATTGAGCTTTTCTTTCAGTGATATTGTTAAAGCGGTTGCGTCGCTCAAGCTTGTTTTTTCCGAAGAGGCGGTCGACTCCGAGGCGTTGATCCAGGACATCATTCGTTACTCGGGAATTGCAAGAAGGAACGGATTCATTGCCCTGGAAGCGGAAGTGCCGATGATCACGAATACATACTTCATGAGGGCGCTTATGCTGGCCATCGACGGCATGCTCCCGAAACAGCTTATCGAAACGATGAACCAGGAGAACGCCACCTTCGAGGACGAAAAGCGGCGCATTGCAAAGGTCTTTGATACCGCGGGCGGGTTTTCACCAACCATAGGGATCATCGGGGCGGTCCTGGGTCTCATACACGTAATGGAGAACCTCTCCGACCCCTCGAAGCTCGGGGCGGGCATTGCCGTTGCCTTTGTGGCGACCATTTACGGCGTCGGCGCCGCAAATCTCATCCTGCTCCCCGTCGCCCGCAAGCTCATCAACCGCCTGAACAGGGAACTTTCCCTTCGTGAGATGATACTTGAAGGCGTCGTGGGAATACAATCCGGGATGAACCCGCACTATCTCGAGGAGAAACTCAGGGCCTTTGTTGAGGGGAGGAAATAACTCCTCATGAGAAAAAGACGCAAAATGGAAGAGCACGAAAATGCCGACAGGTGGGTGGTTTCATATGCCGATTTCATCACACTGCTGTTCGCGTTTTTCACGACCATGTACGCCATCAGCCACGTTGATCTCGGCAAGCTCGCGCTCTTTTCCGGCTCCATGAAGTCCGCGTTCAAGGCGACCGGCGTCAGCCCGACCGGCACAACCGTCATAGAAGGCATCAAGTCGATCAACTATGCGGATGTCGGCCTGGAGAAGAACCTCCGGGAACAATTCTCGAAATTTGCTATAATAGAAGGTATTGCGATCTCCCGCGAAGAGCGGGGTGTCGTGCTTTCGTTCGGCGACTCATTTCTCTTTGAGAGCGGTTCGGCGGACCTGAGAGAAACGGCGCGACCGCTGCTCACGACCGTTGCTTCGCTCATCACAAAATTCAACAGGGCAATCATCATCGAAGGACATACGGACAATATCCCCATTCGCAGCGCGCGGTATTCGTCCAACCTTGACTTGTCCACGGCGCGGGCCGCGCGCACTTTCATGTATCTGTTGAGCGAAGACCCCTCGATCCACCCCGAACGCATTTCCACTGCCGGATACGGGGAATACCGGCCCGTCGCATCGAATGCAACGCCGGAGGGAAGAGCGCTTAACAGGAGGATAGATATCATCTTTGTCTCCAGCAAGGACGGCGCATAAGATACTGTTCATCGAGGACGGCGCAGAACTCTGCGAACGGCTGCGCGCGGCTTTTTCGCAGTCCGGGTCACGAAGGCCGCTTGAATTCGCCTCCACCATCGTGGCGGGGATCGACGTCCTGCAACGGGAACTTGTCGATGTCGTGGTCGTCAACCAGGCCCTTGCCGGAGACAACACGCCTGATCTGCTGCGGCGCTTGAACACGACCGGAAAGGCGACCCCGGTCATCCTGATTACCGCACGCAGCGACGAGGAAGCGACGCTGCAAGCGCTCAGGGAAGGCCTGGATGAGTGTGTAAGTAGCGACGTCCGATCCGTTGACTTTCTTCCGTTCCTTGTGGAGCGCGTCATTGCCCGGGCCGAGGCGGAAAGAGAAGAAGCTGAGAGTTCTCACGCCATCATCAGAAGTCAGAAACAATGGATGGCGATCATTGATGCCATCACCGACTACATCTTCGTGCTTGACAACCAACATCGGCTGGTACGGGTGAACAATGCGTTCGCGACGGCCTTCGGCATGCACCCGAAGGAGGTCCTCGGCAGACAATGCGGCGATTTGTTCGGCGCCGATATATCGAACAAGGTCGACCAGGGGAGCATGCTTAGGGACGGCGGGCCGCGTATTTACGAAAAGACCATAGGCGACAACGTGTATCAGATCAGCATCTTTCCCTTGCAGGAGAACGACCAGGCGCTGTCAATACATGTGATGAAGAACATCAGCGAGGTGAAGAGACTGAAGGACCAGCTGTACCATTCCGACAAACTTGCGTCAATCGGCCTTCTCGTTTCCGGCGTCGCTCACGAGATCAACAATCCCCTGACCGGCGCCATCGCCTATACCGAACTCCTTGCGATGAAGGTCGCCGATGAGAGCATTAAGCCTGATCTGAAAAAAATCCTGGACAGCGCTGAGCGGTGTAAAAGAATCGTGGACAATTTGCTGACCTTCTCCCGCCAGAAAACGCCTTCAAAAAGCCTCGAATCGGTGAACAGTATCATAGACCGGGCCGTCGACCTCCGGGGCTACTGGCTCAAGTCGAGCAATATCGAGGTTGTAAAATGCTATGATACGGTATCAACCGTTTATGTCGATGCGCAGCAGATCCAGCAGGTGATACTCAATATGCTCCTCAACGCCGAGCAAACGATCGTTGCTGCCGGAATCAGGAGTGGGAGGATCACGTTCACCACCCGATACGAACGGGACAACCGCAGGGTCGTTATCACGGTTGCTGATAACGGACCCGGAATTCCTCAGAAGATCATGTCGAAGATCTTTGATCCTTTTTTCACCACCAAACCCGTGGGGGTGGGAACAGGGCTGGGGCTCTCGATTTCCCATGGCATTATAGCCGAGCATGGCGGTACGATTCGGGCCGGGAATGTCGAGGGCGGGGGCGCTGCATTCACCATAGAACTCCCGACAGGGACGGTCGCGCTCCAAGGCGCGCCTGACTTTAAAGAAAGCGAGCGCGTGTAATAACCTATGTTTGCGATCATCGGCATCATCGTAGTGCTAAGCGCTGTCAT
>Ga0334722_10001470_pt1 | contig 29323 bp, 29 predicted proteins | sample C3_bottom_MG_FD_207210 | JGI IMG/M metagenome (GOLD analysis project Ga0334722, IMG submission 207210) | Sediment microbial communities from Yellowstone Lake, YNP, Wyoming, USA - C3_bottom | ecosystem: Environmental > Aquatic > Freshwater > Lake > Sediment | place: USA: Wyoming | collected... | reverse complement strand
GAGCTGTCCCTAGTACGAGAGGACCGGGATGGACGCACCGCTAGTGTACCAGTTGTCCTGCCAAGGGCACCGCTGGGTAGCTATGTGCGGAAGGGATAACCGCTGAAAGCATCTAAGTGGGAAACCCACCCTGAGATGAGGTATCCCGGGGATTCAATCCCCCTCAAGGGCCCTCGTAGACTACGAGGTTGATAGGCCGGGTGTGTAAGCGCAGCGATGCGTTCAGCTGACCGGTACTAATTGCCCGTGAGGCTTGACCACTATTCAACGGATGAAAGAATTCGGACGCTTTCCGAAAGCGATCGGTTGGCGCGTAAAGCAGCGCGCTTCGGTTTATGCCTTTCGGTGGCGATGGCGGAGAGGAAACACCCGTTCCCATCCCGAACACGGAAGTTAAGCTCTCCAGCGCCGATGGTACTGCGGGGCTGCCCCCGTGGGAGAGTAGGTCGCCGCCGGATTTAATTTACGAGCCCTTGCGCCGGATGGAGCAAGGGCTTTTTTTTTAGGAGCTGATCCATGTCCGGTCACAACAAATGGAGTTCGATCAAGCACAAGAAGGGGAAGGCCGACGCCCAGCGCGGGAAGGCGTTCACCAAGATCACCCGCGAGCTCATCACCTCGGCGAGGATCGGCGGGGGCGATCCCTCGGGGAATGCGCGCCTGAAAGCCGCGATCCAGGCCGCCCGCGCGGTCAACATGCCCAACGACAACATCCAGCGGGCGATCAAGAAGGGGACGGGGGAGCTGGAGGGCGTCTCCTACGAGGAATATCTGTACGAGGGGTACGGCCCCAACGGAGTGGCCGTGCTCGTCAAGGTCCTGACCGACAACAAGAACCGCACGGTCGCCGACGTCCGGCACATCTTCACGAAGCACAACGGCAGCCTCGGAGAGACCGGCTGCGTCAACTGGATGTTCAGCAAGAAGGGCTCCATCGCCGTTCCCAAGGAAACCCTCGGTGAGGAAAAGCTGATCGAAATCGCCCTGGAGCTCGGGGCCGACGACGTCGCCAACGACCCGGAGTCCCACGAATACGAGGTCCAGTGCGAGCCGGAAGGTTTCGAGGACGTCAAGAGGGGGCTGCAGGAGAAGGGGATCAAGGTCGGCACCGCCGAAGTGGCGATGGTCCCCCAGACCACCGTCCACCTGGAAGGCAAGGCGGCCGAACAGATGCTCCGCCTGATGAATGCCCTCGAGGAGTCCGACGACGTCCAGAACGTCTGGGCCAACTTCGACATCTCCGACGAAGCGATGGAGGCGTTCGGGTGAGGGGCTGGCGAACGCCCTCAGATGCATAGCTTTCGCAGGATCCTCGGCATTGACCCCGGCTCCCTTCGGACGGGATACGGCATCCTCGACGTTCGTGGAAATACGATGTCGCCGATCGCCTGGGGCGTCATTCGCACCGACGCATCCGGTTCTTTCCCCGACCGGCTCCACCACATCCATGAAAAGCTCACCGAGGTGATTCTGCGCCACAAGCCTACCGAGGCGGCCGTGGAGAACGTCTTCCTCGCCAAGAACGCGGCGTCCGCCCTGAAGCTGGGCCAGGCCCGCGGAGCGGCGATCGTCACCTGCCGCGCCCATGGGATCCCCGTCCACGAGTACAGCGCGAAGGAGATCAAGATGGCCGCCACCGGTTACGGAGCTTCGCCGAAGGAGCAGGTCGGAGGGATGGTGTGCCGGCTGCTGGGCATCCGCGACGAGATCCCCCCGGACGCATCCGACGCGCTGGCGATGGCCTTCTGCCGTGCCGTAACGCGGGACATCGTCCGCTAGCATCCCTCCCGAAACGCGCGACGAAGACGCATCTTCCTCCTCGGACAAGGGGCCCGGAGATCGTGATATGATTCTGAACCATGATTGACCACCTGCGCGGCCGTCTGGCGGGGGGAGGGAAGGATTTCGTGGTCGTGGAGTGCGCGGGGATGGGGTTCCGCGTGCACGTGTCCGCCGCCACCCGCAGAGAATTGCCTCCGGAAGGGGAGAGCTGCGTCGTCCGGACGCACCTGCACTTCCGCGAGGGGGGAGCCGACCTGTACGGGTTCTCCTCGGAGACCGAGCGGGAGATCTTCCTCGCGGTGATCGGGGTGAGCGGCGTGGGCCCGAAGTCGGCGGTTTCCGTCCTGTCCGTCCTGGGAGTCGCCGGCGTGCTCGCGGCGTGCGCCCGGGAGGACGCCGCGGCCTTCACGCAGGTGCCGGGGATCGGGAAGAAGCTGGCGCAGCGGATCGCGATGGAGCTTCCGGACCGCCTTCGGAAGGTGGCGATCGAGCTTTCGCAGGCTGCCGGCACCGACGGAGACGCCCCCCCGTCGGCGCCCGAGTCCGAGGCCGTCCTGGCTCTCGTCGCGCTCGGATTTTCGCGCGCGGAGGCGCAGATCGCCGTTTCCAGGTCCCGGAAGGAGATCGGCGGCGATCCGCCGGCGGAGGCCCTGGTCCGCCGGGCGCTGAAGCAGATGTCCGCTCCGCGGCGCGGCTAGAGGAGCGAAGGAAAGGCGGCGGAGAGAACGAATGGAAAGTCGCATCGTGGACCCGAGGGTCGGCAACGAAGACGGAGCGCTCGATCTGTCGCTGCGGCCGAAGCTCCTCGCCGATTTCATCGGACAGCGGCAGATCGTGTCGAACTTGCGGACCTTCATCGACGCCGCGAAAAACCGCGGCGAGCCGCTCGACCACGTGTTGCTTTCGGGGCCGCCGGGCCTCGGGAAGACGACGCTCGCCCACATCATCGCCAACGAGATGAGGGTCGGGATCCGGACGACCTCCGGTCCCGCCATCGAGCGCAAAGGGGACATCGCCGCCCTCCTGACCGCGCTGGAGCCGGGCGACGTGCTGTTCATCGACGAGATCCACCGCCTGGGCCGCGTCGTCGAGGAGCTGCTGTACTCCGCGATGGAGGATTTCGCCCTCGATATCATCCTCGGGCAGGGGCCGTCCGCGAAGTCCATCCGTCTCTCCCTCCCGCGATTTACCCTGGTGGGGGCGACGACGCGCACGGGGCTTTTGACCTCTCCGCTTCGCGACCGGTTCGGCGTCGCCTTCCGGCTGGAGTTCTACCGACCGGAAGACCTGGAAGAGGTGATCCGACGGTCGGCAAGGACGATGTCCATCCCCATCGACGGCGAGGGGGCGGGAGAGATCGCGCGCCGGTCACGGGGAACCCCCCGCGTGGCCAACCGGCTCCTGCGGCGGGTGCGGGACTTCGCCCAGGTGGAAGGGGACGGGCGGATTCACCGGAAGATCGCCGACCACGCTCTCCTGAAAATGGAGGTGGACCAGGAAGGACTGGACGTGATGGACCGGAAGATCCTCCGCGTCATCCTCGAAAAGTTCCAGGGCGGGCCCGTCGGGGTGGAGACGATCTCCGCTTCGATCAGCGAGGAGCGGGACACGATCGAGGATGTGTACGAGCCGTTCCTGCTCCAGCAGGGATTTCTGAAACGGACCCCGCGCGGCCGGGTGGCTACGCCGGCGGCCTACCGGCACCTGGGGGTGCCGGTCCCGAAAACGGCGGTGCAGGACACGCTGTTCGGGGAGTAGCAAGAGGATCCCTCCCTCATGTTGTCATCTTGCCGCAGAACTTGTTGCAATCTTGCCACACCTTGTTGGAATCCCGGACGGATATACATATATCGTATTGATTATATTGAGTTATTATTTAGTCAGAATTGGTACGAGGATTGCTGGGCTTATTGGAGGGTATTCCGGAGGTCCTTGTGAAGATTTACCAGCGGACGATTTCCACGTGGGTTCAGTTTTCCGGGATAGGACTGCACACCGGGATGCCGTCGTTCGCGCGGATCCTCCCGGCGGCTCCCGATACCGGCATTGTGTTCCGGCGCACCGATAATGGCACGGAGATCCAGGCCTCCGTGGAAAACGTGATCGAGACGGCGTATGCGACCGTACTCGCTTCCGGGGGCGCGAGGATCTCCACCGTCGAGCATTTCCTTGCGGCCCTCTGGGGGATGGAGATCGACAACGCAGTCGTCGAGGTCAACGGCCCCGAGCTGCCGATCCTGGACGGGAGCGCCCGGCAGGTGGCCGAGGCGATCGATTTCGTCGGGACGGTGGAGTCGCCTGTCCGCCGGCGTTTCCTTTGGGTCTCCCAAAATGAAAAACTTCATCGGAACGGCTCGATGGTGGCCCTTGCGCCATCCGAAAATCTCGACATCCTGGTGACGGTCGATTTCCCCGGGACCCTGATCGGGAAGCAGTGGCTGAAGTTCACCTTGACGCCGGAAAATTTCCTGAAGGAGATCGCCCCCGCCCGGACGTTCGTGCTGCGGGAGCAGATCGACGCGCTCTGGAAGGCGGGCCTTGCCAAGGGCGGGTCGCTTGAAAACGCGATCGTGGTGGAAGGCGACAAGGTCCACAATGCGGAAGGACTTCGTTTCCAGAATGAATTTGTGCGGCATAAGCTCCTGGATTTCATAGGAGATCTCGCGCTCGTCGGCCGTCCGGTGCGGGGGTTCTTCCTCGCGGTTCGGCCGGGCCACACCGTGAACCGGTGCCTGACGGAACACCTGTCCGGCCTTGCAACCCTGCGCAACGGGGGACCTTCCGTCATTGCCGAGGAACCGGTCGCGATTTCGGTAACTGCCTAGCCCTTAAGCCCGTTCCCACTGTTGCAGAATTGCCTCAGCCGGCTATAATGTGCGGGGAGGCCTTCTTGCGCCGGATCGCCGTTCCTCTCATCCTGCTCATCGTTCTTCTTGCGGCAAATGTTTCCGCCGCCTCCCCCAAACCGGAGATCGTCGGGATCCACGGACAAATCCGCGGCCGGGAGGCGCGCGTCTTTTTCACCCTGCATGACGCCTTCACCCCCGAGATGGTGGAAGCGCTCAAGAGCGGGATCGAGATCTCCTTCAAAACCGTCGTGCGCGTCGAGAGAGTCTACAAGAGATGGTTCAACGTCCCGATGGGGGAGTTGACGTTTTCACGTTCGGTCCGGTACGACGCCCTCTCCCGGGTGTACCGGCTCCACCGGGGGGCTGGAGAGGAGCTTCTGCCCGACGTCCACTCCGCTCTCGCAGGGATGACGCAGTATGAGATGGTCGTGCCGCTTGCCCTCGATGTGGAACCCGGGAAGACCTACCGTGCCTACGCCCGGTCGCGGCTGGACAGGGTCGGCCTGTCGGAGCCGCTGAAATCCATCTTTTTCTTCTCTTCGCTGTGGGACGTGGAGACCGAGTGGGCGAGGGGGTATCTCACCGCGCCATGAATCCCAGCGTGCAGCAGCCGGTCGAAACGGGCCAGGAGAGGGAACGCGCGAAACGGCGCCGGGAACGCCTGGCGATCGGGATCGTGCTGATCCTGGTCGCGGGACTGACCTTCTTCGAAGCCAACCTCGCCGCGTTGGGCGGTTCAGTCGCCTTCACCAACAACATCATCATCTTCGCCCTGATCAACATCAACGTCGTCCTGATCGTCCTGCTCATCTTCCTGGTCACCCGTAACATCTTCAAGCTCCTTCTCGACCGGAAGCGGAACATCCTGGGAGCGAAGATCCGCTCCCGCCTCGTGCTGATCTTCATCGGTTTCTCCCTGGCCCCGACGATCCTCCTTTTCGTGGCCGCCGCAAACATCACGACCACCAGCATCAAGTCCTGGATCGGCGGGAGAGTCGGCGTCGCGCTGACCGGCGCCCTGGACCTGGCTCGCGGAAAACTGGAGGGGGAGGCCCGCCTGCTCTCGGGGCTGGTGGAGGACGCGGCACTGCGGATTTCACCGGAATCGTCCGTCCAAGAGACCGGCAAGGCGCTTGCGGATGTCCGCCAAGGGCATTCTCCGGAAACCTCCCTTCTCCTGGCGGGCCCGGCAGGCGTCGTCACCATCACGGGAGAGGTTCCCTCCGGGATCGCCGACGAAATTTTGTCGCGCCTGAAGGGGATGAAGTTTGCCGAGCAGGCGGAGAGCTCCACGACGCTGGTCGGCGATACCTACGCCTCCGCCGTCAAAAAAATTCCGGACGGGCGCCTGGTCGTCGCCGTAAAAACCCTTCCTCCCGGGGAAGCCCGGATGATCCGGGAAATCGCGAATGCCTACGACGAGTACCACCAGGTGCGGCTGCTCGACGACCCCATCCGGGCCAGCTACATCGCCGTGCTGATCCTCATCACCGTGCTCATCGTCTTCGCCGCTTCCTGGATGGGGATCTACCTGGCCCGGCAGATCACCGTCCCGGTCCAGCTGCTGGCCGAAGGGACGGAGAAGGTCGCCGGGGGAGACCTCGACGTCCGCCTCGATTACAGCTCCAGCGACGAGTTCGGCCACCTGGTGTCCTCCTTCAACCGGATGACCGCCGATCTCAAGGAGATGAAGCGCGATCTCGAGGAGACCAATCTGTCGCTCTCCACCACCTACGAGGAGCTTCGGCGGCGGACCCAGTTCATCGAGACGATCCTGACCAACATCTCCACCGGGGTCATCGTCATCGACCGGCACAGCCGGATCGCGATGATCAACAAGGTGGCGGAGCGGATGCTGGGGATCAAGACCGAGAAGGTCCTGGGGAAGCCTTACAAGGAGGTGATCCGCGAGGAGCACTTCGAGGCCATCCGCACCCTCTCCCGGGAGGTCGGGGAAGCGGCCGGCAAGCCGGTGGAGCGGCAGGTGGACCTTACGGCCGGCGGGAAGAAAATTTCGCTCCGGGTGAGCGTCACCGCGCTCCACGAAGACCCGGGGGGATACATGGGGCTGGTGGTGGCCTTCGACGACCTTTCCCAGGCGATGCGTCTCCAGAAAGTGCTGGCGTGGCGCGAGGTGGCGCGCCGGATCGCCCACGAGATCCGGAATCCGCTGACGCCGATCCAGCTTTCCACCGAGCGGATGCTGAAGAAATACGCCGCCGCCCATGAAGGGGACCCGGCCTTCGCGGAGTGCACGCAGACGATTCTCTCGGAGGTGGGCACCCTCAAGCACCTCGTCGAGGAGTTCACCCGGTTCGCGAGGATGCCTGCGCCGGTCTTCAAGGAGGGGGATCTGACGGAGGAGCTGCGAACGCTCGTCGAGACGTACCGGGCCGCCCACCCGGGGATCGCCTGGGAGCTGGAGGGGGAAGACGGCGGCGCCTGGTTCGACCCGTTCCAGATCCGCCGGGCCGTGACCAACCTGCTGGAGAACGCCGCCGCCGCCCTCGACGGGAAGGGGACCGTCAAGGTCAAGTGCGTCCGCGAAAAGGAGCTGGGGCTGGTCCGGATCTCCGTCGCCGACGATGGGCCGGGGATTCCGGTGACGGACCGCGACCGCCTGTTCGAACCGTATTTCTCCCGCAAAAAAGGCGGGACGGGCCTGGGACTGGCGATCGTGAGCGCGATCGCCAGCGACCACGGCGGGACCGTCCGGGTCCGCGACAACGATCCCCGCGGGGCGGTCTTCGAAATCGAGTTCCCCGTCCTGCAGAGGGGAAGGGGGTAAGTGCAGCCATGGCGTTCTCGGTGCTGGTCGTCGACGACGAGATCAACATCCGGAAAACTCTCAACGGGGTGCTCTCCGACGAGGGATACAAGGTGCTGCTGGCGGAGACCGCGGAGAAGGCGGTGGACGTGCTGTCCCGCTCCCTCGTCGACGCCGTCCTGCTGGATGTCTGGCTGCCCGAGATGGACGGGCTGGAAGCCCTCCGGCGGATCCGGGAGACGTATCCGCTCCTGCCGGTCATCATGATCTCGGGGCACGGGACGATCGACATGGCGGTCAAGGCGGTGAAAAACGGCGCGTTCGATTTCATCGAGAAGCCCATCTCCCTGGACAAGCTCCTGATCACGCTCTCACGCGCCATCGAGCGGGAGATCCTGCGGTCGGAGAACGTGGAGCTCAAGGAACGGGTGGAGCGGAAGTACCGCCTGGTGGGGGAGTCGGCGGCGATGCGGAAGCTCCGCGCGGAAATCGCGGCGGCGGGGCCCACCAACGCCTCGGTGCTCATCAGCGGGGAGAACGGCTCCGGGAAGGAGATCGTCGCGCGGGAGATCCACCGCCACAGCCGCCGGGCGAGCAAACCGTTCATCGCCGTGAACTGCGCGGCGATCCCCGAGGAGCTGATCGAGTCGGAGCTGTTCGGGCACGAGCGGGGCGCCTTCACGGGGGCCGTCGGCAAGCGGCGCGGCCGGTTCGAGATGGCCGACGGCGGGACGCTGTTCCTGGACGAGGTGGGGGACATGAGCCCCCGGACGCAGGCCAAGATCCTGCGGGTCCTGGAAGAGAGGGCGTTCGAGCGCATCGGTGGAGGCGAGAAGATCCGCGCCGACGTCCGGATCCTCGCGGCCACCAACCGGAACCTCGCGAAAGAGATCGCCGCCGGCCGGTTCCGCGAGGACCTCCTCTTCCGCCTGAACGTCTTCCCCATCCTCGTCCCGGCGCTGCGGGACCACAAGGAGGACATCCCCCCGATCGCAAGCCACTTCGCGGAGGAGATCTGCGGGGAACAGGGGAAGGAGAAAAAGGAGTTCTCCGGGGAGGCGATCCAACGGATGCTGGCGCACTCCTGGCCGGGCAACATCCGGGAACTGCGCAACGTGGTGGAGCGCCTCGTGATCCTCTCGATGGGGCACCGGATCGAGGAAGACACCGTGCGGCGCGTGCTGGCGGCCGACCTGCCCTCCGCGGAGCCGCCCCTTGCGCAAGCGTTCGACGAGGAGAATTTCCGGGAGGCGACGCTGGCCTTCGAGAAGGCGTACCTGGAGCGCAAGCTCCGCGAGAACGACTTCAACGTGAGCCGCACCGCCGAGAAGCTGGGCCTGGACCGGACCAGCATCCATCGGAAGATGAAGCAGCTGGGGATCGCCGCCGAGGGGGGTCGGCGGTAGGAATTGATGTTGCCCGAGCGAATCGGAAAATATGCGGTCATCCGCAAGATCGCCTCGGGAGGAATGGCGGAGATCTACCTTTGCCGGCTTACAGGGGATGAGGGATTTGAAAAGAAAGTCGCCGTCAAGGTAATTCACTCCCGCCTGTCGGAAGATAGACGTTTCAGGGACCTCTTCATCCGGGAAGCGCGGATTGCCGCATCGCTTGTCCACCCCAACCTGATCCAGGTGTTCGACTTCGGGAAGGATGGAAGATCTAATTACCTGGCCATGGAATTTATCGATGGATGGAATCTGGCCCAGGCCATCTCCCAGGTGCGCGTGCGCTCCATGTCGGTGCCTATGCCGGTTTGGCGCTATTGGGTGGAAGGAATTCTCGCCGGGGTCAGCCACCTTCATTCGCGGGGGATTGTCCACCGGGATATTAGTCCTTCCAATGTCCTTCTGTCCCGGGACGGGGCGGTGAAAATCACCGACTTCGGGATCGCCCGCGGCACTCTTTTCAAGGATGGGGGAATATCGGGATGGGAAGGGAAGTTCGCTTACATGTCCCCCGAACAGGCGCGCGGGGAGGAGGCAAGCGCGAGTTCGGATCTCTTTGCCGCTGCGGTCATCTCTGCGGAGCTTTTCCTTCTACGGCGGCTGCTGGATGAAGGTTCACCGGAAAGGACGCTTCACCATCTGCAGCAGTACGATTCACGAGCACTGGACCTGAAGGCCCTGCCCCCTGCGCTCGCCGACACCGTCCGAAAGGGACTTTCGACCGCCAGGGAAGACCGTTACGCGGATGCGGACGAATTCTCCCGGGCGGTATGTGCAGCGGTTCCTTCTTCCGCCGGGCGGGCGGACCTGGAGTCCTTCTGGGACGCCCTTTTCCCGGATAGCCCTGGAGAGGAGGATACGGTTGTCGCATCGTCTCTCCATGGAAGAGGGTCGGATATCCTGCGGGAGAGCAGGGAAGGATACGGGGAAAGGGGAGGGCGCCTCGTAAAAATCAGCGTCCTCGCTGCGTTGGCCGCTTTATCTTTCGGGGGATGGGCAGCCTAGAAGGCGGCTGCTCCTCCCACATCTCCACCAGCGCCCCTGCCTTCATCCGTCGCTGTTTCTCGAGATTCACGGCCGCTTCCTGCAACCGTCAATCCTGGGGGAGAGCCAGGAGGATCTCTTTCTCCGTCGGAAAAGGTGTCACCGGGAACGCCGCAAATAGAGCCGCGTGCTCCCTCCCCCGAAACGCGCTCGAAGACCGTTCTCATCGAGACAGATCCTGGCGGTGTTTCTCTCGCCCTTGAGGATGGGACACCCCTGGGAAAAACACCAGTCAGCCTTGAGATTGCCCCCTGGGCGGGGAGAAAAATCGTATTCCACCAGGAAGGATACGCCGGGAGAAGCATACAGGCAGATGTCATCGCCCGATTTAAAACCTTCAGGCTCGAAATGGAGCGGCAGATGGGTACGATAGAGGTGATTCAGGCGATCCCTTGGGCGAAGGTTTTTGATGGAGACAGGTACATCGGCGATACTCCAATCTACAATATGAAGCTCCCCGTGGGGCTGCATCGCCTCCGTTTTGTCAACGAGCCGCTTGCCGTGGAAAAGGTTCAAGATGTCAACGTCCGTTTTGGTGTCAACCCCAAGTTGATCGTTTCTCTTGTAGAGAAAATATCGTCTGATTGATTTTTCAATCGGCTTTCAAATATCGAGACCACTCATTCACGTCGTTTGTAAACAAAGGAGGGACCTGTCACATTAGCCCTTTGTTGTCGGGCGAGGCTCCGGTAATACCGTAGGCTATCCTTCTTTCCTTTCGCCTCAGCGATTCGAAGCTGCAGACGAACCATCTTTTTGTTTTGTGGATGGAATGCGGATATTTCGCCAGGCTCCTTCTCGCCTGCTGCCGCTGAAACCGATAGAAGAAAGATGATAATCAGCGCGCCGAAGATGGATAGCGGCCGTCTGCGCTTGGAAGTTGTCTTCATGTCACTTCCCCAATAATTCCCATAGATTGAGGATTACGGGCGAAAGGATGATCAGGAATACCGAAGGAAAGATGAAAATCACAAGCGGAAACAGGAGTTTTACTGCTGCTTTTTGTGCAAGGGTTTCCGCCCGGTGCCCTTGGCTTTCCATCATCCTTGAGGAAAGTTCCCGAAGGCCATGGGACAGGGCGACACCGAGGCGCTCTCCTTGCTGAATAAGGTTTAGAAAGGCCCTGTACTCGTCCAGAGGAATCCGGCTGCGAGATTTCTCGATGGCATCCGCGTGGGAGAGCCCCAATTGACGGGAACGGGTGATTTCCTCCAATTCGCCGGAGAGAGGTCCCCGGGGAAGCGCGCGGACGACTTCCGGGAGTGCAGCGGAAGACCCCATGCCTGCTTCCAACATAAGGGACAGCAGGAATGAGGCAACCGGCAGCGTCAAGCGGACGGCCTCGATCTGTTTCCGGGCAGCATCTTGAAACGACAAGAAAAATGCAGTCCCTCCGAGAGATGCCCCAAGGAAAAGGGAGAGGAAAACATTCAACAAGGAGAGATTCCGGCTTAGTGAAAGAATCACCGTGGCAAAAAGGATAAGTTCGCCGGCAAACCATCCCCTTAAGGAGGTGACAAGATGAACCCCGGGAAACCGAAGGATTCCCTTGTCAATCAAGAATGTGTTCAACTTTTTGTGCAGGTGTGCTATTTCCGCCGCGAATCGTTGAATCAGGCCCGAGCGGATTAACCCGTCCAGGAACCGGATCAGAATCAGCAATCCGACAAGCAAAAGTGCGCCGAAAAATATGGAGTCGGCGGCGGTCAGAATTTCACCGCCAGAATTCTTCGGATGGTCAGCCAGCCGAGAAACTGCAGGAAAGCGGCGATTGTCAGAATTGCCTTCCCTTGAATCGTTCCGATGATGCGCGGCAGAAAGTCCGGATCGATTTCCGCAAGGACCCCGGCAAAGACAGGCGGGAGCAGAGTTAACACCGCGGCTTGCAGACGTGCCTGGGCGGTCATGCTCCGCATTTTTTCTCTCATCCGATTTCTCGACTGAAGAATATCCCGCGAACGGGTAAGAAGTTCCACGATGTTGCCTCCGGTCGGGAGCGCAACACGCAGGGGGCGGACCACCAAGGCGACCTCCTCGCAAGGCATTCGCTCTTCCCAGAGCGCGAAGGCTTCCGATAGCGAAGTTCCCAGCCGGCAAAGCCTGAAGACCCAAGATATTTCATTTCGAATTTCGTGGGGAAGAAGCGGTATCGTGTCGGAAAGAGCCCCCTGGAGGCTATGCCCGGCCTTGACTTGCCCGGCAAGGACGTCAAGGAATCCCGGTATCTGGGAAATGACCCTCTTGCGCCTTCGTTCCCGGTAAAACCGGACCATGAAACCGGAAATGAGGATCGGGATGATGCCTGCAACGGCTCCCCAGAGAAGCTTTGAAGTTACTGCAATGGCAAGGATCGCACAGAAACCGCCAGCAGCCAGCAATATAAGCAGAATCTTGCGGGTGGGAAGCAGGAGGAATTCCTCGCGCAGATCCGCTGCGCGTTTTTGGGCGGTTGCCTCGAGTCGCCCCCGTAAAAATGGGGCAAATACGCGTAAAAGGAGCCACGAGAGCAGCGAAGCGCCAGCGGCAAACAGGGCGCATTCGAGAAGGGTCAATCCCATCCATTTCCCTCCGAAAGGAAAAACTTGGACGGGATGCCCGTCGGAATCAGATCCGCCTTGCCTTGCGGTCCCTCGTTTTTCGGCGAGCGGAAGATCTCCTGTAATAGAATTTGAGATTCTCCCATCCCGGTAACCTCCGCGATTGAGGCGACCGTCCTCTTGCCGTCACCCATCCGGCAGGTATGAACGATGACATCGATGGCGGAGGCAATTTGTTCGCGGATGGCCCTGACGGGAATCTCCACCCCCGACAGAAGGACCATGGTTTCGAGGCGACGCAGCATGTCCCGCGGGGAATTGGCATGGCCTGTGGTGATGGACCCATCGTGCCCTGTGTTCATGGCCTGCAGCATGTCAAGCGCTTCCCCGCCGCGGCATTCGCCGACAACGATGCGATCGGGACGCATACGGAGGGAATTTCGCACCAAATCCCTGATGGTGATCGCGCCGGTCCCCTCGATATTGGGTGGCCGCGCTTCCAGACGAACGACGTGCGGTTTCATCAACCGGATCTCAGCGGCGTCTTCGATGGTGATGATTCTTTCCGGGTCAGGGATGAATTGTGAAAGGGCGTTAAGAAGGGTGGTCTTCCCGGACCCCGTTCCGCCCGAGATGATGATACTCATCCGACGAACCACGGCTTCGCGAAGGTATGCGGACACGTCGGCGGTTATCGTGCCTATACGAATCAGTTCTTCCAGGGAGTAGGGTTCCTTGCGAAACTTGCGGATGGTAAGGCAGGGGCCGGTAAGGCTCACCGGGGGAATGATCGCGTTCACCCGGGATCCGTCCTGCAATCTGGCGTCCACAAAAGGAGACGACTCGTCGAGGCGGCGGTTGACCTTGGACACCATCCGGTCGATCGTTGAGCGGAGGGTTTCATCGCTGAGGAAGACCATGTCCGAGAGCGTCACCTTCCCTTCGCGCTCGACATAAATCAAATCCTTCCCGTTGACCATGATTTCGGAAATGGAAGGGTCCAGGAGGTACCTCGTAAGGGGGCCGTAAGCAAATATTTCGTCCAGGGTCCCTCGTCGCAGGATTTCCTTTTCCGGCTCGGGAAGATCCAGATCTTTCATCTCCGCACGCAGACATTCTTCAGCGCGGGTACGCCATTTTCCCTCATCTTCCGACAAGATTCCCGTGTTCCGGGTATCGAGGTGCGAGATAACCTTCCTGTGCAGGGATCGACACAAGTCGACGTTCATGTAGTTGGCTCCTTTAATCAAGAAATCGGAAGCGCATGCTTTCCTTTTCGTTCCTTGCCTTCGCGTCCCAGGAAGCCGCCTCCTCTGAAAAATCGCCCTTGGCCTCTGTGGGCGTGATAAAAATTGCCAACTCCGACTGGCTCTCCCGAAAACTTCGGGACTTGAAAAGCTCACCGAGCACCGGGATCTGGCCCAGCAGCGGGATTTTGGCGATATCCTTCGCCATCTCGTTCTTTATCAGTCCGGACAGCATAATCGTGCCTCCGGCCGGGCTGGAGAAGTGAGTAGTGACGCGGCGGGTGAGGAAAGCGGGGATCTGTGAGCTGCCGCTCCCATGATCCACCGTGCTGATTTCAGCGGAGATCTGGGTACGGATTTTGTTCCCTGCATCCATCTTCGGTTGCAGCTTGAGTATAATGCCATAGGTTTTCCATTCGACGGTCCTGGTTTCGGGCGTAATAATGACAATCGGGATCTCTCCTCCGGCGAGGAAGCTTGCGCTTTCCCCGCTTTCGCAGACGAGGTGGGGGTTGGCCAGGATCCTGGCGCGGCCGTCGGCCAGAAGAAGGTTCAGCCGGGTTTCAAAGTCGGATGCCACCGAAAATGCCGAACCTGTGTTTCCCTCCAATGTCCAGGATCCTTTGAGGGAGAGCGAGTCCGGCCATCGCACTCCCAACTGGGATGTTGCCCCCTTGCTGATTTCAATGATCTTCAAATCGTAGGAGAGAAGAGATCGTTTTTCTTCGGGGAGGGAGAGACGGAGGTGTATGTTGGGTCTTGACCGTGCGAAGTCATCCAGCAGTTTCTTCTCTGCAGGCGAAGAGACGGTGCCGGAAACAATGGCCGAGCTGCCGGTGTCGGTGACGGTAAGACCCGTGAAAGAGGCGGCGAAAGCGCGGGTTTCTTCTATAAAGGCGTTCTTTTCCCGTACGGTTACCTCCCAGGTGATCTTTTTCCCCTTCTCCCAAACGAAGAGATCCGTTTCTCCTTCTTTCTTGCCGACGACAATGACCCCGTCGCCCTTTGGAAGTGGACGCGCCTCGATGATATCCGGGTTTCCGATGGAGATACGGGTCACGCTAGGGTGGTCGAGGATCTGCTGGAATCCCCGCCTGAGCTGCAGCGGTTCGGCATTCGACGGCGCGGAAAGAAGGAGCGTACCGATTATCCCCAGAATGCGGGTGTGCAAAAGAATATCGTTTCTTCTCACCCGGATTCTCCGATCGGAAACGGCGTGCGCAGTTCCTGAATGCCTGCCTTCCAGATTTCTATTTTTTCTGCCGCCTGCTTCGTCCTTGACATAAAAGTCGCGCTGGCCTTGGAGGGTTCGTCCGGATTCCTGAGGAACCAGTAGATGCGACCCTCACGCGCAGCAGTGGCAAGAAGTCTTCCCTCATCCGGGGTTACCGATACCGTTACGGTGGATATTTCATGGGATTCCTCTTTGGAAGGCGCCCTGCTGAAATGCCGATCGACCGAAATTACTGTGATCGCCTGGATCCAGGTCCGTGTTCCTTTAACGGTTTCCCCTTCGCAAAGCAGGTCCACGCTGTCTCCGGGGCGGATAAGACCGGCAAATGAGGAAGAGATTGTCGCTTCGAACGTAATCGCCCGGCGACCGGCAGGGATCGTTTGGGAAAACCTCTCGGAATCGAATGGCTCTTCTACATCCGTCCAAAGGATTGGTTCTCCCGCCGCGAGATTCCCCTTGGCACGTGCCCCGATCAGCAGCTCAAATTCGGCTGCCGGCACATTGCGGCTGCTGGTACCCGATGCCGGGACCGATTTCTTGGCGAGGTTCTTCTCTGTAAAAACGCTCCCAACCGGGATGGGTACCGATGGAACGACGATGTCAAGGGGGGCAGCTTTTCGATGGATATCCCTCTCGATCGCGGTGATTCTTTGCCTGGCAAGAAAGATCGCAGCCAACGTCAACGCCAGACCCGCGAAGAGCAGGAGCATTTCCTTCGATTTACTATTCCATCTTTCGTGCGAGGAGGAACTTTCCCTCTTTCTCTTCCAGAAGAACAATGAATGTCTCCCTTCCTTTTTTCCGTGTCGCCAGGGCCACATGAGCTTGGTCTTTGCCTGCATTGATGCACTCCCACCCGGAGGTCAACAGTTGGTGGCGGATCTGCGGAATCCGGGCATCCATTTTCCCAAAGGCAAGACCGACGGAACCGGTTTCCGACTCCATGTAGAGGACATGTTCCGCACGCAACCCTTGCGGGAGGGGCATGGTGGGTGACGAAGTTGAACAGGCATCTTCCCGGAGGGTTTGAACGAAGTATGGGTTGGTCGGCTGGACGCTGCCGGAGAGGTGGATATCGATTCCTTCCCGTAACAACTCCCGGCGTATTAGCGAAATATCGTCTCCGGGGGATTTCTCTACCAGGTACCTTTTGCCGTCGATGGTAAATGACATGGTGGAAGAAAGCGCTTTGTGACATATTTCGGACAATGCCGGAAGGGAGAGGAGAACGAGCGGGAGCATCGATATTCCCATGCAATGGAATATTTTCAACGCAGGACCCCCGTCACGACAATTCCGTCAATAACTTGGCAAATTTTTCTTCCTGAACTGGATGGTTTTTCCCAGCAGTCCACGCTTGCCTCGGAGATTCGGGCAGCCCGAAGGGTCGGGAAGGACGAGGCCCGGCCGAGTTCCTCCCACCCTTTCCCGATTTCGGCGAACCCCTTGGTTCTTCCGGCAAGGGAGGGAAAAGGAGCGGGGAGCAGGCGGGTTTTTTCGGTGCTTTCGGACCGGATGGTAACGCTGCGGTCGATGTCATCGGACATTTGCTTTTCCAATCCAGCAAGCCGACGTCCAGTTCGAATCGTTTCCGTTTGCGCAGAGGATTCCGCCGCCGAAAGCAGGAACGATGCACGACAGCAGACATAGCTTCCTGCAAGCAGGAGAAGTAATACCGGCAGTATCAGCGCGACTTCCACCACTCCCTGGCCGTTCCTCCGCTTCGTGTTCATTGTTTTTCTGGTTTCTCCGTCATTCGGGATTTCCAGTTCATTTCGGTTACGCCTCCTCCATACGGTTCCGCAAAGGATTCCATGGGGAAACGATGCGTACTGTTCAGGTTCAGGTATGGGATAGGCAAGGTGGAAATGGATTTATATCCGGTGAATCGTACCTTCTGCCGGCGGGAAAAGTCTTCCTCCGGTTCCAGCATTCGTATCGGCGCACCCCCCTCCCCGAGAATCGAGCGAACAGCGGAGTCGATTACGGCTGTCACCATCCGGGCGATGTTCTTCGCCCATTTCCATTTAGAGATCTGGCCGGCAATGCCGGAAATCGGGCTCAAGGCGTCCGCCAAGAGCAAGGGAGGACCTTGTTTTAAATGAAGTTCGAGGGTGTTTTCCCCGTCATGGGGACCCCTTGGATCGACAGGGGTCAGTATCCCGGTCACATTCAGTTTCCGTGACAGGCTGGCGGTCTCGGACAATACAAGATAAGGAGTGAGGGTTTTTACTTTCAGCGCCCATCCCTCGAGTTGTTTTGCGCAATTCCAATAGGAACGGATCATTCCAGGGGCGCGTTGGGAGTAGGCATTGAAGGCTGGCACCCCGACGCCGAAACACGCAGCAACCGCCAGCGTCGCCCAAATGATGCAGATCCACCGGATTGCTCGGAAACATTGGAGGATTCCGTCGTTCAGCGATGCGATGAGGTTCAGGCCTCGAGCTTCCCACGTGGCCGCGGAAAGCGCTATCGCGTCCACGGCGTTAGAGGAGGCGATTTTTTCCGTACCGAGATGGGCGGTATAGACGGTGGAGAACGCCAGCACAAGAACGGCCGATACGGTCGTGAGGAATAGGATCGCCGCCTGACCGGCGTTCCCCCGGCGCAGATGCGCGATCTGGCTAGTGTAGAAAGAAATCATATTTATTCCACCGTGACCCACCGGGTTGCATGAAGGAGCAGGTAATACTTGTTCCCGACGCGGACCTTGGGAGCGGGAGCGAGAAGGAACAGGATCCGGTCTATCCAGGGCACGATCAGCTCGACCCCGTGGGTCAGGCGGATCCTGTATGCCTCCCCCGGGAAGGCGCAAGTCGCATAGTCTTCTTCCCCGTTTCGTGCAAAATTCACGGAGGTAAGAGCGGCAGTTTCCCATTTTCCGCCGGGGCGATTTCGGCAGAGGGAAGAGGCCTCCGACAGGGCAGATGTCTTGGCTTTCTGAAAATCCGCCCGTGCATTGAGCGCGAATTTCCGCGCAACGAAGTGGGCCGCGGTTTCGATGGCCCCCTGACCTGCCCAGAGAAATGCGAACTGGATAATGGAAAATATCACGGTGGCGAGAACGACCGTACCGATGAGGAATCCGATCATCGCCATTCCCCTGTTATTTGGAAGCGGCATAGTCGGAAAGGGATTTCTTGTTGGTTTCCTGGCGTCCCTGGTCGGAGAGGGATTCCACCTTTTTTTGGGAGCTCCCCGACATTGCAGTTATGATGGTGGAGAACTGGTTGCGAAGCTGGTTTCCGAAAATGTTGACGATTCCGATTGCCGCGATGGCTACAAGTGCGACGACGATGATGTACTCGGTCAATCCTTGTCCCTTGCAATAGCGGTCACTGGTTTCCTTACGCATTTTTTTCTCCTTTCCGGGGGCGTGATGGCCGAGGAAGGAGCAAGGGATGTTCCCGTCCGATAAGAAGATGGCGGATCACGAAATCCCTCTGGATTCGGGAAGATAAGAGTGAGGCGCTGGGGTGCGTGGGGCAGGGAGGTCCCGACTTGGTTCGAAAAACGGACTGTCCGTCTTGTTACCGGTCGGACTCCTGGAGCCGGATCCCGTATTTCTTCAGCTTCTCGAACAGGGTGGATTTTGCGATTCCGAGTTCACGGGCGGTACGCGTCTTGTTCCATTTCTGCCGGGAGAGTTCGGCCAGGATGTTGGTCTTCTCGGACTGCTCCCACCGCGAGAGGGAGAGGTCGGGTGGAGACTCCCGTTGAGAAACTTGGGCATTGAGAAGGAAGCAAAAATCCTCTGCCTGGAGAATTCCCTCTTCACTCATTACGACGGCCCTCTGGATGGCGTTGCGAAGCTCGCGAACGTTTCCCGGCCAGTCTTGGGCTCCCAGAAACTCGGCTGCTGAACCGGAAAGCTCCCGTGCCGGGCGGTCGGTTCCGGAGCCGAAGTCGGCAAGGAAATGGAGGGAGAGCGGAAGGATGTCCTCCCTCCGCTCCCGGAGGGGAGGGACAGGAAGCGTTATCGTGCTGATCCGAAAGTAGAGATCGTCACGGAACGTTTTTTTGGAGACTTCCTCCCGCAGATTTCGGTTCGTCGCCGCCAGAATCCGGACATCGACCAGCAGGGTTTCATTCCCGCCCACGCGCTTGATTTCCTTCTGTTCAAGTACGCGCAGAAGCTTCGGTTGCAGGGGCAGCGGTAGTTCGCCGATCTCGTCGAGGAACAACGTGCCTCCATGAGCCACTTCGAACGCTCCGCGCCGTTGCGCCGTCGCTCCCGTGAAGGCGCCCTTCTCGTGCCCGAAGAGTTCGCTTTCGATCAGTTCGGGCGAGATCGCCCCGCAGTTCACCACGACGAACGGCCGGTCCTTGCGCCTGGAAGTTTCATGGATTCCCCTGGAGACAAGCTCTTTACCGGAACCGGTCTCGCCTTCGATGAGCACAGGGAGATCCGAGGTTCCCACACGTTGAATGCTTCCGATAAGATTTGTAATAACAGGTGTTTTACCTATAATACCAAAAGCAATAGTTGAAGATACTGGATGGGTCTTTCGGCTCGTTGCGGGTGCCGAAGATTCGATTTGCACCCCGGAGGAAACAGTTGGGGGATCCGCGCTGGAGGCGGAAAGCTCTTCGCGCGAGAAATGAATCCGGTAGGGCCCGATCTGGAAGGTTTGCCCTCCCTCCAAGAGAAGCTGCGTGATGCGCTTTCCATCGTGGAACGTCCCGTTCTTACTGGTGTCCGAAAGGAAATATTGCTCGCCAACGCGGAAGATGCGGGCGTGGAGACGGGAAACGGAAGGGTCGGGAAGCTGGAGATCGGCCTCTCTTCCCCGCCCGATCTTGATTTCCCTTAAACCCAGGCGAATTTCGATGCTCATCCCGTTGGAAATCGAGACGGTAAGTTTTGCGGATTTTTCCGCCGGAATCATTTCCTGCCTCCAGGGTTTTCTTCGGAGGGAGCAAATAGGGTGCCGGATGGATGCAAATAATTCTCCCGTATTGCTGCAGGATCCCGTGTGCACGCATCATAACAGAGGATGAATGCCGAATTAAGGGGGGATCGGTATGTCGACGCCTGGGCATGAATGGCTCTGCAGGTCGATCGTGGAAAACGCGCCGGAAGCGGTGATCTTCGCGGACCGGGAAGGGACCATCCGGCTGTGGAACGCGGGGGCGGGGGCGATGTTCGGCTACACCGCCGAGGAGGCCCTGGGGCAATCCTTGGACATCATCATCCCGGAGAACCTGCGGGGCCGGCACTGGGGGGGGTACAACCGGGTCATGGCGACCGGGGAAACCAGATACGGGAAAGATCTGCTGGCGGTTCCCGGGATCCGGAAAGACGGCACGCGGATTTCCCTGGAGTTCAGCATCGTCATGCTAAGTGGTGAAGACGGGCAATTGATCGGCCCGGCAGCCGTCCTCCGCGATGTGACCGCCCGCTGGAAGAAGGAGAAGGAGCTTAAGGACCGGTTGGCCGCCCTGGAGGGGGAACCCCCGAAGCGGCGCGCATCCTCCTCCGGATGATCCGCCGCCAGGCAGCAAGGACGCACGCGGGAAGGAAGAGGAAGAAAAATACCGTCGCGAAGGCAGAAGGGGTCAACGGGCCTTTCCGGTCCGCGATGGAACATCCTCCGCCCCCGCCGCCCGAGGAAGGAGGAGCCGCACCAACACTGAAAGCGTGGATGACAAGCGCGCTGTTGTCCAATCCGTCGTCGACGCGAAGACCTACCTCATACGTTCCGGCAACGTCCGGTGTAAGAGTCACATTGTCCACATCGGCCGTCGAAAGGGTTGACGCGCTGCCTGCGGGGCGGGAAACCAGGATCCAGCGGAAGGCCAGCGTCTGCCCGTCCGGATCGGACCCTGTTCCTTTAAAAGATACAGGGGAGAGGCTGCCGGAAGAAGCGGATCCCGCGATGGAAGCCACGCTCGGGACATTGTTCACGTGGACGGTTGCGGTGGCGCTCCCCGACGGCGTTCCCGAAGGCGTCGATTGAGAGACGGTGAGCGTGACCGTATAGTCCCCGGGGACTTGGGGGGTGAACGAGGCGGATGAAGCCGTGGACGACAGGGTGAGAGCCGATCCGACCGGCTGCTGGGAAAGGGACCACGAATACGAAAGGGCATTGCCGAAAGCGCCGGAACTGTTTTCGGAGGTAAGGGAGACCGCCGCTCCCGGGATGCCTGTTGCGGGCGCGGTGACCGATGCGACGGAGTTTGAAACGGCCTTGAGCGCGTTGACTTTCCCGTATCCCCACGTGGTGTTGGGAGGCGTGGAGCCGTCTGTGGGAAGGTTCGCCGTCCGTCGGATCCGTTCCCGCGCCTGGGCGCCGGTGAGGGCGGGGTTGGACTGCCACACCAGGGCGGCAATTCCCGTAACGTGCGGTGTGGCCATGCTGGTGCCCGCCATGATGACATAGTTGTCGTTCCCCGGGACGAGCTCGGAAGGCGGCCAGGTCCGATCCAGGGACTTAGCCGAGTAAATAATGAAGCCCGGCGCGGTTACGTCCGGTTTCAACCGGCCGTCGCGCGTCGGCCCCAGGCTGCTGAAGGAGGATATGTTTTGAGTTGCTTGAGATCCACTGGAGGTCTTTGTATTAAATGAGCCGACGGCAATAACGGCGCTTCCGTTTGCAGGTTCGACGATCGTGCCCGAGTTCGTCGCAACGTCAAAAGATCCATCCGTAGATTCGATATAGGTGTCCAACCTCCCTGTTCCCCCGTTTCGGGTTCGATCCAACTGGATGGTTCCCGATCCTCCCCCCGCCGGAGGCTTGAAGATGACGGATATCAATGTGGCTCCGTTGGGGGGTGTAGAGACCTTGTTGGAAACGGAGATCCTGCTTAGCGGGGAGGTCGCCGAGTTTCCCGTCGAAACGGTAACGCAATCGGTTCCCGTGGCGGCCGACACCGTGAACTGGTCATCCCCATCCGCCCAGACATCCACCAGGGCGCTTGTGACGGCTTCGAGGGTGACAGGGATCGAGGTCGTCCCGAAGGGACCGAGGGTCGTCTGGAAGTGCTCGCCCGCCCCGGTCTCGTTCCCCGCGGCGACCGCGATCAGTCGCTTGCTCCCCGAGGAGCCTGCCGAAAGGTTATTGATCCCGCCTTCGAACCCGCTGCTGCCGTCATGAGGACCGACCATGAGCCCGAGGCTTAAGTTTACGGGGATCGGCTTGGAGGCCGCTTCGGCGAACGAGATAAGATCTTGGACGGCTGTAATTATGTCCGTCGTGAAAAACGAGGTTTTCCCGAATAGGATCCCCGCGCCCGGCGCCATGCCCGTATAGGTCCCCGCCGAGGAGAAGCCGTTGCCGGCGGCGATCCCCGACACATGAGTGCCGTGGCCGTCCGTATCCGTGCTGGCGGTGACGTTGTCGGGGTACCAGTGGCTTACCCTGTGGGGAGATCCCTGGCCCCCGGTGTGGAAATCCAGGTGCGCCACGGACAAGCCCGTGTCCACCACTCCCACATACATTCCGGCGCCGGTGAAGGGAGCCGGCAACCCGGTGCCTGCCTGCACGATGTCCGCTGAGACCGCGGGGCGGCTCAGGTCGAGAAGCGGTCTTGCGCGCTTCGCGCTTTCTATATAGGCCACCTGCGGCCAGTTCGAAATGTACCGTGCCGCATCCCGGGGGATGCGCCCGGTGTACAGCCGTGACGTGACTCGCCTGCCGCTTCCCCCCAGGTTGGAAAGCTTTGCGGGAAGATCCGGGTCGTCGCTCTTCATGTGAACGAAAACGGGGACGGGAAGGTCCGGCCGTTCCGGCGCTTCCATCATTTTCAGTTGGGCGGCTACGATCGGAGGGTCATCCGTGGCCAGCGTCATCGGCTCGATCTTCCTGTAATCGGGGAGGACATCGACGCCCGACAGAGATGCCGCTCCTATGAGGATGATGAAGAGCCGGACAATGGACCTGCGAAGCGCGATTCCGTTCACGGAAGTCCCTTCAGGGCTATTTTGTCCGAGCTTTGGATGCCGCTTCGTAATAGATTATTCGGTCGCTCTCCAGGAGGCGGGCGAGATAACGGAGCGGGCCCGTGACGACCCAGACGGTGCCGGCCCGCGTCTGGACCGTGAACCCGGCGGCCTCCACGAGCTTTTCGTCCTTTTCGCCGGGCGGCTCCCGGAACCGGATAAAGAGCGCGACCGGCTCGGTCTCCTTCCCCTCGCCGAACCGGCGCATGACGTCCATTTCGAAGGCCGGGTCCAGACGGGGAAGCGCTCCCTGCCGGCAGAGGTAGTGGATCTTTTTCACCGACGGTTCCTTCAACAGCGGGGGGATGTCCGGGCTGTTGAGGAGGAGGATGGCCGCGTTGCCGAACATGTTGAGGACGGAAAGGTTCGCCTGGTCCAGCCGGTGGGACTGGGACACGAAGGCGTCCGAGCCGAAAACGACCACGCCGGCAAAAAGGGCCGGCAGATTTTCCGTGATGATGATTCCGATCTTTTCGTCCGCTTTCGTGCGCAGCAGTTCCTTGTCCGCGGGCGTAAGTTCGACCCGGGGCTTCTCCTCCTTGCAGCCGGCCAGGAAGATGACCGCGATGAAAAGGAGAGCGGCGAGCCGGCGGATCATCGGTTCAGGGGGAGGAGAAACCCGATCCGGAATGTCGCATCGAGGTATTTGCCGTCGTCGTATCGGCTTTTCAACTGGGCGGAACGGATGACGGTGGGAAGCGGACCGGTTTCCATCCGGGAGATCAGCCGGACCGCCTCCAGGTAGGTCAGGTTCTCGATCTTGAAATCGAAGGCCTCCTCCCGGAAGGATTCCCCGTCCTTGCCGCCGGTGGATTTGAGGCTGAACGCCGACTGCGGGAAACCGGCCTCCTGAAGGGCCGCGGTCAGGCGGGCGAGCGGAGATTCCTTCGCGTTGGCGGCGGCCGTGACGCGCACGCTCTTCTGGCGCACATCGCGATCGGACCGCTCCAGTTCGGGACGCATCTTCCGAAGGTCGGCCAGGTCCTTTTCGGCAAGGGAGAACTGGCGCGAGAGGCTTCTCACCTTGGCCGCGTCCGGGAGGACCACGAACGACAGCAGAAGGATCGCCGCCGCCGCGATTCCCCCCAGGAAAAGGATCGTCCTTTCGCGGCTACGAAGCACGGGCGGGGGTTCCTTTATCGATGAGGATGGTGAACCGGAGACTGCCGGCCCTCGCGCTGCCCTGCGACTCCTGGACGGTCACGATCATTTCCGGACCGAGCGCGGCGGAAAGGGCGGAACGATACGTCTCCACGATCGGCGCGGCCCCGGCCTCGCCGGTCAGTCGCAGCCTTCCGGCGTCGAACGACACTTCCCTCACGGCGATGTTTTCCTTTGCCGGGAGTGCCTGGGAGACTTTCATCAGCAGGGCGGAAAGGCCGGGGGAGTCGGTCACCAACTCCTTTTGCTGGCGGCGGAGCGATTGGATCTTTTCCCGGATCTGGGCCGTCTCCTGCACGACCACCTTTGCCCCGGGGACGGCCTCGGAGAATTCCTTCCGGATCTGCGCCCGGACGGCGGCGACCTTTTTCGCCTCGGCCCAGCGGGCGACCTCGAGGGATCCGAAGGCGGACAGGACCGCCACGGCGGCGGCTGCGGACGCGATGCGAACCCTTCGTCTCTCCCGCACCCGCTCCGACTCGGCCTCGGCGGACGTCCGGAGGGAAAACCCTCCGAGCTCGGCCGGCAGGGAAGGCGCCAACGCGGCGCCGTAAGCCAAAAGAGATGCGTCTTCGGCGACGCCGGCGGGCGGCGGGAACCCGGTCGCGTCGGCCAATTCCGCCGACAGGGCGGCGGGAACCTCGCCCAGCACGGTGACCGGAAGAGGGGGGCCCGCGGCCGTATCGGACCGTAGAATTTCCCGCCATTCCTTTGCCAGCTCGCCGGCATCGGAGGCCATGGCATAAGGGAATTGCCGGGCCCAGCGGATCGATCCCCCCTCCAGGCGAAGAACGACGATGTCGGAGAGGGTCGAAAGGAAGAGCCCTTCGGGCCGGCCCTCCGCGGAAAGAACCGCGGAGAGGATCGACACGTGATCGGTGACCACGCGGTCCAGGGGGAATCCGGCTCCCGCGAAAACCGCGACCGCCTTCTCCACCGCCTCCCGGCGGGCCGCGATGGCCAGAAACCGGCCGGACGATCCCGGCGGGGAAGGCAGCAGGTCGGACAGGATCTGCTCGTCCTCGATCGGCAGGTTCCCCTCGAGCTCCGCCAGGTGGATCTTTTTCGCGCGCTGGAGGTCCTCCACGGGAAGCTCGATCTGTCGAAGATAGGTCCAGGAAGGCGGAAGCGAAAGCACGACCGGCGGGAGGCCGTTCTCGCCGGTCCCCTTGCGGACCTCCTCCGCGAGCCGGGCCGCGTCCTCGGGCCCGCCGTACGGTTCCCTGCAGGGAACCGTGCAGGAGAAGCCGAGGCGTGAAGAGAGGAGGGACTGCTCCCGCAGGAGAGCGGAGAGGTGGTTGCGCGTTATGGAGACGCCGAGGGTTTTCATTCGCGGTCCTAGAAAAACTGGAACTCCCCCGTTGGAGACAGGAGGGTGCCTTTGACTCTCAGATTAGCATTCTTGGTGTTTTTCGCCACCATGTCAAACAGGCCGGCGATCTTCCCTTCCAGCGGGTTCTGGATCCGCAAATGGAAGGTGATCGTCGAGAGGGAAGGCGTGAGGAAGCGGGCGATCTCCCCCGTCCCGTCGACGGCGGACCCTTCATAGGTTCCCGTGAAGGAGGACACGCGGAGGGTTCCCTCGCGAACGACGAACTTCAGCTTGACGTCGCGGAGGAGGGCCTCCCGGACCGGAGAGTCCTGGGCGGGAACCGGGAGCCGAAGCCACGACAGGAATCCCTCCCCCGTCCCCGATACCGCCCCCGAGGACGTTTGTTTCCACTGAACCTCCGCCGTGTCGATCAGGAAACCGGCCCCCGATGCCAGGGAGGAAAACCCGGCCAGGTCGTCGGAAACGATCCTTGTCAGGCGCAACCGCACCTTTCCGGGACTCGAAACCATGGGGGATGTGCGGATGTCCAGCGACGCCGCCCCGCGCGTCGCCGTCAAGTGGACCGGAAGCCACCGAAGCAATCCCGTCCACTCCCAGGACGCCACTACCGAGTCCAGGGAAAGGGCGTCTCCGCCGCGCGGAACGATGACGGCATTCCTGCATGCGAGGCGAAGCGGAAAGGCGATGCGGGCGTCCTCGCAGGAGAACTCGATTCCCTGCCTCGCGAGGGCCGACCTCATGGGGGAAAGGACGGTTTCCTTCGGCAGGGTGTACAGGAAGGAGGGCAGGAAGACGAAAACGAAGAGAAGAACGCCCAGGGCCGGAAGGAACCAACGGCCCCGGGCAAGTTTGTCAATCCGCAACGCTCCCCCCGGTCATGCGCCGGATTCCGCGCCAGAACCGCCGGATGGCGAGCGCGGCGGCGGGGAGAAAGAGAAGAACGGTTCCGGGGATCCTCTCCGTTTCGCCGGCGCGCGGATCCTTGACCATCGAGCAGCCTTTCTCCTGCGACGGGATGAAGGAGTTGTTTTGCACGGCCGTGAAGTTGAGGTTCCGGTTGGCGCTTCCCGGGATCAGTCCCGACCAGAAAACGATGGTCTTTCCGCTGAGAACGGCGAATCCCGCCGTGGTGTAATCTCCGGCAAGCTCCGCCGGGAACTGGTTGAAACCGACGGAAATGGGAGCCGTCGCGAACGCGAAATTAATGAAGGGGTCCAGGCCCGACGTACTGATGGCGTAATAGGTTGCCGCCGTGCCCGCGTTGCCGTATCCGGTGAGGTGGATCTGGCTGTTCACGTCGAGGAACGCCTCCGGATGGTACAGATTGAACGTCGATGACAGGATGGAGGGCCCGAACCGCTGGAATAATCTGGCCTGCCCGATCGATACCGGAAGCCCGGTCTTCGGCGTCACGGCGTCCGGGTTGAGGTTGACGATCCCCATTTTTCCCGCTCTTCCGGGGAACGACTCGTCCGCCGCCAGAACGACGATGGAGCCCGTGGAGATGACATGGACGGAGGGGTGGCCCCAGGAGAGCGTCCGCCCGAGGACCTCCGTTGCGCCGATCGCGATGTTGTCGAAAGTGGGGTTGGAAGTGACCAGCGCGTAGTAGACCCCCCCCGGATTGGGCGTGGAGTCGTTGGCCGCCCAGACGACGTGCGAGTTGTTCAAGGCGTCGAGACGCAAGGCAGGGATGGGCCGGAAGCCGTCGCTCCCCGTCACCGTGTTGTCGTCGCCGGAGGATAGGAGCAGGGGGGTCCCGACGACCGTAACGTTGTCCAACCCCACCCGGGCGAAGTAGATGTGGAACGGAGCGGCGGCGGAGATCGTCGAGCGGCTCGCAAAAGCCATTCGAACGGTGTTGTCCGCCGTGAGCAGGGCATAGGAGATGTCCTCGATATCTCCGGTGGAGAGCACGCCGGCGGGGAATCCTCCGACCTGGCGCACCGAGACGAGCGTCGCGGCGTTGCCCGAGAGGGCCACCCGGGCGATGTACGGCCGATAGACGACGTCGGCGGAGGTCGGTCTTGCCTGGAAAAGGATGACCGCATCGGTCGTCGACCGCAGCGCGATCTTGGGGTGCCGGGCATCGAAATAGGGGGCGTTGGCGCCGGCGCCGGTGTTGTCGATCACGACGGGAGGGGTGAGAAGGACCGTGTTGTCCCGCTGCAAAAGGAGATTGGTGAAGTCGGCCGCTCCGTTCACGGCGGCGAAATAGACGCGGAAGGTCCCCGAGCCGGTGGTGTCTCCGATGAACGCGACGTAGACGGTGTTTCCGCTAAAGGTGGCGTTGGGCTGGTCGAAGACCCCGGTGTTATTGTCGTTCAGCGGGAAGGTCAATTCCGCCGCCGCGGTTCCCCACAGGGCGGCAGCGAGCAGGACAATAACGAATGCGAAACGGAAAATGCGGGTCATTCAGCCCCCCGGGAAAGAAAAAGGATGGTGTTCTATTCTAAGCGCCAGTACCGCCATTGTATATCATTTCCGGAACGAAGCCCCACGGCGTCGATGGTCCGCAAAGTCCCCGAGATGTCGCCCGTCGAGCGGACGTGGTACGCGGTCCCCCGGATGTCGATCAGGTCGCGGAACCTCGTCTTGTCGTAAAGGTCCTTCAGTGCGGGGCTGACGTTGCCGATGTCCCGGGCATTCCGGAACGGGTTGTCCTTCCGGTGCTCGATGATCTCGTCGGCCGTCGCCGGACCGATTTCGCCGGCCTCGGCCGCGTCCTGCCCCGCGGAGAGCGCCATCAGGACCTCTTTCGGGGCGGTGTTGATGTTCACCTTTCCCGAGGAATGGACCGTCAGGAAGGGTTTGAGCTTCTCGAATCTCTCCGGCGTCATGCCGCGGACCAGCCGGAGTTCGTCCAGCGTGTCGAAAAGATCGTTTTTCGCCCGGTAGGGATACGGGAGGGACAGATAGTAGGAACTTTCGGCGCCTCCTACGCGGGAAGTGTCGTCGTTGTCGAGCCAGTCAACCACGGCGTCCGCGACGGCGGGGTCGATGTCAAGGACCGCGAGGAGCTTGCGGAACACGGCGAGCCGCTGCTCGTCCGGGGCGTTCCCGTTCGGGAGGATCAGGCGGTTCAGGTTGATCTTCCGCTCCTCATCCTCCACGGTCACCAGGACGGTCCCTTCCCCCAGCTCGATGGGAGGCACGGGCCGGGACCATACCTGGTCCAGGCTGTCGTACTTGTTGTCTTTCGCGTTTTCCCGCAGGGCGATCCTCGTCGCCGCAACGCCTCCCTCGGCGATGAGGGTTGCCCGGATGGAGTCCCTTCCGTAGGCCCCCGTCTGCGCCGCCCTCGCGCCGGCCCGGAAGATCTCCATCGCCAGGATTACAATCAGCACCAGGACAAGAAGCGTGATGAGAAGAGCGACGCCCGCATCGTTTCGTCGAAAGTTTCTCATTCCATTATCGTTTCTCGATAGGGGGAGGGGGTCGGTTCGCGGGAATCCCTCCCCCGGGGGTTACGTTGCCTGCCGTGCCCCGTTTCCCGGAGTAGATTCCCGACGCTTCCTGTCCCGCGAGGGGAAGGGGGATGGTCCTCCGGAATTCCTGCCCGAGGAAATCCGTCAGCACGAGGTTGACCTTCTTCGGCAGCATCCACTTGGTTGCCCCCGGCGGCGGCCATTCCTTCTGCCACGCGGTTCCATCGAACAGCTCGACACGGAAGCCCAGGAGGCGGGACGCCAGCCGGGACTCGCTGGTGGGGATCTTGTTCTCGATCAGGGGGAGATCGGATTGCTCCCGGTGAAGCTCGATGAACCTCCCGTCGTCGCTGATCTTGGGGAAGTACTTGATCTTGACGAGGTCCGCCGGGGGGCGGGCGCCGGTGACATCGGGGAGGGAGTAGGCCGTAAAGATCAGGGTGGAGGACGGTTTTCCCGAGAACTGGTCCTGGCGGCAGATGAAGGCGGTGGCTTCGGCGCCGATCGAGGAGAATGCCCCTTCGAGGTCGGATCCCATGCGGTCCATGGTG
>Ga0334722_10001469_pt1 | contig 29323 bp, 23 predicted proteins | sample C3_bottom_MG_FD_207210 | JGI IMG/M metagenome (GOLD analysis project Ga0334722, IMG submission 207210) | Sediment microbial communities from Yellowstone Lake, YNP, Wyoming, USA - C3_bottom | ecosystem: Environmental > Aquatic > Freshwater > Lake > Sediment | place: USA: Wyoming | collected... | reverse complement strand
ATCCTGGGCCCGGTTGCCGACGCCAACATCGACGTCGACATGATCATCCAGAACCAGTCGGTGGACGGCAAGACGGACTTCACCTTCACCGTGCCGCGCGGCGAATACCAGCGCGCCCTGGCGATCCTGAACGACAGCGTGAAGGGCCACATCCACGCCGAGAGCGTGTCGGGCGACCCGAAGGTGTCGAAGGTGTCGGTGGTGGGCGTGGGTATGCGCTCGCACGTGGGCATCGCCAGCAAGATGTTCCGCACGCTGTCGGAAGAAGGCATCAACATCCAGATGATCTCCACGTCGGAGATCAAGATCTCGGTGCTGATCGACGAGAAGTACATGGAGCTGGCCGTGCGCGCGCTGCACAAGGCGTTCGAGCTGGATCAGGCCTGATCGTTTGAGTCGGTCACGGGTGGCGACCCGGGCCCACACATCCACACTACGTTGTCATGCAGTTGTCGTTGACCGGGTGGGGTGAAGTGGCTAGAATACGCGCTTCGTTGCGCAGGCTCCTTTGTGCAACGCAGTTTTGGGAGACGTGGCCGAGAGGTCGAAGGCACTCCCCTGCTAAGGGAGCATCCGGGCCAAAACCTGGATCGAGGGTTCGAATCCCTCCGTCTCCGCCAGTTTGGCGCTTCTCGCGGGAAGCGCACCGACAGGCGGATGCGAGTCGAGCTGACGTGACGGCTCGCATTGCAATGCACGTCAAAAAGCCCGCATGGTTTGCGCCATGCGGGCTTTTTCTTTGTGTGCTTTAGATGCGCGCACCATCCGAAGATGGCGCGCACACGCATCAGTGCATCAGCCTTGGCCGACCACGTCCGGCACGCCTGCCGTCACGTTGAAGCCGCAGTCGACGTAGGTGATCTCGCCGGTCATGCCGCTGGCCAGGTCCGACAGCAGGAAGGCCGCCACGTTGCCGACTTCTTCGATGGTGACGTTACGGCGCAGCGGCGCCACGTCTTCCATGTACTTGAGCAGCTTGCCGAAATCCTTGATGCCCGAGGCGGCCAGCGTCTTGATCGGGCCGGCCGAGATGCCGTTGGCGCGGATGCCCTTCGGGCCCAGCGCGCCGGCCAGGTAGCGCACGCTGGCTTCCAGCGAGGCCTTGGCCAGACCCATCGTGTTGTAGTTCGGGACCACGCGCTCGGCGCCCAGGTAGGTCAGGGCGAGCAGCGACGCCTTGGGCGAGAGCATCGGCAGCGCGGCCTTGGCCAGCGCCGGGAAGCTGTACGACGAGATGTCGTGCGCGATGCGGAACGACTCGCGCGACAGGCCTTCGAGGAAGTCGCCGGCAATCGCCTCGCGCGGCGCGAAGCCGATCGAGTGCACCAGGCCATCGAAGTGGCCCCAGTGTTGGCCGAGGTCTTCGAACACCTTGGCGATCTGCTCATCGCTGCCGACGTCGCAGTCGAACACCAGCTTGCTCTCGAACTCGTTGGCGAACTCGGTGATGCGGTCCTTGAAGCGTTCGCCGACGTAGGTGAAGGCCAGTTCGGCGCCCTCGCGCTTGCAGGCGTTGGCGATGCCGTAGGCGATCGAGCGGTTGGACAGAAGGCCGGTGATCAGAATGCGTTTGCCTGCCAGGAATCCCATGGTTTCTCCGTACAAATGTGGGGCTGCGCTGCGCCCGGCATGCGTGCAAGATGATGCACAACGCAGGGCCAGGGCGAAGCGGTCGGCGCGATCATACCGGAAAGCGCGGCAACAGCGCCCTTTTTGCGCGCTGCGGCAGGCCGGGCGCAGCCTTGTCAATGCGGGTCGATCCCCGGGCGCAAATTGGCCGGATGCGCGCGCGGCGGCGTTAGAATCGTCTGAGACCTGCTTTCATGCAGACTTGGACTTCACTCAACTCACGTAAGAGGCTAGGGGCGGGATGAGCGTGCTCGGTGCGGCACAGAAGACATGCGCGGCGATCGTATGCTGCGTTGCAGCGGCCTTGAGCGCCGCGCCAGCCTGGGCGGCGCACGGATACGCCGAGTACGGCGACCTCAAATACCCGGCCGGTTTCCCGAACTTCGCCTATCTGAACGCGAAGGCGCCGATCGGCGGGACGCTCACGCTGGGCAACCCCGACCGCCGTACCAGCTTCGACAAGTTCAATCCGTACACGATCAAGGGCACCGCCGCGCCGGGGCTCAACGCGCTGGTGTTCGAGAGCCTGCTGATCGGCAGCTGGGACGAGACCGCCAGCGGCTACGGGCTCCTGGCCGACGACGTGACGGTCGCGCCCGACGAGCTGTCCGTCACCTTCCACATCAACCCGCTCGCGCGCTACTCCAATGGCGACCCGGTGCGCGCGTCCGACGTGAAGTACGCCTACGACATGCTGATGGGCAAGGGCGCCAGCCCGGCCTACCGCAGCATGACCACGGACGTATCCAAGGTGACGGTGGTGGATGCCAGCACCGTGCGCTACGAGTTCAAGCGCCGCAACAAGGAGCTGCCGCTGATCGTTGGCAGCCTGCCGGTGTTCTCGCCCAAGTGGGGCAAGGGCAGCGGCAACCCGGAGGACCCGAACGAAGGCAAGGACGTCGCCTTCGACAAGCTGACGTTCCAGGATCCGGTTGCCAGCGGTCCGTACGTGATCGAGCGCTACGATCCGTCGCGTGGCATCACCTTCCGGCGCAACCCGAACTACTGGGGCCGCAACCTGAACGTGCGGCGCGGCTCGTACAACTTCGAGCACATCCAGTACAAGCTGTACAAGGACGAAACCGCGCGCCTGGAAGCCTTCAAGGCCGGCGAGTATGACGCCATGGTCGAGTACCGCGCCAAGAACTGGGCAAAGAGCTACGTCGGCGTGAAGTTCCGCAGCGGCGAGCTGATCAAGAGTGAATTCCCGCATCGGAACAGCGCCGGCATGCAGGGTTTCCTGATGAACCTGCGCAAGCCGATCTTCCGGGATATCCGCGTGCGCCGCGCGCTGGCGCTGGCGCTGGACTTCGAATGGCTGAACCGCCAGCTGTTCTACGATGCCTATCGCCGGCTCGACAGCTACTTCGCCAACAGCGAGCTGGCAGCATCCAATTCACTCACGGGCCTGCCGGAGAAAGGCGAGCTGGCGTTGCTGGAGCCACTGCGCGGCAAGCTCGATCCGGAGGTGTACGGCCCGCTGCCGGTGCCGCCCTCGACCGATCCGCCCAGCTCGCTGCGCGACAACCTGCGCCAGGCACGCCGCCTGCTCGCCCAGGCCGGCTGGACCTATGACGACGGAGCACTGCGCAACGCCAAGGGCGAGCCGTTCGAGTTCGAGATGCTCGACGATGGCGGTGCCATGAGCCGCGTGATGGCGGCCTACGTACGCAATCTGGAAAAGCTCGGCATCCACGTCAACCAGCGCATCACCGATTACGCGCTGTACCAGAAGCGGCTGGAAGAGTTCGACTTCGACATGATCTCGCTGCGCTTTCCCGACTCGCAGAGCCCGGGCAACGAGCTGAAGGACCGCTTCGGGTCCGCGGCCGCGGATGAGCCGGGGTCGGACAACGTGATCGGCCTGAAGTCGCCTGCCGTGGATGCCCTCATCGACGACGTGCTGCGCGCCAACAATCGCGAGGAACTGGTGACCGCCTCCCGCGCGCTGGACCGCGCGCTGCTGGACGGCTGGTACATGATTCCGCACTGGTATTCGCCCACGCATCGCGTGGCCTACAACCGGAACCTCGTGTATCCGGATCGCCTGCCGTACTACTACTCGGCGGAAGCCTGGGTGCTGACGGCCTGGTGGCGCACCCCCGAACCCACCCAATAAGCGCGCTGCGTTCTTGCCATGTTCGCCTACCTGATCAAACGCCTGCTGCTGCTGATTCCGACGCTGATCGGCGTCGTGACACTCGCCTTTGTGGTTGTGCAGTTCGTGCCGGGCGGTCCGGTCGAGCAGATGATGATGGAGATGAAAGGGCGCGGCGGCGGCAGCGAGGCCAGCGGCGGCGGTGGGGTGGAATACCGGGGCCGGCGTGGCGTCGACGCGGAGAAAATCAAGGAGATCCGCGCGCTGTACGGCTTCGACAAGGGGCCGGCCGAGCGCTACTTCCTGATGCTCGGCCGCTTCGCCCGCTTCGACCTGGGCGAGAGCTACTTCCAGCACCGCAGCGTGTGGGAGCTGATCAAATCCAAGCTGCCGGTCTCCATCACGATCGGGCTGTGGACCTTTTTCCTGACCTACCTGATATCGGTGCCGCTCGGCATCTCCAAGGCGATCCGGGCGGGCAGCCGGTTTGACCTGGTCTCCAGCGTGATCGTGCTGGTGGGGTATGCCATTCCGGGTTTCGTGCTGGGGGTGTTGCTGCTGGTGCTGTTTGGCGGCGGCACGTTCTTCCAGTGGTTCCCGATCCGCGGGCTTACTTCAGACAATTGGGACCAGCTGAGCCTGCTTGGCAAGGTGACGGACTACCTCTGGCACATCGCGCTGCCGGTCACGGCATCGGTGGTGGGCAGCTTTGCCGTGATCACCATGCTGACCAAGAACGCGTTCCTGGAGGAAATCCGCAAGCAATACGTGCTGACCGCGCGCAGCAAGGGGCTGTCGGAACGCCGCGTGCTGTGGAAGCACATCTTCCGCAACGCCTTGCTGCCCTTGGTCACGGGGTTTCCAACCGCCTTTATCGGCGCGTTCTTCACCGGCTCGCTGCTGATCGAGCAGCTGTTCTCGCTCGACGGCATGGGCCTGCTGTCGTATGAGGCGGTGGTGCGGCGCGACTATCCAGTCGTGCTCGGCACGCTGTACGTCTTCACGCTGATCGGCCTGGCTGCGCGGTTGATTTCCGACGTGTGCTACGTGCTGGTGGATCCGCGTATCCATTTCGGTTCTGCTGGACGGTAGGCGATCATGACTCAGTATTCCCGCACCGCCCTCCATCCGTCCAATACGGCGGCGCCGCATACCATCCGCCATTCGCCGTCGCCGGGCAAGCGCGCCTGGCGGCGCTTCAAGCAGCACCGGTTGGGCTACTGGAGCCTGATCATCTTCGTCGTGCTGTTCGTGCTGAGCCTGGCGGGCGAGGCCATCTCCAACGACCGTCCGCTGGTGGCCAAGTACCAGGGCCATTGGTATTTCCCCATCGTCAAGACGTATCCGGAGACGACCTTCGACGGCGATTTCCCCACGCCGACGGACTACCTCGATCCGTTCATCCGCGACAAGTTCAAGGCACCGGGCAACTTTGCCATCTACCCGCCCAACCCGTATTCGTACGAGACGCTCAACTACTTCTCCAAGGAGCCCAACCCGGCGCCACCCTCGGCGGAGAACTGGCTTGGCACGGACGATCGTGGGCGCGACGTGTTTGCGCGGCTGCTCTATGGCTTTCGCGTGTCGGTGCTGTTCGGGCTGGCGCTCACGCTGATCGGCGTGGTGGTCGGCACCCTCACCGGGGCGCTGATGGGCTTCTTCGGCGGGCGCTTCGATCTGGTCTCGCAGCGGTTGATCGAGATCTGGAGTTCGATGCCCGAGCTGTACCTGCTCATCATCTTCGCGTCGATCTTCACCCCGAGCCTGGGGCTGCTGATCATCCTGCTGTCGCTGTTCGGCTGGATGGGCTTGTCGGACTACGTGCGCGCTGAGTTCTACCGCAACCGCTCGCTCGATTACGTCAAGGCCGCGCGCACGATGGGGCTCTCGAGCTGGCAGATCATGTGGCGCCACATCCTGCCCAACAGCCTGACACCGCTCATCACCTTCCTGCCGTTCCGCATGAGCGCGGCCATCCTGATGCTGACGAGTCTCGACTTCCTCGGCCTGGGTGTGCCGCCGTCCACCCCCAGCCTGGGCGAGTTGCTCGCGCAGGGCAAGGGCAATCTGGATGCCTGGTGGATTTCCCTGTCGACCTTCATTGCGCTGGTACTGATCCTCGTGCTGCTGACTTTCATGGGCGACGCGCTGCGCGACGCCTTCGATACGCGCCTGTCGTTCGCACAACTGCGCGCACGCCAGAAACCGGCGGGGGTGAAATGACCCGCGCCGATCTGCGTTCGCCCGCGCCCGTCTACGATGGGCCGCTGCTGCGGCTGGACAACCTCTGCGTGCGCTTCGAGGCCGAGCATGATGAATCGGTCGAGGCCGTTAAACACGTCTCGTTCGACCTGCACGCCGGCGAGCGCTTTGCCCTGGTGGGCGAATCGGGCTCCGGCAAGACTGTCACCGCACTGTCGATCATGCGCCTGCTGGGCGACGCGCACTACAGTGGCCGCATCCTGTTCGAGGGCCGCGACCTGCTGGCCGCCAGCGAGCGCGAAATGCGCGGCCTGCGCGGCGCCGACGTCGCCATGGTGTTCCAGGAGCCGATGACGGCGCTCAACCCGCTGTACACCGTCGGCAACCAGATCGTCGAGACGCTGGAGCTGCACGAGGGCCTGGACAAGCGCGCCGCGAAGGCCCGCGCCATTGCGCTGTTGGAGCGCACCGGCATTGCCGAGGCGCCGCGCCGCTTCGATGCGTTCCCGCACCAGCTCTCGGGTGGCCAGCGCCAGCGCGCGATGATCGCCATGGCGCTCGCCTGCGCACCCAAGCTGCTGCTGGCCGACGAGCCGACCACCGCGCTGGACGTGACCGTGCGCATGCAGATCCTGCAGCTGCTGCGCGAGCTGCAGGCCGATTTCGGCATGGCCGTCATGCTGATCACGCACGACCTGAACATGGTGCGGGCCTTTGCCGAACGCGTGGGCGTGATGGAGCGGGGCGTGCTGGTGGAAGCCGGCGATACCGCCGACGTGTTCGCCGCCCCGCAACACCCATACACCGTGCGCCTGCTCGAGAGCCGCCCGCAGCGCGACGTGCTGCCGCTGGTGCCGCTTGCGCCCGTGCTGCTGGAAGCCGACAAGCTGACCGTCACCTACGAGCGCCATCGCCCCGGGTTTGCGGGCTGGTTCCGCACCGATCCGTTCACCGCCGTGAATGCCGTCTCGCTGCAATTGCGCGAAGGGGAGACGCTCGGCATCGTGGGCGAATCCGGTTCGGGCAAGACCACGCTCGCGCAGACGTTGCTGGGGTTGCAGGCGCCCAAGGGCGGTGACCTGCGTTTCCTCGGCAACTCGCTGTTGCGCATCTCGCGCGATGAGCGTCGAGCGGTGCGTGCCCGCATGCAGGTGGTGTTCCAGGACCCGTATGGTTCGCTCTCGCCGCGTATGACAGTGGAGCAGATCGTCGAAGAGGGGCTGGCGCTGCACCAACCCCATGTGAACGCCACCGAGCGCCGCCATCGGGTGATCGAGGCATTGCGCGAGGTGGGCCTCGATCGCATGGCGCTCGGACGCTATCCGCACGAGTTTTCTGGCGGGCAGCGCCAGCGCATTGCCATCGCGCGGGTGCTGATCCTCAAGCCACAGGTGCTGGTGCTGGACGAGCCGACTTCGGCACTCGATGTGTCGATCCAGCAGCAGGTGCTGTCGCTGCTGTCGGCCCTTCAGAAAAAGTACAACTTGTCGTATCTGTTCATTAGCCACGACCTCGCCGTCATCCGGGCCATGTCCCATCGGGTGGTGGTCATGAAGGACGGCAAAGTGGTGGAGGAGGGGGATACCGAAGCGGTGCTGGCGTCCCCCTCCCACCCCTATACCTGCAAGCTGATGGCGGCGGCCTCACTGCGGCCGGCCTGGGGATAACCCGCGAAAACGGGGCGATTGCCCACCGGAAAGTGCAGCGTAGAGGCGCCCGGGTTTTCAGGGGGTGCCTCCAGAGTCATGTCTAAGTGATTGATTTGCATATGAATTTAATCAAATTTGTAACGACCTTTGACAAGTCAATATGTCACTTTTATCATCCTGCGAGATTGTTTGAGCAGGATTCGGACTGATCCCATTTGCGTTCGCGCTTGTTCGGTTGATCATTCCACCCGTCCCGACAGGAGAACCAATGCAGCATTTCGTACTTCATTCCATGGCGCGCCTGGCGGTAGGGGTTGTGATTGGCTGCGGCGTGCTCGTCTCGAATGGAGTACGAGCCGACACCGTGTTCAAGGACACGGAAGTCCGTGCCGCTGATGCCAAGCCGGAAGCCAAGCCCGGCATCCTCTCCTCCGTCGTTGGCGCCACGACCAACGTGATGAGCAAGACCGGCGACGTCGTCATGAACGCGCTGGGCATGATCGGCCTGCGCTACCGTTTCGGCGGCAACACGCCGGAATCGGGCCTCGACTGCAGCGGCTTCGTCCGCTACGTTTTCAACGACACCTTCGGCTTTCTGCTGCCGCGCCGTGCGGTGGAAATGAGCCGCGTCGGCACCAGCGTCGACATGGCCGAGCTGCGTCCCGGCGACCTGGTGTTCTTCAACACCATGCGCCACACGTTCTCGCACGTCGGCATCTACATTGGCGACAACAAGTTCGTGCATGCGCCGTCCACCGGCAGCAAGATCCGCGTGGATGACATGACCGCGTCGTACTGGGTGACGCGCTACAACGGCGCGCGCCGCATCGACGGCAACAAGTCCGGCATCCAGATCAAGGAAGGCGCGGAGAATTTCGTTGAGACGCTGCAGCGCGTCGACCCGAATGCCGCCGGCAAGTCGCTGGCGCTGTATGGTGGCTGATTCGGGCGGCGGATTCGCTTTCGCCAAAAAAGAAGACCGCCGCGGCGGTCTTTTTTGTTGTCCCTTTATTGTTCCATTTGGGCGCATCAGTGCGCCGGCAGCGGGGTGGCCAACATCGATTGCGGCAGACGCAGCTTCTCGCGCAGCAGTGGCATGACCGCCTGGGCGGCTTGCTCGCCGGCCAGGATCGCCTCGTTGCGCGCCGTGAAGTCACTGCCCTTGACCGTCGGCAGCGATGGCGAGATCACCATGTCCGCCATTGCCAGCTCGGTCTTGTTGATGCTCTGGCCCATGATCGCCGTGGTCTGCAGCAGCATGCTGGCCTGGCCGGACACCGATTGCGTTGACGGATCCGCCGAGATGTTCACGGCAATCACGAAGGTCGCGCCCATCTGCTTGACGTAGGACACGGGCACCGGCGCCACCAGGCCGCCATCCACATACTGCCGGCCGCTGATCGTCACCGGCTGGAACACGCCCGGGATGCTGCACGAGGCGCGCACCGCCTGGCCGGTATTGCCGCGCCGGAACAGGATCGGCTTGCCGCTGCCCAGGTCGGTGGCGACGATGCCCAGCGGAATGCGCATCTGCTCAATGGGCTTCTGCCCGACCATCCGGTTGATGTATTTCTCCAGCGCCTCGCCCTTGAGCCAGCCACCAAAGCGCGTGCCGAACGGCAGCGCCCAGTCGGCAATCGTGGCCTCGTCCATCTTGAGTGCCATGCGGTTCATCTCCAGGCCGGACATGCCCGATGCGTAGATGGCCGCCACCACGCTGCCCGCGCTGGTACCGGTGATGAAATCAACGTGGATGCCCTGTGCTTCCAGCGCCTTGATCACGCCGATTTGCGCAAAACCGCGCGCCGCGCCGCCGCCGAGCGCCAGGCCGATGCGCACGGGCGGTGCCGGTTGCAACTCGGCGGCCTGGGTAGCAGCCGTGGTGCTGGTCTTGTCACCCGAAGACGACGAAAAGCCCGTGACGGTACAGGCGGAGAGCAGGGAGGCGCCGGCGGCACCTAGAAAGAAGCGGCGTTGCATGGGGCGATGGTGGCGAGTCGATGTGCCGCGCAAACCTGCGTCGGCCGGCCGCCATTGTGCCAAAGATCGGCGGCGGGCCGCAGGAGCATGCGAGGCTCGGTTGCTATAATTTCCGTTTTGACAGAGGCCGCTCAGGATTCCGTTGCGCGGCCTCGTTCATCCAGCCATTCCTATGACCCAGCGCGTCCGCACTCGTTTCGCTCCCAGCCCCACCGGTTTCATCCACCTCGGCAACATCCGTTCGGCACTCTATCCGTGGGCTTTCGCCCGCAAGATGCAGGGCGATTTTGTCCTGCGCATCGAAGACACCGACGTGGAGCGCTCCAGCCAGGAGGCTGTCGACGTGATCCTGGAAGCGATGGACTGGCTCGACCTGGACATCGACGAGGGCCCGTTCTACCAGATGCAGCGCATGGACCGTTACCGCGAGGTCATCGCGCAGATGGTCCAGCAGGAACTGGTCTACCCCTGCTACATGAGCACCGAAGAGCTCGACGCCTTGCGCGAAGCCCAGCGCGAGCGTGGCGAGAAGCCCCGCTACGACGGCACCTGGCGCCCCGAGCCGGGCAAGGTCCTGCCGACGCCGCCGGCCGGCGTGCAGCCCGTGATCCGTTTCAAGAACCCGATCGGCGGTAGCGTGGTGTGGGATGACGCCGTCAAGGGCCGCATCGAAATCTCCAACGGCGAACTCGACGACCTCGTCATCGCGCGCCCGGACGGCACGCCCACGTACAACTTCTGCGTGGTGGTCGACGACATCGACATGCAGATCACCCACGTGATCCGCGGCGACGACCACGTCAACAACACGCCGCGCCAGATCAACATCCTGCGCGCGCTTGGCGCCACGCCGCCGGTCTACGCCCACCTGCCGACCGTGCTCAACGAGCAGGGTGAGAAGATGAGCAAGCGCCATGGCGCCATGAGCGTCACCGGCTACCGCGATGCCGGCTATCTGCCCGAAGCCATCGTCAACTACCTCGCCCGCCTGGGCTGGGCGCATGGCGATGCCGAGATCTTCTCGCGCGAGCAGTTTGTCGACTGGTTCGACCTGGAGCACCTGGGCAAGTCGCCCGCGCAGTACAACCCCGAGAAGCTCGCCTGGCTGAACAACCACTACATCAAGCAGGCCGACAACGCGCGCCTGGCCGGCCTCGTGACGCCCTTCATTGAAGAGCTGGGCGGCAAGGTCGAAGGTGGCCCGATGCTGGCCGACGTGGTTGCGCTGGTGAAGGACCGCGCCAACACGCTGCGTGAAGTCGCGCAGGCGGCGCTGCTGTTCTACCGCACGGAGTTGACGGTCGAGCCGGAGCTGGCCGCGCAGCACCTGACCGACGACGTGCGTCCGGGTATCGCCGCGCTGGCCGAGAAGCTTGGTGCGCTGCCCGAGTGGAAGCGCGAGGCCATCGGCGCGGCCTTCAAGGAAGTGCTGGGCGCCCACGGCTGGAAGATGCCCAAGCTGGCCATGCCGGTGCGCCTGCTGGTGGCGGGGCAGCTGCAGACACCGGCGATCGACGCGGTGCTGGAGCTGTTCGGTCGTGAGGTCGTGCTGCGCCGTTTGGCAGCGTGATGCACGCACCGCAAAAAAATTTGGGAAAGGGTATTGCCAAGCGACAAACACTTACCCTATACTCTCGTTTTCGCTGCAACACGAAGCGAAAACGCAGTAAAAAGCAGTAACTTGGGGCTATAGCTCAGCTGGGAGAGCGCTTGCATGGCATGCAAGAGGTCAGCGGTTCGATCCCGCTTAGCTCCACCAAAATGCCGGAAGATTCGATTCAAATAAATTTGAAAAGAGACTTCCAAAACGCTGAGAAGTTCGTTATAGTAGCGGACTTCGCAGCGTAAAGACAGAAAGCGTTGCAAAACAGTTTCTGTCCCCTTCGTCTAGAGGCCTAGGACATCACCCTTTCACGGTGAGTACAGGGGTTCGAATCCCCTAGGGGACGCCATAACAAGAGCTTAACCAGAAGCTCACTAGCAAAGCCAGTCTCTAGCTGGCCGAGCAAACCGACACGGAGTGGTAGTTCAGTCGGTTAGAATACCGGCCTGTCACGCCGGGGGTCGCGGGTTCGAGTCCCGTCCACTCCGCCAAATCAAAACCCGCTGCTTGCAGCGGGTTTTTCTTTTTGTCTTTCCCATTTGCTTCTGGCTTTAAAGCGGCGTGTTTTCCTGTGCTGAATGACCTGCGCGCGCGTTAATCAGCTTCGCGGCTGATGCCATTGAAGTAACGGACGAGTAGGGTCCCGGCCACCGCGAGGCTCATGGCGTTGGCCGCCCAGAAACCGGCTGCGCCACGCAGGGCGGCAGCGAATTCTCCCAGGTGGCCGAAGCCGAGCAGGTAGCCGCCACCAAGCCCCACGCCCCACAGCGATAGCGCATAGATGACCGTCGGGATCAGCGCGATCTTGTAGGCGCGCAGGATGAACGCTGCCATGACCTGCAGCGCATCGAACATCTGATACGCCGCGATGAATGGCAGCAGCGGCACGGCAATTGCCAACACGGTGGCATCGCGCGTGTAGAGCCGCGCCAGGTCATGCCGCAACAACAGCACGGCCGCAGCGACGATCACCGCGCAGGCTGCCGCGAACTTGATGCCGTTCCAAGCCATGCGCCGCGCGGCAAGTCGGTCACGCGCACCGATGGATTGCGCCACCAGCGTCGACGTGGCAATCGACAGCGACAGCGGCACCATGTAGGCCACCGCCCCCAGGTTGGCAGCGATCTGATGGCCGGCCAGCACGACCGTGCCCATGCGTGCAATGAAGATCGCCATCAGCGTGAACGAGGTGATCTCGATCAGATAGGTCAGCCCCATCGGCACGCCCAGGCGCAGCAATGCCCATAGTCGGGCAGGGTTGGGTGGGGAGAACCGCGTGAAGAGTCGGAACGGGCGATACGCAGGATTGCGCGTCAGGACCAGCACGCCGGCGATGCACCACACCCAGCTGATGATCATCGATGCGAGGGCGCACCCCGGGCCGCCCATCGCCGGCAGGCCGAGGCCGCCATACAGGAACAGCGCGTTGAGCGGGAATTTCAGCGCCAGGCCGCCCAGCTGCAGCACCGTCACCATCACCGGGCGCGACAGCGCGTTGTTGAGCGCGGAATAGATGCGGAAGCCGAGCGCCGCGGGCAGGGCAAGCGCCTCGTAGCGCAAGTAGGCGGTGGCCTTGTCTGTCAGCTCGGGCGAGGCATCCGCCAGGCGCAGCAGCGGGGCGGGGAACCACAGGATCACCATGCCAAGAACTGCCAGTGCCAGTCCGAGCCACGCGGCCTGCCGGACTTCCTCGCCGATCTCGCCATGCCGTTGCGCGCCGTAGAGTTGCGCGGCGATCGGCGAGAGCGCCTGTAGCACGCCCATCAGGCTGATGTAGACCGTCACATAGATCGAGCCACCGAGCCCGATGGCGGCCAGATCGGCCGCCGAGGCACGCCCGGACATCGCCGTGTCGAGCACGCCAAAGGCGATCACCGCAAGCTGGCCGATCAATACCGGCCAGGCCAGCGCGGCGATGCGCCGGACGTCAGTCAGGAACATGCAGCTTGCGCCGGCGCGTGGTGGCCGGAGTGGGCGGCGGATGCGTGGCCTTGGCGGCCTCGGTCAGGCGGTACATGCGGAAGTGCTCGTCGCGGTCCGCGGGGCGGCGGCCTTCCCAGATCAGGTGCCATTCGTAGTTGGGCACGCTGGTCGGGGCCCCGTAGTCGTACGGATCGTGGCGCAGGAGGATGTCGCAGTTGTCTTCGGGATTGCCGAAACGGATGTGGCCGAAGTAGGCGAACGACGCGAGCTGCGCATCGCCGATGCGGATCGGCTGTACGCAGGTGTACGTCTGCGGCAGCGCGAGCGCGGCCGATTGCGCGACCTCGCGATAGGTCTTGGCGTAGTTGATGGTGGGTAGCCACAGCGTCATCATCAGCACCCACAGCAGCGTGGTGCCAGCTGCGGAGATGACCACTGCGCGCCAGATCGCCTTGGGCACGCGCGAGGTGCGCCACACCACGATCAACACCCACGCGGCCGTCACCAGCAGCGCGCAGAGCAGCGCCGTCCAGCTGAACTCGGGCCGGTAGCCCGGCAGCAGGCGGAACACGTTGCGCGCGATCTGCGGCGGGTAGCCGGTCATCTTCGCGATCCATACCAGCCACACGAAGCCGCCGAGGATGGTGAAGGCCAGCAGCGCAAACCAGTCGATCGCGCTGATGGCGCCGCGCTTGAGGGTCGGCAGGGCAAAGGTGGCCATCACGGCCATCGGCGGGATCAGCAGCAGGAAGCCATCGTCGCTCGGTTGCTGCTGCAACAGCAGCAGCGCCAGCTGCGGCACCAGGACTGCCATCGGCAGCGCGATATGCGGGGCCATGCGCATGCCGCTCCAGCTCTTCCACGCCCACGCCGCCAGCGGCCACACCGGCCAGGCGAAGAACGGCAGGTTGCGCGCGACGAAGCCCAGCGAATGGCCAGTCGGCCCTGCGTACTGGCGGCGGTCGAAGCGCGCCCATTCGCGGATGAAGGTGACGGCATCGGTCTGGTTGACGGCCAGCAGGTAGGCCATCGCCGGCCATGACCAACCCAGCACGAGCGAAACGGGTAGGGCGATCGTCAACAGCGGCTTGACGGGCAACACGCGCGTGACGCGCGCCACCACCAGTACCGACACCGTGATCGCCAGCGGCAGGATCGGCCCGCCCGCCAGCGATAGGCAGCCGATGCCGAAACCGTACGTGAGGCTGCCCTGCACGGGCCGGTCAAGCGCACGGATCAGGCCGTAGACCGTGACCGCTACGAAGGCCAGTGCGCCGACCAGCGGCGTGGTCTCATGCCCGCGCTGCGCCAGCCCCACGCAGGCGAGAAAGATCAGCAGCGCGCCGTCGGCCAGCGTACGGCCGTAGTCGCGCGAGTTCGGCTGGCCGCCGAAAACGAATTCAAACGGCTGGACTTCGGCGCGGCGGCCGAGCAGGTAGGCGCCATACCAGATGCAGGCGCAGGTGATGAAGAAGAACAGCGCCGTCGCCAGGCGCGAGGCATCGGACGAGCCCAGCCACGGACCGAACACGCGGATGAACGCGCCGCCGATCCAGAACACCAGTGGCCCGGCCTGCACGAACGGGCGGCCGACGATGTTGGGCATCAGCCAGTCCTGGCCGTTGCCGCTCGCCAGCGACCACATGGCGCCAAAGCCGGCGGCGTCTTCGTTCTTCCAGGGGTCGCGCGAGAACAGGCCCGACAGGCCGTAGATCACGCAGATGGCGAGCAGCAGCCAGCGCGGCAGGGCGCTGGTGGCGGAGGCGGTCAGGCGAACGCGCGAGACGCTGGGGGTGTTCATCAGGTGTCAGACCGTCGGGACGGCGTCACGGTTGCACTGCGGGTTGCATTGTGAAGAGGCGGGGCGGCCAAGGCGAAAAGTCCGCCACTGTGCCAAGAAACAAAAAAGGCAGCCGGAGCTGCCTTTTCGTACCAATTCGGACCAGAGAGACGGGTCATGCGCTGAGCCGTCTCCGGCGCCGGCATTACTTGGCAGTCTTGCCAACCTTGCTGCCGAACTTCTGGCGGAACTTTTCGACGCGGCCGGCCGTGTCCAGCACCTTTTGCTGGCCCGTGTAGAACGGGTGCGATTCGGACGAGACTTCGATCTTGGCCAGCGGGTATTCCTTGCCGTCCAGGGTGATCATTTCCTTGGTCTGGATCGTCGAACGCGTGATGAACTTGAAGTCGCTGGACATGTCCTGGAACACGACTTCGCGGTAATTCGGGTGAATGCCTTCTTTCATGATGGGCCCTGGGGTTGAGGTAGCCAATTCGCGGCGCGCTTCAGGTGCTCAGGTGAGATACCGCACCGTGCGACCTACCGTCGAATCACTTGCCGGGTGGAGAAACGAGGATTATGCCAGAGAAACAAGGGCTTGGGCAACGCGCGGGCACAAAAAACGGGACAGATCGGATCGCTTAAAGTGGCTCTTGAGGCGCATTTTCCAGGTGTGGACCGTGTGACCGATGCAATTGCCCCAACCGTTGTCGCCCGTGCGCAACGAGAGGCGCTTAGGCCAGTCCGTCGCCAGGCGGCATCCGATGGGCCGGATCTTGCCGATAGAACGCTTGCAGCAGCGCGTACAGCGCGGGCAGCGTTGCCTGCAGCGCCGCGGGCTCGACGAAGAAGACCTCGGACGCCACCGCAAAGAACTCCGCCGGATGCTGCGCGCCATACGGGTCCAGAAGCGACAGGATCGGATCGGCATCCCATCGGCGTTCGGGCGTGCGCTCGCAGCGGTCGGCGAAGGCATCGTATTCAGCGTAAAGGTCGTCGGCCCATTGCTCGCGATCGAGCCCGGCGTGCAGCCGCGACGAAAACGCCGGGATGCCGTCCGACTCGCCGTTGAGCATGTCGAGCTTGTGCGCGAACTCGTGGATCACGACGTTGTACGGCTGCGCATCGGGCGCCGCCAGCGGGCCGCCCAGCTTGATGTCTTGCCACGAGAGGATGACCGGCCCGTGCTCCCACGCCTCGCCGCTGGCTTCCTCGCGCACGTGGTGGACCACGCCATCTTCGTCCATCACCTCCTTGCGGATGACGAACTCGCCGGGGTAGATCACCACGGCGCGCCAACCGCGATACCACTCGACGCCGAGTTCGAGGATCGGCACGCTGGCCTGCACGGCAATGCTGACCACCATCGCATCGGTGAGCCGCAGGTCGTGGGCGGTGGTGAATTCCTTCTCGGCGATGAAGAGCGTGGCGGTTTCGCGCAGGCGGGCGAGGCTGGCGCGGGGCCAGTCGTGCAGGAAGGGCAGGCGCGCCACGGTGCGCGACCACAGCGCGTCGGAGATGGCGTAGCGGGCGAGCCGGCGCGTGCGCGCGCGGCCGGAGAACCAGCGGAAGACAGACGAAAGCATGCGCCCAGTATATCGGCGCGTGCTTCCGCCTTCGCGCTGGCGTCGCCGCTCAGGCGACCGACAACAGGCGCGCGCCGCGCTGGTTGGCGACGTACACCGCTTCCGTGCGGCTGCGCACCTTCAGGCGCCGGTACAGCGTGCTGATATGCGCCTTGGCCGTGGCCTCGGAGATGTTCAGCATGCGGCTGATGGTCTTGACCGGGTGCCCGCGCGAGAGCAGCACCAGGATCTCGTACTGGCGCGGCGTGATGCCGAGCAGCTTGGGATCGGTCTGCGGATCGCCGGCCAGCGCCGGGTTGGGCGCACCGTCCAGGCGGGCCTCCGGCAGCAGGGCACTGGCCGGGATGTACTGGCCACCCACCAGCACCAGCTCCAGCGAAGCCGCGATCACCTCGCCCGGCGAATGCTTGAGCGTGTAGCCCGACAGGCCCATCTGCATGAGCGTGCGGATGATGTCCGGCGATTCCGACTCGGCCAGCACCACCACGTGGCGCGCGTGCGGCCGGTGCATGATCTCGCCGATGGCGGACAGTTCGTCCAGATGTGGAAGTGGCAGGCCGATGACCAGCAGGCCGGCCTCAGAGTTCGCTTCGATGGCGTCGAACATACCCTCGTCTGGCTCGACGACGGTGACGGCTGTGACGCCTTTGAGCGTCCGTAGCAGGTGCGCGATACCGGTGCGCACCAACGGATGGGCTTCGATCAAAAGGGTATCCGGATTTGAGTGTGTTTTTTGCTGCCAAACTGGTCCTTGTCGCATCATGGTAAAACCGGATTTTGGCGTTGCTGCCGTGGCGTTATTACGCTAAGATGAAACCGGATTTCGGTGTGTGCCGACAGCCAGGAGCCGAGGAAAAATATGCAGCAAGCGAGCGATATTCGAGAGTGTTTGGGAAGTCCATTGGGGGGCAACGGCTCCTCACTCGTTGACTTTGCTCATCAGGCAGGGCGCTCGTTCGTCGCGGGACTCACTCGCGACGAGCAAAAGGCCGCAGGGCAGTTCATGACCCCGCCGAAGATCGCCAAATTCATGGCGCAGCGCCTGGTGCGTTCCGTTGAGCATCCGCACGTCCGCCTGCTGGAGCCCAGCGCGGGCGGCGGCATCCTACTCGCCGCTGCTATCGCAGCGCTGCTAGAGAAGCAAGATCGCCCAGCCATCATCGAGGCCCTGTTGTACGAACAGGATCAACGACTGATCCCAGCCCTGGAGTCGCTGTGCCAGCGGATCACTGACGTCTGTGCCGCTGCCGGCGTCCAGTTCAAGTACGTCATTCGAGGTGAAGACTTCTTGCTCTCTGAACTGGCTCTACGCGGTGAGCCAGTCGATGGGCTGCTGACCATCGCCAATCCGCCGTTCTTCAAGCTCAACAAGGCGACCGACGAACGAACTCGCCGGCACGGCTACGCGGTCTATGGCCAGCCGAATGTCTATGGCCTCTTCATGGCTGCCACGGCCCGCTTGACCCCGGCTAATGGGCGATGGTGCTTCATCGCGCCTCGTAGTTGGATGAACGGCCAATACTTCAAGGCAGTTCGCCACACCATGCTGCGGCACTTGATGGTGGACAGCCTGCATGCGTTCGAGAGTCGGCGCGACAGCTTCGAGGAAGATGCTGTACTGCAGGAAACGGTGATTGTCTGGGCCACCGGGCGAGCCATCAGGGAAAACGGGTTCAATGTCCTATTCACGCGCAGCCAAGGCATGTCAGACCTGGATCAGGCGCTGGTGCAAGCCGTGCCAGCAGAGCGGATCGTGGCCGACGATGAACATGCGACAGTTACGCTGCCATCGGAGGGGGCGAACCTGTTTGATGGCTGGTCAGCAACTCTGGCTACGTATGGGCTAAAGGTCAGTACCGGCCCGGTCATTGCGTTTCGGTGCAAAGAGTTCATCAGCACCCAAGGTGGCGACGACACGGTTCCTCTTCTCTGGATGCAGCACGTTGGTCAGCAGGAAATCAACTGGCCAATCAACAAGAAGATGGAGCACGTCCGGGCTACGGCCGCTAACGCCTGGACGCTGGTGCCGAACACACCGATGGTCATCATGCGACGGTTCTCCCCCAAGGAAGATCAACGGCGGGTTACTTGCGCGCCATACACGGGGCTGCTTCCTGGGGCCGTCATCGGTCTGGAGAACCACCTCAATTACATCCATCGTCCCAACGGCCGCATGACGCCATGGGAAGTGCGCGGTCTATCCGCGCTGTTGGCGAGCAGCGTGGTGGATGCGCACCTGCGCGCGATCGCAGGCAGTACGCAGATCAACGCGAGCGAGCTGCGCGCTCTCCCGCTGCCCCCGCTGGCGGTGATCGAGGCTATCGGGCGACGAGTGTCCACTACTCCGTCTCTGGAAGAGATTGACGAAGCTGTAGAAGCCGAGCTGGATCTGACCGTCGCATCGCGGAAGGCTGCATGACGCTGCCGACACTACTGAGCATCTCGGATATCCGGGCGAGGCTGGAGCGCCTGTTCCCCGCAGGCCTGGAGATGCGGAAGAACCTCGTTCGAGAAATGTCCGCGAAAACGGTCTTTGTTTTCCTGTACGGCGGCATGATCGAAGGGGCTGAGCGCTGCTTGCGGCCCAGCCACGTTTATTTCTTCACCGAGGAGCAGGCGCAGAAAGCAGCCAACGAGGACCGGGAGGCATGGGTTGCCCAATCCAAGAAGCCGGGCTTCAGGCCGGAGGGCACTCGTTGGTACGCAGATACCACGCGCGAACCAATTCGGGATGAAACGCTCCGCTTCGGCCTGGTAGATGTTGGCGCTGTGGGAAAGATTCCCGGTGTGGCCGTGACATCGAGCCTGCCGATCTACTTTTTGAAAGCCGACTTCGCGGCCATTTTCAATCCTGATCTCGACGAGACCGCTCTTGAGAAAGTCATCACCGCCTGGCAGAAGAAACATCTGACGGCCGCAGCTCGCGCACGCATGGCCCTGCTGGCTGCAGGCAAGCTGAAGTCGGATGACGAGGTTCTGGTGAACTGCCCTGATGGGACTGTGGCCAAGCTGTCTCCGGGGCCGTCATCAATCATTTCCAAAGCGGTTGTTGAACAGTTTGCCTCCAGCTTCTTGACCGCTCCGGCCTTGCTGTGGCTGTCTGAGAGTGGCGCGAAGGTCCGCTATCAAGACCAGAAGACTGCCAAGGCTCTCGGCTTGGACATCGACCAGAGCAAGGTCTTACCTGACATCATCCTGGCCAACGTTGGTGACACCGGGGAAGACACGCACCTTGTCTTCGTGGAAGTGGTGGCAAGCGACGGTCCGATGAATCAGGCGAGGCGCGATGCCCTCTTGCAGTACATCATGCAGTCGGGCTTTCCAGACTCTCAGTGTCTGTTTGGCACGGCCTTCGAAGATCGAGCCGATAGCGCCTTCAAGAAGTGCCTCCCCGAGCTGGCATGGGGAACCTTCGCCTGGTTTAGGTCGGAGCCTGATTGCCTAGTGTGGCTCTACGATGAGCCATTCTCGATCACCGATGGCCTCACGGATACGGTTCGCCACGGGTCGTGATTGATCCATGCCTACGAACATCCTGAACCTCCCAGACTTCAAGGTGCAGCGAGTCGAGGAAGATGACCACGACTATCACGTCTACGCCGAGGTCTCGAACCCTCCCGGCGTCTGCACGGCCTGCGGTTCTGACCGCCTGATCGGCCACGGGCGTAACGAGCAGGTCATCCGCGACCTACCGACCCACGGCAAGCGCCTTGCAATCTACGTAGACACGCGCCGCTGGCGATGTCAGTCCTGCGGCAAGACCTTCATGGAGGTCTTGCCCGCCGTCAACGCCAAGCGTGAGATGACCGACAGGCTGGTGCGCTGGATTGGGCAGCAGAGCGTAAAGCGCACCTTTGCCAGCATTGCTGAAGATGCCGGCCTGGACGAGAAGACGATCCGCAATATCTTCCGCGACTACGTGAACGAGCTGGAGCAGCACATCCGGTTCGAGACGCCGAGGTGGATGGGGATCGACGAGATCCACCTGATCCGCCCGCGCGGCGTCATCACGAACATCGCCAACAACACGATCGTCGAGTTGCTCCCCAACCGGAACAAGGATACGGTCGTCAGGTATTTCTACGACCTGGAAGGCCGCGATCGCGTCCAGTACGTAGCGATGGACATGTGGAGGCCATACCGGGACGCGACACACGCGGTGCTGCCGCACGCCACCGTCATCGTGGACAAGTTCCACGTTGTGCGCATGGCGAACGATGCCGTCGAGTCCGTGCGGAAGGCCACGCGGGAAAACCTGACGGCGAAGCAGCGCCGCGCGCTCATGCACGATCGGTTCGTGCTCCTCAAGCGCGAGCGCGACCTGACCGATCAGGAACGGCTACTGATGGAGGGCTGGACGCTCAACTATCCGCTGCTCGGCGAAGCGTACCGGCTCAAGGAGGCCTTCTATGGGATTTACGACAGCGCGACGCCCGACGACGCGCATGACGCGTTCGGCTCTTGGTACAGGTCCATTCCGCACGGCTTGCACGGGCACTTCGAGCCGCTGACCAAGGCGTTCCAGAATTGGATGCCGGAGATTCTGGCTTACTTCGAGCACCCCATTACGAACGCCTACACGGAGAGCCTTAACAGCCTGATTCGGGTAATGAACCGACTTGGCCGGGGCTACAGCTTCGAGGCACTGCGGGCGAAGATCCTCTTCGCTGAAGGCGCGTTCAAGCGGACCAACAGCCGGCCGAAGTTCGAGCGGCGGGCGAAGCAACGCTTGCCGGACGACGTGATGGGCTACGGCGTGCCACGTGAAGCGATGGAGCTAGAAATGGTGAAGTCGCTGGCCGTCGAGAAGCCAGCGAAGGCCCAGCGCCCACAAGAGCCGCTTGGCCATCCGAAGAACTACGGGGCCGACATCAACACATTGATCGAGCTACTGGAATCCGGGCGGCTGTGACCCTTAGAACACAGCCAAATCCGGATACCCGATCAAAACAGTGTTCATCGTTATTCCCGACCTGTAACCGATCTTGCGAAGAACATCCCTCGTCGCTCCGAGCAAGATACAGGCCGGAGCAGACCCCCGTTCCGAATCATTTTAGTGGCGTATCGACAAAATAACAGTTGCCACGGCATGCCTCGGGACCCCTCGTTGCGCCCTGTCAACCTCGGCATTTCCTGGGTTGGCGGGGTGTGCAATCCGCTTTTTCGCTGAGCAGCCAGGCGGGCGTACGGGTGGTTGTCGCGTCTTGGCTGTTTCAGTCGCGACACAAAAACGCCCGTTTGACGCCGGCAGCGTACCTTTCCTCAGTCGAATTTCCCGTAAAAACAAGGCCTTAATCGCCATGGCATGGATGTCGCTCAGGCCCCGACCGGGGAGGGCGAGCCATGCCAACTACAACTGCGCGACGCTGTGCTCAACGTTTGCCGTTGCGGCGGACGATCGATATGACCGGTGTGGTCGCGTGCGCGGTGGCCATGGTCATCATGGGGCCGGCGCACGCCGAAGACGGCGACATCATCGTGCAGCGCGATGTCGCGCCGCGTATCGCCTACCGAGGCGCGCCCACCGATACGTTGCCGGTGCGAACCGCCGTCAGTCCTTTTCCCACCCGTGCATTCGATCAATCCATCGGTTCGGTCTTGTCTGTGCTGTCGGACACCGAGCTCAGTGGGTCGCATGCGTCCCCTAACCATCCATCGGCGGGGGGGCGGGCGCAATCCCCCCGGAAGTGGGGGTCGCGCTGCCGTCGGGCGCCGCCATCGGTATCGGCGTGGCGACCGGGGGCGCGGCGGTGGGCGGCATCGGTGTGCAGGTGGTGCAGGCCACCGCCGGTATTGCCGCCCAGATTGGCGGTGCGCTGATGCCGCTGTCGACGGTGTCGCGCGGGGGGCAGCCGTGAGAGCCGCACTGCTCTTGCTTCTCGCGGTTGGCCTGGGCTCGAGCGGCGTGGGCGTCGCACGGGCGCAGGCCGATCCGGTGGCGGCCGTCATCGCCGACAGCGCTGGCGGCAATGCGGCGGGCCGGGTCGCCATCAACCAGGCCGCCGGAGCCGGCAACGTGCAGGCCAACCTGGTCGCGATTTCGACAGGTGACGCCGACGTGGCGTCGTCGCAACGGATCGCGCACTCGGCGGCGGGGCTGTCCGCCAGCAGCCGGCTCGCCGACCAGGCATTCGATGGGGCGAGCGGGTTGGTGTCGATCAATCAGGCCAGCGGTGCGGCCAATGCCCAGGTGAATGTCGCGGTGGTCGCACCCTCGGCTTCGGTGGCGCTCGTTTCAAACGTTTCACAAGCCCGGAACAGCCCGGGGCCAGTCAACCAGATCGAGCAGCTTGGCGACAGCGTGCTGTCGGGCGTGGCTGCGCAAGGACGTCGTCCGGAAGCCGCGCAGGCGCCGGGGGCAAGGCAAGACGCGTCGATCGCCTCGACCGCGTTGCGCAATACCTCCGGCGTGGTGCAGGTCAACCAGACGGCTGGAACGGGGAATGTCACCTCCAACGTTTTTGTGCTCCGTCCCCCGGCGGGCACTTTTTTTTAACAGCGAAAAAGGAAGGGAGATTCATATGAAAGCGAAACTGGTTGCCATCGCGGCATTGGCCATGCTGTCGGCAAGCGTTGTCCACGCGCAAGGGCGTGGCGGAGACTGGGGCCGAGACCCGGGCTCCTCGGGTGCCGTCATCACCAATGTCACCGAGATCAGCAACGATATCTACGTGCAGGGCTACGGGCTGGCGCTGGGCTTCATCCCGTTCAGTTCTGAATCGTCGGCGGTGGTCGATTCGACCCAGAGCAGCAACAACAATTCGGTGAGCTTGCCGAGCGGCGACAACAAGGCCACGGTCAATGGCCAGGCGCTGCAGGGCGCGCAAGGCGCCGTCGGGCTGAACGTGACGGCGGGCGCCGGCAACGTGCAGTCCAACGACGTTGCGCTGGCGGCGGTGGATGCCGGCAAGGTGTTCGCCTCGGCGCAGGTGTTCAACACGCAGACCGACCCGGGTGAGTCGCTGGCGATCGGCAATGCCATCAACAAGGCATCGCTGGGAGGCAGCGCATTGTCCGGGGCCAAGGGCACCATCGGCGTGAACATTGCCGCGGGCGCGGGCGAGCTGCAGGAGAACGGCATGGCCGCTTCCACCAACAGCTCGGGGCGCATCGCCAAGGCCACCGACTACAACAAGCAGTCGGCCGACAACAACTCGCTGCGCCTGAACGGCTGCGATCCGACCAACGTGGCGTCGATGTCTGGTACCGCGCTGATGAACGCCATGGGCAATATCGGCGTGAACATCGCGGCCGGTGCGGGCAACCTGCAGCACAACGGCTTGGCCATCGCCACGGCCAAGGGCGTCAACTAAGACGGTACCAACCCCTCCGGCCGCGCAGCCTGCGGCCGGGGCTGATCCCCCGGGGGGGAGGTCATGCGAGCTGCATGGAGTGTCGCGATCGGGCTGTGCCTGGCGTCGGGCTGCGCATTGCGTGCGCCGCAGGTGCCACAGGTGCCGCAAGTGCAGGCGCGCGCGCCGGAAGGCACGGTCGCATTGCGTGCCGATAGCGAGATGCCGATGAACAAGCCGGTCAGGAGCATGGCCGAGCTGCGCTATCGCAGCGTGATGCGCCAGCAGCAGGATTTCAGTTGTGGTGCAGCGGCGGTTGGCACGCTGCTGCGGTATGCGTATGGGATCGACATCGACGAGCGCCGCATCATCGCAGAGATGATGCAGGCCTCAGACCCGAAGCAGGTGGCCGAGCAGGGCTTTTCCATGCTCGACATGCGCAACTACGTGCAGACGCTCGGCTTGCGCGGACGCGGCTACCGGGTCGACCTGGCGGCGCTGCGGGATCTGGCCATTCCGGTGATCGTGCTGTTGAACCTGAACGGATACCAACATTTCGTGGTCGTGAAGCGTGCGGCCCAGGGGCGGGTGTTCATCGCCGACCCCGCGCTGGGCAACCGCATCATGCAGGAGTGGGAGTTCGCGCCTGCGTGGAACGGCCTCGTGTTCGCAATCGTCGGCGACGTGCCCGTACAAGCCGATTCCGGATTGATGCAAACCAACGCCCCCACACTGCGCGCGCGTGAGAACGCAGCCTTTGGCGGTGGGGCGCTGCCGATCCAGATGGAGTTCGGGCCCGCACGGTGGGATTTATTCTGATGAAGACATTGACATGGATTCTCCCGCTCGCCTGCGCCGGCTGGTGTGCCGGTGCGAGCGCGCGTGCGTTGCCGGACGAAGCCGCGCTGTTCCGCTCGGGCGCGCTGCCTGCGAACGCGACGGTGGTTGAGCTGGTCGCCGACGACGAGCTGGCGCAGATGCGCGGCAAATACCTGGGCGGCAACATCGTCAGCGGTTTCATGGTCGACATGGCTTCGCATTGGCGCAATGAGGCGGGGCAGGCGTCGGCCGAGGCGCGGCTGGTTGCCTCCAACCTGCGCAACGGCCTGGCGAACGTGGCAACGGATGTGCGCACGTCCGTGCAGATGGGCGCCGATGCGTTGGCTGGGAGTACACCCGGTGCCAGCGTGTCCGGCGGCACTGGTGTACAGGTCAACGGTGTCGGACAGGTGACACAGGTAGCCGGCAGCAACAATATCGCCAGCAACACCAATTCGATCTCGATGCAAACCGCGCCATTGCCTACACTGCCTTCCAACGGGCAGACGGCATCGGTTGCCGCGCAGAACGGCTTCACCGCCCAGGCGCAGGTCGGCCAGGGCGGGGTGCAGGTGGCGATCACCAGCCCGATGGGCATCGCCACGCAATCGGTGATGCCGGGCGCGGGCGCAGCGGTGGGGAGCGTGACGCAGGTGGCGCAACTGGCGGGCAATACGCAGGTCATTGCCAACCAGCTGGCGATCCAGCTGCAGTTGCAGGCGATGTCGCGGCAGCAGCTGGCACAGATCGGCGTGGCGCAGGCGCTGCAGTCGATCGCAGGGCTGCACCGCTAGCGACGGCCAGGCACGACAGACACACAAGCCAATAGAAGCAGGCGCAGGCAGGTAGTGACCGCCAACGTGATTGGCACATGATCGCGTTGCGTTGCAACCGAGGCGGTTGAGCCTCGACCTGGCTTTCCGGGGGGGAAACATGGAACACCGACGCACGGCTGTGGCGTGGGCAGTGGCATGTTGGTCGTTGCTTCCTGCAGCGGCCTGGGCGCAATCCGACGAGGCCTCGTTCGACGCGCGGCTGGCGCGGCTGTCCCGCATCATCGAGCGGCAGCAGAAGATCATCGAGGCGCTGGAGCAGCGCGTGGGCGATCTGGAGCTCGTGCGCGTGCGTGGACGCGGCGTGGGCGAGACCGGCACGCGGGCGACGCGTGCTTCCACCACACCCGCTGCAGGGCAGCCTTCCGGCGCGGTGCTCGCGCAAGCTGGCGGTAGCCCTGCCGCCACGGAAAGCACGCCCGCCGGCCGCGCCGATCCCAATGAAAAGCCCCGCATCCAGAGCAAGGACCTAGTCTTCCAGTCCGAGCACGCGCCGCTATTCGAGCGGCGTTTCACATTCGATACCGGCATCAGCTACAGCTACTACGATCGCCGCAACCTTGCGCTGTCAGGTTTCCTGGCGCTCGATGCGATCTTCCTCGGGCAGATCAACCTGGTGCAGACCAAGGCCAACGTGACCACGCTGGACGTGACCGGCCGCTACGGTTTCACCGACCGCCTGAGCGCCGATTTCACCCTGCCGACCGTCTACCGCAGCAGCACGTTCTTCAGCGGCGGCGCGGGCGGGGCATCGAGCACCGTCAGCGAGGCCGACAAGTCCTCGGCCGGCATGGGCGATGTCAGCGCGGGCCTCTACTACCAGCTCATCAAGGAGTCGGCGGACTGGCCGGACATCGTCGGCAGCTTCCGGGTGCGCGCGCCGACCGGGCGCTCACCATTCGGCATCAAGCTGATCCAGGTCGACAGCAACAACAACAACCTGATCATCGGCCAGCAACTGCCCACCGGCAATGGCGTGTGGAGCGGCACACTGGGCCTGTCGTTCCTGAAGACCTACGATCCGGTGGTGCTGTTCGCCAACGCCAGCTACACGTACTACGTGCCGCGCTCGTTTGCCGACATCTCATCCACCCAGGGCGTGGTGCAGCCGGGCAAGGTCAAGCTGGGCGACACCGTCACGGTAGGGGGCGGCCTGGCGCTGGCGCTCAACGACCGCACCGCGCTCACCATGGCCTACAGCACGGCCGTCTCCGGCAACACGCGCATCACGCCCGACGGCGGTACGGAGCAGCCGGTGGTCGGCAGCAAGACCAACGTGGGCACCATGACCTTCGGCATCAGCCACGTGTTGACCAAGAACCTGTCGATCAGCGCCACACTGGCGATGGGGCTGACACCCGATGCACCCAACTACGTCTTTACCCTGCGCTTCCCATACACTTGGTAAGCGGGCACGAGGCCAACCGGACAAAAGGGGGAGGAGCGACCGCACACCCGAGCCAGAGCGGTCGCAAGCGGTTTGAGGGGCCCGAGTTTGGGCCTCTTTTTTCGGCCGTCGCGCCACGATGAAAAGGAAAAGGGCACGGCGCACCGTGCCCCCGAGGCGCCGCCGATTGTCGATTACGAGACCGACTGCATCGGATGTTCCGCGCGGATGCCGTGCTTCTGCATCAGGCGGTACAGCGTGACGCGCGATACCGCCAGCTCGCGCGCCGTCATGCCCATGTGGAAGCCGTTGCGGGCAATGGCGGTGCGGATGGCGTCCGACTCGGCGCATTCGCGCGCCTCTTCCAGTGTCTGGCCGGAGATCGACGCATAGCCTTCCAGGTGCAGGTCGGCGGCGGAGATCTTGCGGTTGTCGGTCATCACCAGCGCGCGGCGCACGCGGTTGATGAGCTCGCGCACGTTGCCGGGCCACGGGTAATGCATCATCGCGTGCAGCGCGCACGGGGTGAAGCCGCGGATGCGGTGCGAGGCCTCGCCGGCGTGCTGCGCCAGGATGTGTTCGGCCAGCAGCACGATGTCGCTGCCGCGCTCGCGCAGCGGCGGCACCGACAGCGTCAGCACGCACAGCCGGTGAAACAGGTCGGTACGGAAGCCGCCATGGTGCTGGGCCGCTTCCAGGTCGACGTGCGTGGCCGAGATGATGCGGATGTCCAGCGGGATCGCCTGGTGTCCGCCGAGCCGCGTGATGGTGCCTTGCTGCAGGAAGCGCAGCAGACTCACTTGGCTCTCCAGCGGCAGGTCGCCGATTTCATCGAGGAAGAGGGTGCCGCCGTTGGCATGCTCGACCCAGCCGATATGGCGCTGGTGCGCGCCGGTGAAGGCGCCTTTCTCATAGCCGAACAGCTCGGACTGGATCAGGTGCGGCGGGATCGCGCCGCAGTTGATGGCGATGAACGGACCGCCCGCGCGCGACGAGGCTTCGTGGATGCCCTGCGCCGTCAGTTCCTTGCCGGTGCCGGACTCCCCGGCGATGAACGCCGGCGCGCTGTTTTGCGCCACCTTGCGGATCGCCCGGAACAGGCCCTGCATGGCTGGGCACTCGCCCAGCATGCGCGCATTGTTGGCCTTGGGCACAGGCGCTTCCTGCGCCAGCGTGGCCATGCCCCAGGCGTGCCGCAGCGAATAGGCGGTCTCTTCTGTACGCAGCGGCATCTGCACGTAGTCGACGCAGTAGTCGCGCACCAGCTGGCGCACGCGGTCATGGCCCAACATGGAGGGCGGCAGCGCAGCCACCCAGCCGACGTGCGAAGCTTGCAGGCAGCGCTCCAGCAGATCCAGCTCCGCCGTGGAGAACGCGCTGCCGAAATCGATCAGGCCGGCTTTGGGGACGCCGTCACGAATGGCACAGCCCAACTCGCGCACCGAGGTGACGCGGCGGACATGCCAGTCCGCGCCAAGCAGGGTCTCGTCGACCTCCCCCATCCCCGCACGTGACGCCACCACGACAGTTCGGCACGCACCGGTACATTCCAGCGGCTCTTCGCGCATGGTTTCCCCCGTTCGATTTTTCGTGGTTGGTTTCAACCGTGAAGCAGGCTCAGGCAGGCTTGCAGTATGGTTGCCGACTTTCACTTTTGCGATGACGTTTAAGGACGAGGGAAGCAAACGGTTGCGCGCGCCTTCCGTAATGCAAATGAACTAGCAGGATTCACGAGGCTGTCGGGGGAATCCGCTTATAAATCAAGATGTTGACGAGGCAATAAAAAAGCGCACCACTTGGGTGCGCTTTTTGCTGAAACGAGGTGGCTTAGCCGCCGCGTCGCATCATGTCGAAGAACTCGGCGTTGTTCTTGGTCGACTTGAGCTTGTCGAGCAGGAATTCCATTGCCTCGACTTCGTCCATGTCGTGGATGAACTTGCGCAGGATCCAGACCTTTTGCAGGATGTCCGGCTTGATCAGCAGTTCTTCGCGGCGCGTGCCCGACTTGTTCAGGTTGATGGCGGGGTAGACGCGCTTCTCGGCCAGGCGGCGCTCCAGGTGCACTTCCATGTTGCCGGTGCCCTTGAACTCTTCGTAGATCACGTCGTCCATGCGGCTGCCGGTTTCGATCAGGGCCGTGCCGATGATGGTGAGCGAGCCGCCTTCTTCCAGGTTGCGCGCGGCACCGAAGAAACGCTTCGGGCGCTGCAGGGCGTTGGCGTCGACACCGCCCGTGAGCACCTTGCCCGAGGTCGGCACCACGGTGTTGTAGGCGCGGGCCAGACGCGTGATCGAGTCCAACACGATCACCACGTCCTTCTTCAACTCGACCAGGCGCTTGGCCTTCTCGATGACCATCTCGGCCACCTGCACGTGGCGCACGGCCGGTTCGTCAAACGTGGAGGCCACCACTTCGCCGCGCACGGTGCGCTGCATTTCGGTCACTTCTTCCGGGCGTTCGTCGATCAGCAGCACGAACAGCTCGGCTTCCGGGTGGTTGGTCGTGATGGCATGCGCGATGTGCTGCAGCATCACGGTCTTG
>Ga0334722_10001468_pt1 | contig 29324 bp, 26 predicted proteins | sample C3_bottom_MG_FD_207210 | JGI IMG/M metagenome (GOLD analysis project Ga0334722, IMG submission 207210) | Sediment microbial communities from Yellowstone Lake, YNP, Wyoming, USA - C3_bottom | ecosystem: Environmental > Aquatic > Freshwater > Lake > Sediment | place: USA: Wyoming | collected... | reverse complement strand
TGCTTCAGGCAGTTTCTGCGGAACCCCGAGAGAACCGTTTTTCAAATCGACCCAATATTGTGAAAGCAGGTAGAGCCTGGAATCGGGGTTCAACGGCCGGCTTATCTCTGCTGTGGATTCCAGAAAACGCTGTGTGCGCGTTTCAAAATGTGAAGCATATTCCCTGTAGTAATCCTTTTCATTTACATAATTGACATTAAGAAACCAGCCTGTTTTTTCAGTCTTCCGATTATCATAGAGGGCCAGGATCTCCCACAGGTCTTTGTCGAGCACGGAATCTTTGATATGATAGGCCCACCAGCTGCTCCTGATGCCTTCAGGCTCCACAAACCTGTACTCCAGCCCGGTCCCTACCCCCCGTTTGCTGTATATATCTATTAAGGCGGTCACGTCCCTGTTTTCAGACACCGTCCAGAAGAAAGGCAAGCCGATTCCGGTCCCTCTTGACCTGCTGTAACCTACAACCGGCAGCAGGAAACCTGTCTTTCTCTCGACCGCGATCGGAGTATAAAAAACAGGCGCATAAAAAACCGGGAGGTTGTCTATCCTGAAAGTTACGTCGCGCGCCTTCAGCCTGTCTCCGATAACCGCATCCACATCTTTGCCCCTGAAGCACCAGGCGGGCACAGGTGAATCACATGTAGTGACAGAGGCATCGGGGCTGGTATAGTATTGTTCGCCCTTTTTTTCGATCTCTTTCCCGGACAGATGATAGTTGTCCTTTTTATAGAAGACTTCGGCTTCGGTAAGCTTCCCGGTCCTCGCCTCCATATTGAAATCCGCCTTTACCGCTTTAATCGATATGTCATGGTCGTCATACCTGACGTTGCCGGACGCGGCAGCCTCCGAGGTTTTCTCGAAAAAGGTAGCTTCATCCGCCCGCAGGATTGCGTCTTCCCTCGTTATTACCACCGAACCGGCTGCCGAATATTTCTTTTCAGTAGAAAAATATTCGAGCCTGTCGGCGATGATCACGGTCAGGAGGTCTTCAGCATAACAATAAGAAGTGAATAGTGAACAGAAAACAGTAAATAGAAAAATATACACAACCCAAAAGTTCATTGGGGAGGCTGAACATTTATTCGTCTGGTATTTATTGTTTGCCTGTTTCATTTTTTATGGACTACTCACTACTCACTGTTCACTACTGACTGTTCTTTTATTCCCTCAGCCTTGAAAGAACTCCCTTGTTCCCAAGGGCTTCCTTTGCCTCCCCGATGGTATAAAACGAGCCTGTAACGACAATGAGATCTCCGGGCTGCCAAAGCTTGCGGGCCGAGATTAAGGCCTCCGCTACTGTTGCGGCCGTCTTTGCGCCGTAACCGAGGGATGCAGCTGAGGAGACGAGCGTTTCAGGCGCTGCCGCGCGTCCGTAGGCAGGCGAGGTGAAAATAATTTCAGACGCGATTCCGATGAGAGGCTCAGTAATTCCAACGATGTCCTTATCCGACATTATTCCCGCAACCAGTATGATCCGCCTGTAATTTTTTTGGAGCATCTTCTTCAGATGTGCCGCCAGTGCGGCTGCGGCGTGCGGGTTGTGCGCCCCGTCAATCAATATCGGCGGGTTCTCCGATGCCATCTCAAGTCTGCCCGGCCATTTTGTCCGGCTTAATCCGCCGCTGATATCGAACCGAAGCTCGGGATACCTTTCTCCAACTATCTCAATCGTCTTGACCGCCATTGAGGCATTTTTTATCTGGTGCAATCCCGACAGCGCCGGTGCCAGGCCGATATAGTCCAGCCTGCCGTGATAGCTGAAGGCCAACCCTTCCGGGTCTTCGGCAATATCCGAGGCTGAAAAGTCCTCTCCGTACGTGTAGAGCGGGGACTTCATCTCTGCAGCGCGGCCCCGGATCTTTTCAATCACTTCCCGCGGCTGGGCCGAGGTTACGACAGGCACGCCGGGCTTGATGATTCCGGCTTTTTCAGAAGCAATCTCAGCAAGCGACTTTCCCAGAAATTCTGAGTGATCAATGCCTATGTCCGTTATCACACAAGCCTCAGGCGTAATGACGTTTGTCGCATCGAGCCTTCCTCCCAAACCTGTTTCGATGACGGCCCAGTCGACTTTTTCGTTCCTGAAATGCAGGAAGGCCATTGCGGTTACGACCTCGAAAAAAGTGGGGGAGAAGTCTTCGAACCTTTCAGCCGTTTTCCTGACTTCCTGCGCAAGGGCTATGACATTTTCCTCCGATATCTCTTCGCCGTTGACCCTGATACGCTCAGTGAAACTTATGAGATGAGGGGAAGTGAACAGTCCGGTGCGCACGCCTGAAGTTCTGAGTATGGATTCGATCATTGCTGATGTGGAACCCTTGCCGTTTGTGCCGGCCACATGCACGGCATGAAATGAATTTTGCGGATGTCCTGAGGCTGCTGTCAGCTTCCGGATGTTATCGAGACCGAACTTCATCCCGTGCTTCTGCAGGCCGAAGAGGTATTCGATAGTCTCTTTATATTCCATGAAGCAGTTCTATTGTCCTGGCTATGGTCCTCTTGATCTCTTTCCTGTCCACGATCCTGTCGATGAGCCCGTGTTCGAGGAGAAACTCCGCCCGCTGAAAATCTTCGGGCAGCTGCTGTTTTATCGTCTGTTCGATCACCCTGGGACCCGCAAAACCTATGAGACTCCTGGGCTCCGCGAGTATAACGTCGCCCAGCATGGCAAAGCTTGCGGTGACCCCGCCGAAGGTCGGATCCGCAAGCACTGAGATGAAGAGTATCCCGTTGTCGTTCAGCCTGGCAACCGCTGCGGAGACCCGTGCCATCTGCATCAGGGAGAATATGCCCTCCTGCATGCGCGCGCCGCCGGATGAAGCAACGGTTATGAACGGCACTTTTTTGTCGATTGCGGCCTCGGCAGCCCTCACCACTTTTTCTCCTACAACGGAACCCATGCTGCCGCCCATGAACGAAAAGTCCATGACAACCACAATCACGGGATGCCCGTTGATCGTGGCATCGCCGGATACGGCCGCTTCTTCAAGACCGCTCTTCTCCCTGTTTTCGAGTATCCTGTCGGCATAAGAGATCTTGTCCTTGAATTTCAGCGGGTCGTCGGAGCAAAGACCGCTGCTCATTTCGACGAAGCTGCCTTCATCGACCAGAAGCCCCAGACGCTCAGGGGCGCTTATCCTGAAGTGGTAATTGCATTTCGGGCAGATGTTGAGGTTTTTCTCTATCTCTTTTTTGTAAATGATCTCCTTGCAGCTGTCGCATTTCACCCACAGCCCCTCGGGGATCTTTACCTTCTTATCCGTCTTGACGTCTTTTCCTTTTTTAAACCAGGCCATATGAATCCGTTTGTCCCATATCTGCTTGTGTATGCCTAAACATGGTAGATGCCGCCGTCTTTCAGCAGCTCTATCTTTCCGATTTTGATCTTTTTTATCTCGCTCTTTATCTGCTTGATATATTGCGGCTTGGGGTGGGTTATATAGATCCTGTCGGGGAGTTCTTTCATCTTCCGCAGCTCGGTCTTCAGCAGCTCCGATGTCAAATGTCCGGTCTTCAGCGCCAGAGCTTCCATGGCGTTGGGGAACGAGACCTCGACAATGACCGCATCCGCGCCCCCGGCTTTTTTCCATATCCCGTCGGTCGGGCCGGTATCGCCGGTATAGACAAGCACCGACCCTTTGCTGTCTTCGACTATGTAGCCCACGGCCGGCACTGTGTGATTCACCCTGCAGGCCGTAATGGTATAACCGTTTATTTTGAAGGCCCTGCCGGCTGTTATCTTCTTCATTGTGATCACAGGATCAATATGCGCCGAGATCTTTGTAAAGTCCGGCCATATCTTGTCGTTAAGGAGGTTTTCCGAAAGGGAATCCAGGGTCTCTTTTATCCCGAAGATCGTAAAGGTCTGTTGGCTGTTCCCTATGATGATATTGTCCGCAAGGAAAGGAATGCCCTTGATATGGTCGAGATGCGAATGGGTTATAAGGATGTTTCTTAAACGCCACTGGCCGGATTCGGACAGACGGGAGCCTATGGTGCCGGCATCAAGCAGCATGGTATCGTCGATCAGAAATGCCGGCGGGTTATACCCTGGGAACTCCGCGCCTGAACTGCCGAGCACCTTAATCCTCATATGCATTACCCCCATGGCAGATCTTCATCTGATCGCCTGCCTCAGCGACAGCAGATAACTCCGCAGAACCGCGTCCTGTTCGCCGGCTTTTTTTACGATAGCGCTTCCGACTATGACGCCGTCCGCATACCCGGAGACTGCGGCTGCTTCTTCAGGACTCGCAATTCCGAACCCTACCGCAACAGGCTTGTTAGTGACTTTCTTTATCTGCGTTATATGAGACTGTATTGCGGGACTGATCGAAAGCTTTGATCCGGTTATTCCGGTAATCGAAACATAATATATAAAACCGGTCGAGGCCCCGGCCACCTTGTTTATCCTGTCTTCAGTAGAGGTTGGAGCAAGCAGGAATATGGTGTCAATGCCCCTTTTCCCGCAAAAAGCCTTAAGAGAACCTGCTTCATCCGGCGGCAGATCAGGGATTATGATCCCGTCTACGCCTGCCGACGACGCGTCTTTCGCAAATCTCTCTTCTCCGTATTTGAAAACAGGGTTGTAATAAGTCATCAGTATGATAGGTATATCTGTAGTCTTCCTTAACTCATCCACAAACCCGATGACCGTCTTCATTGTAACTCCGGCGGCAAGCGCCCTCTGTGCGGCCATCTGTATTGTAGGCCCGTCCGCAAGAGGATCTGAAAACGGCACCCCAAGCTCAATAATGTCGGCGCCGCAGTCTTCAAGGATCGCAACAAGCTCTTTCGTCCTCGCGAGGTCCGGGTCGCCGGCCATTATATAGGGGATAAACGCCTTGCCGCCTTTTTTCCTGAGCTCTTCGAATTTTCTGCCTATGCGGGACATTTTAGTTCCATCCCTTATAGCTCCGTCCCTTTCAGGCGGGCCACATGCTGCACGTCTTTATCGCCGCGGCCGGAGAGGTTCACAATTATAATTTCATTTTTAGAAAGTCTTGGGGCCAGCTTCACCGCTTCTGCCAGGGCATGGGACGATTCAAGCGCCGGTATAATGCCTTCCGTGCCTGATAGCAGTCCGAAGGCATTGAGCGCCTCGTCGTCTTCCGCAAAGGTATACTGCACACGGCCCGAGTCCCTTAGAAAGGCGTGCTCCGGTCCGACAGCCGCATAGTCCAGACCCGCTGAAACCGAATGCGTGCCGAGGACATTGCCGTCATCATCCTGGAGCAGATAACTCTTTGTGCCCTGAAGAACTCCGATAGAGCCCCCGGCAAACCGGGCGGCATGTTCGCCCAGTGTAATCCCTCTTCCGCCTGCCTCAACGCCGACCATCTTCACTTCTTCTGCGCCCAGGAATCCGCTGAACAGACCGATGGCATTACTGCCGCCGCCCACACAGGCTATGAGGTAGTCGGGCAGCCTGCCTTCAGCCTCCAGTATCTGCTTTTTGGCCTCCCTCCCGATAACGGACTGGAAATCCCGAACCATCAGGGGGAACGGATGAGGGCCGAACACTGTGCCCATGACGTAATGGGTTGTTCCGACATTCGTTGTCCAGTCCCGCAGGCCTTCGTTTATGGCGTCTTTCAGTGTTTTTGAACCTATGGTTACATCTACGACCTTTGCGCCGAGCAGCTTCATCCTGAACACATTAAGAGACTGCCTCGCAATGTCTTCAGACCCCATATAGATTTCGCATTCAAGCCCGGTGAGGGCGGCCCCTGTGGCTGTGGCGACTCCGTGCTGTCCTGCGCCTGTCTCAGCGATTAGCCTCTTCTTGCCCATCTTTTTTGCGAGGAGCGCCTGTCCTATGGCGTTATTTATCTTGTGCGCGCCGGTGTGCGCGAGGTCTTCGCGCTTGAGGTATATCTTGGCTCCTCCCAGCGCACTGGTAAGCCTCTCCGCAAAATAAAGGGGGGTAGGTCTGCCTATGTAGGTCTTTTGCAGATGGACCAGCTCACGCTGGAAATCTCTGTCTTTCTTCGATGCGCGATATGCCTTTTCAAGCTCAAGGAGCGCGGGCATAAGCGTTTCAGGCACAAAACGTCCGCCGTACGCGCCGAAGTAACCTTTATTGTCGGGTAATCTCTTAATCTCAAACCCCTTTTGCTGCAATTGATGTCCGGTAAATAAAACAGTGTATTATATCCGAAATGAACAAAATAGGGACAGCAGGAAATCGTGGCGGGGAATAAGTGCGGACTCGGCCTTATTTAGGCGTCCACACCTTCCCTTTATCGATGATGTGTTCTACAAGCCAACCCCTCTTATGCAGTTCACGCGCTATCCATCTCCTGTGGCATTTCCATGGAAAGTGTTCCGCACAGATAATAACCGCGGTCTTTTCAGCCGCTATGGCCTCCAAAAGATCAATTCCCTGCCGGAAATCTTCGGTGTCTGTATAAGCCGCGTAACCGCCCTTTCTCAGCCCTCCAAGTTCCCTGCCCAGGAAGCGGTAATCCATACCGGTTGCTGCGAGCAAAACCTCAAGCGAACTCCTTGTGAAATGCGGGAGCCTGCTTTGCGGAAAGCTCCTGACATCCACGACAACTCCGATCCCATATGAAAGCAGAATCTCGATAAAATCCTCTTCCCTGCGTAGTGCCGTACCGAGGGTGAATATGGTTTTTTCTTTTATATCAGCCTGTTGCAAAACCGGAAGCTCCTGAAAGGCCTTTTTCCCTTGACAAAGGCGGAGTTATTAAGGAAAATTAATGCGTATGAAAAGATTCCGTCTGTGTCTGTTTTCTTCATTAGTCCTCTTCTTAATTATACCCGGTTTGGGTATTGCCGACGAAAAGCATGCAGGCGAAGAGGTCAAACAACCCGAAACCCCGCAGCAGGTCATCCCGGTTGTTCCCGACAATACAATAATAAGCGCGCCCAGGACCCTGTCGATTTCATCTCCTGTGATATCCCCATACGATGCCAATACTGCGGCGTCCAGGGCGGTTGATAGGAATGTAGGATTTTTCAGCACCAGGATAAAACAGAGGTTTTCGCTGTGGCTCAGCAGGTCCGGGCAATACATGGAACTCATGAAGGATATACTCAGAGAAAAAGACGTGCCTGAAGACATCGTGTTTTTGTCCCTTATCGAAAGCGGCTTCAACCCGTATGCTTATTCGATCGCAAGGGCCTCAGGACCATGGCAGTTCATAGCTTCGACGGCAAAGAGATACGGCCTGCAGATCAACTGGTGGAAGGACGAACGGAGAGATCCGGTAAAATCGACCGCTGCTGCGGCATCGTACCTGAAAGACCTTTACGGGATGTTCGGGTCGTGGAACCTTGCAATGGCCGCCTATAACGCCGGTGAAGGCAGAATACAGAAGGCGCTGAAAAGGAGCAATGCCGACGACTACTGGGCGCTCCTGGCTACCAAACATATAAGGGACGAAACCAAAGATTATGTGCCGAAGTTTATCGCAGCCAGCATGATAGCCACCAACCCGGGGGACTTTGGGTTTGAGAATATCGAGTATCACCAGCCTATGCGCTACGATGAGGTTGAGCTTGACTCCCCTCTCGATCTGACTGTTGCGGCCGAATGCGCCGGGGTCGACCTGGATGTAATAAAAAAGCTGAACCCCGAGCTCAGGAGATGGTGTACGCCTCCTGATGCTGAAACCTACAGACTCAGAATACCCGAGGGCAGCAAGGAAGCGTTCATGAATAAATTGTCCTCCATGAAGGACGAAGACCGTTTCAGTATAGACAGGTACACCGTGAAAAAGGGTGATACGCTGAAGAAGATGGCCAGGAAGACGGGAGTCCCTGAGTCCGCCATCCTTTCCCTTAATTCCATGGATAAAATACTCCCGCTGAAGGTCGGAAGCGTTATCTACCTGCCGCCCAGCGGCTTATTCATCCAGGATGCCGACGACAAGGTTGCTTTAAAAAAGCAGATCGTAAAAAAAGTTTCGCTGAAGGTTAAAGGTCGGAAGAAGAAATCTTCAAGGAAACCTAAAACGACCCTCGCAAAAAGATCTGTTGAAAGATCATCGATGAAGGGCTGATCAGCCCTTCATCTTTTCCCCGGCCTTCTCTCCGATTTTTGCCTTGGCCTCTTCAACAAAGGGTGAATCCTTGAATTTTTCGGTCAGTTCCCTGTATTTATTGAGAGCCTCGTCTTTTTTCCCTTCCTCATCAAGCAGCCTGGCCGTCTCTATAAGGGCATAGTCTTTGTAAATATTGCCCGTAGTCTTGTACAGGTTGTCCAAAGTCTTGAGCGCATCAGCCTTGTTCCCTTTCTTGATCTGAACGACCGCCAGCTGCTGATAGGCCAGCGGCAGCAGCTCTTTGTCCGACGGATAGGTCTTTATAAAATCATTGAGTACAGTAATCGCGTCGTCCGGTTTATTGAGCTCATAATCTGCGGCTGCGATATAAAGCTGAAGCCTTGGCGATTTCTTTTTCGCATAGGCCTGTTTGAAAAGATCGAGAGCCTTTTGATAGCGGTCCGGCGTAGCCTGACTGTTCTTTTGACCGTAATATATTTTGTACGCCTCACTTTCCAGTTTGCGGGAGGTCTCCGACTCGTTGTACTGGTAAAGCGCGATTCCGGCTCCCACGAGGAATACTGCGGCAGCTCCCAGACCGTAGGTTACAAGGGTTTTCTGCTTGTCTTTCAGCTGGTCTCTTATATCAATGAGTCTGTCCGTTACTTCGAGTTCGGTGTCCTTCTGCCTGACTTTTTTCTTTATGGCCTTCGGCATTAATTCCTCCTTAAAGCTCTTTCTACCAGATTTCTTGAATTTTCAAACACGGCGTTAATCCTGTTTTCCTCTATGCCGGCGGCCAGCAGTATTGTCCGGGCCATGTCAACGGTTATTAGGTCTGAAGGGCTGTGGCCGTCGGTGTTTATGCAAAGCGGCACGCCGAAACGCTTCGCCTCTTTGGCCACATGACCGTTGGCAAGAGAATGGCCCTTCCTTGCGCTTATTTCAAGGGTGACATTTTTTTCTTTGGCCAATAAAAGGTCTTCTTCTGATATCAGTCCCGGATGCGAGATGATGTCCGCCTCCGACTGGATCGCTGCCTTGTTGGTGCCTTTAATCACCGGCTCTACGATTGTTTCTCCGTGTACAACAACAATTTTAGCCCCGAGACTCCTGGCTTCTTTGACCAGATCAGGGATAAGCGCAGGGGGAACGTGCGTTATTTCAGCGCCGGGCAGTACCTCCAAAGAAATGTGGGGCCGTATCATTTCGATTGCTTTGACGATCCGGGGTATGATGAACTCCATGTTCGACGCGTCGATATGGTCTGTTATTGCCAGGGCCTTGTAACCCATGGCTTCGGCCCTTCTTATCAGCTCGAAAGGTATCAGTTCTCCGTCGCTGAATATGCTGTGAGTATGCAAATCTATCATCGTAAAAAGATACAGTATGACGGTAAAAAATGTAAAGCGACGGCCGCGAACAGGATGCCGGACTTTTTCTGATTGCTATATTGCCGATAGTGGTAAAATAGAACCGGTGTAATATCCGGTCGTCCGGAATCTTTTTGAAGGAGCAGCGCGCGCCTTATGCACGGCATAACGAAGAAAGAGATGGAGATCATACTTGATTCCACGCACGACGGCATGATAGCAGTCAATGAAAAGGGTGTTGTGACGCTCTTTAACAGGGCGGCCGAGCGGATTACAGGTCTCAGGGCCGCAGATGTGACCGGAAGACCGGCGGTGGAAGCCATCCCCAACACCCGCCTCAATAAAGTACTCGAAGGCGGCGTTGAGGAACTCAACCGCAGGCAGAACCTTGGAGATACTGTCATTATTACAAACAGGATGCCTGTCCGCGACGATTCAGGGAGACTTGTCGGGGCTGTCGCAGTCTTCAGGGACGTAACCGAGATCAATAACCTGGCAGGCCGGGTGTCCGATTTATGGAATGCCCGCAGCCTTCTCGAAGCGGTTATAGACTCTGCTTCCGACGCCGTATCCGTGGCTGATGAAAAAGGCAATACCATAATCGTGAACCCTGCATATACCCGGATTACGGGGCTTCCGCAGGAGGCTGTGCTGAATAAACCTGTGACTGTGGACATTGCCGAGGGAGAGAGCATGCATATGCGTGTGCTTCAGACCGGCAAACCGGTGAAAAATGTGCATATGAAGGTCGGTCCCGCAAAAAAAGAGGTGATCGTAAATGTGGCGCCCATCTTTATCGACGGAAAGATCAGGGGGAGCGTGGGCGTCATCCGCGACATATCAGAGATTATAGCTCTCAATGAAGAACTCGCCCATGCAAAAAAACTGCTGAGACAGCTCAGGGCGCGTTATACGTGGGAGGATATAATAGGGACAAGCCCGGCCATGGAAAACGCCAAGGAACAGGCCGGGAGAGCAGCTGAAACGCCGGCAACAGTCCTGCTTCGGGGAGAGAGCGGTACGGGCAAGGAACTCTTTGCCCATGCCATACACAATGCGAGCGCCGGAAGAAAGGGCCGGTTCGTCAGGGTCAATTGCGCGGCCCTGTCTGAGTCGCTTCTGGAAAGCGAACTCTTTGGGTATGTTGAGGGCGCTTTCACCGGGGCGCTAAAGGGCGGCAAAAAAGGGCTTTTCGAGGAGGCAGGCAGGGGGACCCTGTTCCTGGATGAAATCGGAGAGGTGAGCCTTTCTCTCCAGAAGAAACTGCTCAGGGTGCTTCAGGAAAAGGAGATTATGAAGGTCGGCAGCACCGCGCCCATTCCGGTGGACGCCAGAATTATCGCTGCCACAAACGCGAACCTTGAACAAAAGATAAAAGACGGGACTTTCAGGGAAGACCTATATTATCGCCTGAATGTTTTTCCGATAAACATACCCCCGCTGCGGAAGATAAGGCAGGACATACCGCTGATAGCCGAACATATGATATTCAGGCTTAACCAGGAGTTCGGCAGGGAGGTCGTGAAATTGTCGCCGGAAGCTCTTGAAGTGCTGATGGATTATTCGTGGCCCGGCAATGTAAGAGAGCTTGAGAATTTTCTGCGGCGGGCCATGATCAATATACGACCGAATGAAAAAGTCATTGGAGTCGCTCACCTCCCGGCTCCTGATCGCGGCAAGCCTGGAAATCCCTCTTTTGCCAAGGAGCGGACTGCGCCGGCTACACTTGAAGATGCTGTTTCATCGGCGGAGCGCGTTGCAATTGTCGGGGCGCTGCGCGAAACGGGGGGCAATAGGGAAAAGGCGGCAAGTATGCTTGGGATCGCCCTGAGAAATCTTTATTACAAGATCAGAAAATACGGCATCAACAGGGATGAGGATGGGGAAGACCGGCAGACGTAGATTATCTCCCGGCATGGCCGCTGCCGGCACGGAGCTTGCTGCATTAATGGGATATATAGTAGATTAAAATCTGTGATGAGTATATAACGCACGGTAAATTAATTGCTCCATCTGCCGGAGATGCGCGGCAGAAATACACCGAAGGAGACAAAAGAAAACATGGCCAAAGCAGAGAAAAAAGTCGCCCTCAAAAAAGTATCGGCAAAGCGGTCGGCTGCCCCGGCTCCGGCAAAAAAACGTTCAGCGCCTAAGTTCACAGCCAGGACTGTAAAGGAAATTACAGCTACCTTTATTGACAGCGTCGGCCTTACCGCTAGAGTGGCGTCCGCCCTTGCGGCTGAGAATGTAAACATACTGGCAGGGACCGGATACTCGGCCAGCGGCCTGAGGCGCAAGGCAATTTTTACCCTGATTGTGGACAACCTGGTAAAGGCTGAGAAGGCGCTGGAAAAGATAGGGGCCGAGGAGATACAGGATTCATCCGTGATCATGGTCGAGACCGAAAATAAGGTCGGTGCGCTGCAGAGGATATCCGGCGCAATTTCGGATGCGGGTATAATGATCTACTATTTCTATTCCACTACCAGTTCAGGCAAGACCGCAACCTGCGTTTTCAAAACAGCCGACGACAAGAAGGCGATCAAGATCCTCCGCGAGGCTTAAGACATATTATCTGCATGCAAAATATTGCACTAACGCAATATTTTGCATGCTTCCGCAGCTCTGTTCTACCGCAACTCCCCGGTTTTTAGTGATATTGCATGAAAAATGGCATATACTTGTCTGAGAAACGGCCGGCATTGAAAGTGCTATATTTGTAAAAGAAGGGCTGGTTTGAAACCTGCCCTACAGTAAAAAATAACCGGCTATTCTTAGGAGGACCCATTAATGAGCAATCAGATATCAGCTGGGGCGCTGTTCAGGACCGCAGTAAAGGAAGAAGCGCCGTTGCAGGTCGTCGGTGTCATAAATGCTTATGCAGCCCGCCTTGCGGAACGTACCGGCTTCAGGGCGCTTTATGTCTCAGGCGGAGGCGTGGCAGCCGGTTCTCTTGGTGTGCCTGATCTCGGTATCAGCACAATGGATGACGTGCTGACGGATGTCGGGCGCATAACAGATATCACCCGTCTCCCGGTTCTGGTTGATATAGACACTGGATGGGGCGGGGCGTTCAATATCGGCAGGACGATAAGGTCCATGATCAAGGCAGGCGCTGCTGCCGTGCATATTGAAGACCAGGTCCAGGCAAAACGCTGCGGACATCGGCCCGGGAAGGCGATAGTGAGTAAAGGCGAGATGGTAGACCGCATAAAGGCCGCTGTTGACGCGAAGATTGACTCTGAGTTTGTTATCATGGCGAGGACGGACGCGCTTGCGGTGGAAGGTCTTGAGGCTGCCGTCGACAGGGCCTGTGCCTGTGTGGAAGCCGGCGCGGACATGATATTCCCTGAGGCGATCACGGATCTCGACATGTACCGCAAATTTGCCGGCGCGGTGAAAGTGCCGATCCTTGCAAATATTACCGAGTTCGGATCGACCCCGCTTTTCACTGTAGAAGAGCTCCGGAAGGCGGAGGTGTCTCTAGTCCTCTATCCGCTCTCGGCCTTCCGCGCCATGAGCAGGGCCGCCTTGTCGGTCTATAATGCCATACGTACGGAGGGCACGCAGAAAAACGTGGTCGGCCTTATGCAGACACGAGCGGAGCTTTACGATTATCTTGATTACCATGCCTTTGAAGAAAAACTCGATAAAATATTCTCTATGGAGGAGCAACGATGAGCACAGCCGCAATAACAAACGCAGAAACCGCTGCTGCACCACGGGTAAAAAAATCTGTTGCGCTCTCAGGCGTAGCAGCAGGCAATACAGCTGTTTGCACTGTCGGAAGGACAGGGAACGACCTGCATTACAGGGGCTACGATATTGTTGAACTGGCGACGCATGCAACCTTCGAGGAGGTTGCATATCTCCTGGTGCATGGCGATCTGCCGACCATATCTGAGCTGAAGGACTACAGAAAAAAGCTTAGGAGTCTGCGCGGAATACCGGCCTGCCTCAAGAGGGTGCTCGAAGATATTCCGGCCGCAGCGCATCCCATGGACGTGCTCCGCACAGGCTGCTCAGTGCTTGGGAATGTGCTCCCCGAAAAAGAAGACCGCAATATTCAGGGCACACGCGACATTATCGATCACCTGGTCGCGTCCTTCGGTTCGATGCTGCTTTACTGGTGGCACTACAGCCGTAGCGGCATCAGGATCGACGTGGAAACAGATGAGGAGACGGCAGCCGGCCATTTCCTTCACATGCTGCACGGAAAGAGGCCGTCACCGCTGCACGAACGCGCGCTTGACCAGTCGCTGATCCTTTACGCTGAGCATGAATTCACCGCCTCTACCTTTGCGGCCCGTGTAATAGCAGGGACGCTTTCCGACACATATTCCGCTATTACCGGCGCGATCGGCGCACTCAGAGGGCCGAAGCACGGGGGCGCCAACGAAGCGGCATACGAGATCCAAAGGAGATACCGCAACGCTGAAGAAGCTGAGGCGGACATTAAGACACGGGTCGCGAGCAAGGAGATAATCATAGGCTTCGGACATCCTGTGTATACCGTGTCCGACCCGAGGAACCCGATCATAAAGGAGATAGCGAGGAACCTCTGCAAGGAAGGCGATAATATGAACCTCCATCATATTGCGGACCGTATTGAACATGTGATGCGCACTGAAAAGAATATGTTTGCGAACCTCGACTGGTATTCCGCTGTTTCGTATCACATGATGGGGGTCCCGACGTCGCTGTTCACCCCGATCTTTGTGATATCCAGGACCACGGGATGGGGGGCGCATGTAATCGAACAGAGACTGGACAATAAAATTATCAGACCCTCCGCCAATTATATCGGCGAGGAGGACAGGACGTTTGTTCCGCTTGAGGAAAGAAAATAAACTTTTTATTGCAATAAAAACAGAGACAGACATGCTGAAAAACATCATAGAATCGGCAGATTATTTTGATATACGTAAACGCAGACATGACCTCCGGCGCAGTTATAGAGAAAAGTCTTACCAGTGCAAACCGGCTGCGGAGTCTCGACTATGATGGTTTTTCATTACGCCTGTCTCTGTTTTGCTCTGAATTCCTTGTGTATATTTTGTGTCTAATAAATCAGATAACGTTATAGAAAGGAAATAAATATGAGTTCATCTATCTCAAATGTGCGTCCGTCACCGGACAAGGTGCTTGTCGATATCGCCGATTACGTGACGGGCTATAAGGTCAAATCGAAGGAGGCATACGACACAGCGCGCTACTGCCTGATCGACACACTCGGCTGCGGCCTTGAGGCCTTGGGCTATCCCGCGTGCGCCAAGCTGCTGGGGCCTATAGTACCAGGAACAATTGTGCCAAACGGCGCCAAAGTGCCGGGCACTCAGTTCCAGCTCGATCCTGTGCAGGCGGCCTTCAATATCGGCGCGATGATCAGGTGGCTTGATTTCAATGATACCTGGCTTGCGGCTGAATGGGGACATCCCTCCGACAACCTCGGGGGCATACTTGCGCTTGCCGATTACCTGTCCCGCAAGGCGGTGGCGGAAGGACGCGCTCCGCTGGTTATGAAAGACGCGCTGACCGCGATGATAAAGGCGCACGAAATCCAGGGCGTTATAGCTTTGGAAAACGCTTTCAACCGCGTAGGTCTCGACCATGTGGTGCTCGTCAAAGTCGCCACTACCGCGGTGGCGGCGGAGATGCTGGGCTGCACAAGGGATGAGATCATCAATGCGCTTTCGAACGCATGGGTAGACGGGCAATCTCTCAGGACATACAGGCATGCCCCGAATACCGGCTCCAGAAAATCCTGGGCAGCCGGAGATGCGACCTCGCGCGGGGTCAGGCTGGCGCTGATGGCGCAGAAAGGCGAGATGGGCTATCCCTCTGTCCTTACGGCAAAAACCTGGGGTTTTTATGATGCGCTCTTCAGAGGAAACGAGTTTAAGTTCCAGAGACCTTACGGCTCATATGTCATGGAGCATGTGCTGTTTAAGATATCCTTCCCCGCTGAGTTCCATGCGCAGACTGCAGTGGAATGCGCAATGCAGCTGCATCCGAAAGTAAAAGACAGGCTCGATCAGATAAAAAAAATAGAGATCACTACTCATGAATCGGCCCTCCGGATAATCGACAAAAAAGGACCTCTTAACAATCCGGCGGACAGAGACCATTGCATACAGTATATGACGGCTGTAGGGCTTATCTTCGGCAGGCTCACCGCAGCCCATTACGAAGACAATGTTGCCGCAGACAGCCGCATCGACGCCCTGCGCGAAAAGATGGTCTGCACCGAGAATCCCCGGTACACAAAGGATTATCATGAGCCTTCAAAACGGTCTATAGCAAACGCCATTCAGGTGTTTTTTAAAGACGGCACAAAAACCGACAGGATAGAAGTGGAATATCCGATCGGCCACCGTCGCAGGCGCAGGGAAGGCATGCCGGTGCTTGTCGAAAAGTTCAGGACTAACCTTGCGCGGCGGTTTCCCGCAAAACAGCAGGCCGCGATACTCGGCGTATGTCTCGATCAGAAGCGGCTTGAACCCTTGTCTGTGAACGAGTTTGTTGATATGTTTGTTATCTGACCGGAAGAGAAACTCGGGTATATAGTCTGTAGACATTCAGGTGTATAGGTCGGAACATATCCGATCGCACAAAGCTTTTACCTGAAAGACTACAGTCTAAACAACCTTAGCAACAACCTGAGCATTTAACTATATTTCTTTGGTTACTTAGCATAAAATATATGAAACTCAACCGGAGGTACGATCAATGGGCGTTTATGAAGAGGTATTTCAGCGGAGCATTCAGGACCCCGAGGGCTTTTGGGGAGAGGCTGCCGGAGCGATCGACTGGTACAGGAAATGGGACAAGGTGCTGGATGATTCAAAAAAACCTTTTTACCGGTGGTTTGCAGGCGGAGAGCTGAATACGTGTTACAACGCCCTTGACAGACATGTTGAAAGAGGGAGGGCGGACCAGACCGCGCTTATATACGATAGTCCTGTAACAAATACCATCGAAAAATATACTTATGCCGAACTGCTCGACATGACGGCCCGGTTTGCCGGGGGGTTGAAGGGGATCGGCGTAGTCAAGGGCGACACGGTAATTATTTATATGCCGATGATCCCTCAGGCTGTGGTAGCCATGCTCGCGTGCGCCCGCCTGGGCGCGGTGCACTCGGTTGTGTTCGGAGGTTTTGCCCCTCATGAGCTTGCGATCCGTATCGATGACGCCAAACCGAAGGCTATAATTACCGCCTCCGGCGCAATCGAAGGCGCGCGTATAATTGAATATAAGCCGATGCTCGACAGGGCGGTAGAACTGGCAAAACACAAACCCGAAAAATGCATCATATTTCAGCGGAGATTTGTCAGAGCCCCTCTATTCAGGGGACGCGATCTCGATGGGGACAAATTGGCAGCCGATGCGCAGCCCGCAGACTGCGTCCCGGTTAAGGCGACTGACCCTCTTTACATCCTCTATACATCCGGTACAACCGGCATCCCCAAAGGCATTGTGCGCGACAACGGCGGCCATGCTGTTGCCCTGCGCTGGAGTCTTGAAAATATCTATGATACGAAACCCGGTGAAGTATACTGGGCCGCCTCGGACGTCGGCTGGGTTGTCGGCCATTCATACATAGTCTACGGCCCACTGCTTACCGGCTGCACTACTGTCCTCTATGAAGGAAAGCCGATAGGGACTCCCAACCCCGGCGCATTCTGGAGGGTCATCTCCCAGCATAAGGTTAAAACGCTGTTCACTGCCCCCACAGCCTTCAGGGCGATCAAGAGGGAGGACCCTATAGGCGAACATATAAAAAGATACGACCTCTCGGGATTCAAATATCTTTTCCTGGCCGGCGAGCGTCTTGACCCGGATACATACCATTGGGCCCATGACCGTCTGAAGATCCCGGTTATCGACCATTGGTGGCAGACTGAGACCGGCTGGCCTATCACAGCCAACTGCGCCGGCATAGAGCAGTTCCCTATAAAACCCGGGTCCTCGACAAAGCCTGTGCCCGGCTTTGACGTCCGCATACTCGACTCTGAAGGGAAGGCCCTTGGGCCAAAGGAAGAAGGACTTGTCGTTATAAAACTTCCCCTGCCGCCCGGCACCCTGCCGACCTTATGGAACGCCGACCAGCGGTTTCTTGACGCATACATGAACATGTTCCCAGGGTATTATTTTACGGCAGACGGAGGATACAGGGACGAAGACGGCTATGTGTTCGTAATGGGCCGCGTTGACGACGTTATAAACGTCGCGGGCCACAGGCTCTCCACCGGCGAGATGGAAGAGATAATAGCTACGCATCCGGATGTCGCCGAGTGCGCTGTTATCGGCGTCGGCGATTCGCTCAAGGGTCAGCTGCCCGTGGGCTTTGCGGTGCTTAAGGCAGGCACAAAAAAGGGGCCGGAAGATATCAGAAAAGAACTGACGAAGCTTATAAGGGACGAGATCGGTCCCATAGCCTGCTACAAGGAAACCGCTGTTGTAGCCAGGCTGCCGAAGACCCGCTCAGGTAAAATTTTACGCGGGACCATGAGGAAGATCGCCGACTGCGAGACTTTTAAGGTTCCGTCCACAATAGACGATCCGGCTATTCTCGACGAGATTGAAGACGCCTTGAAAGGCATAGGCTATGCGAGAAAGGGCAAGGATTATCTTGTGCTGTAGGACGATAATTTAACAGAATATATGAATTAATGAGACTGTAAGTGATGATGACGCAATTGGAAAATCTCCCCTACCCCTCTTTGCCAAAGAGAGAAATTGTTTCTCCCTCTGGTAAAGGGAGGGCAGGAGGGACTTTATAAAACATAAAGATTTACATAAGCTTTCAGATCACCCATGAGCTTATTTGTATGCTGAAAAACCAGGTACTAAAAAAGATCGTCATGTCGGTTTCGGGGTTTGCGATGACCGCATTTGTCATACTGCACCTGCTCGGCAACACGACCATATTTGCCGGTCCCGACGGCATAAATGAATACGCAAAGACGCTGCATCGCTTTGGCGGCATCATATGGGTTTTACGGCTGTTCCTCGCCGGAGCGTTTTCCCTTCATGTATTTTTCGGCATAAGTCTGAAGCTCGAAAACAGGGCCGCAAAATCCACGCGCTATGCTGTAAAAGAATATATAACATCGACATTTGCGGGAAGAAACGCAGTATGGACGGGCCTTTTGATCGGCGCCTTTCTTGGCTTCCATCTGTTGCACTTTACGCTTCAGGTCATATTGCCGGAGTATTCTGCCGCAGTTCATGCCGATGCCGGGGGCAGGCCGGACGTGTTTATGATGGTTGTGGGCGGTTTCAGCAATTTGAGTGTGGCAGGCTTATACTTATGCGGTCTCGGCGCGCTGGGACTGCATCTTATGCACGGCATTCAAAGCGCATTTCAGACGATAGGGATGAATAGCGAACGCACGTTTCCTTTAATAGTCAGGGGAGGGCTTATTGCTGCCGCGCTTATTTTTCTCGGATTCGCATCCTTCCCCATAACAATCTTTTCCGGTCTTCTGAAATGATGCGCCGAACGGTTTATGAGGAGCTGTCTTGACTGAATTTTACGGTAAATTTCCAGGTGAACCGCAATGATACTCGACGGTAAATGTCCCTCCGGACCCCTGTCCGAAAAATGGGATAAGCACCGCACTGAAATGAAACTGGTGAGCCCGAGCAACAGGCGCAGATACAGGATCATTGTCGTTGGGGCCGGTCTTGCCGGTTCCTCTGCTGCCGCGACCCTCGGAGAACTCGGTTACAATGTGGACGTGTTTTGCTATCAGGACAGCCCGCGCCGCGCGCACAGCATCTCGGCGCAAGGCGGCATAAATGCGGCAAAGAACTATCCGAACGACGGCGACAGCGTCTACAGACTTTTCTACGACACTATCAAGGGCGGCGACTTCAGGTCAAGGGAGGCCAATGTATACCGGCTTGCTGCTGTGAGCTCCGGCATAATCGACCAATGCGTCGCGCAGGGCGTGCCGTTTGCCCGCGACTATGCAGGCTATCTCGACAACCGCTCTTTTGGCGGGGCGCAGGTCTCCCGCACTTTTTATGCGCGGGGACAGACAGGCCAGCAGCTGCTTCTGGGCGCATACTCGGCGCTTTCACGGCAGGTCGGGGCAGGGACTGTTACGCTCCACACCCGAACAGAGATGCTCGACCTCGTGCTGGTCGGCGGCGAAGCCAGGGGGATTACGGTCCGCGACATGGTCAGCGGCAGGATACGGGTTCATGCGGCAGATGCGGTCTGTCTGTGCACCGGCGGTTATACGAACGTTTATTATCTCTCGACAAATGCGATGGGATGCAATGTGACCGCCACTTACCGGGCATATAAAAAAGGGGCCTTCTTTGCAAACCCCTGCTTCACCCAGATCCATCCTACATGCATCCCTGTATCGGGCGACCATCAGTCCAAGCTGACGCTTATGTCCGAGTCTCTCAGGAACGACGGCAGGGTCTGGGTGCCTAGGATAAAGGGAGACAAAAGGCCCCCGAATGAGATACCCGAAGAGGAAAGGGACTATTACCTCGAACGAAAATATCCGAGCTTCGGCAACCTGGCGCCCCGCGATATATCATCCCGCGCGGCCAAAGAGGTCTGCGACGAAGGCCGCGGGGTAGGCACAAGCTGGCGCGGCGTATACCTGGATTTTGGCGATGCGATCAGGAGGCACGGGGAACAAAAAATACGGGAACTCTACGGAAATCTTTTTGACATGTATGAGAAGATTACGGATGAAAACGCCTATACACGTCCGATGCGCATATATCCTGCGCCGCATTACGCCATGGGCGGCCTGTGGGTAGATTACAATCTTCAGAGCAATGTGCCCGGACTATTCGTTCTCGGGGAGGCAAACTTTTCAGACCACGGCGCCAATCGTCTTGGGGCAAGCGCGCTGATGCAGGGGCTTGCCGACGGATATTTCATTATCCCCTATACGATAGCTGACTATCTTGCCCGGATAAAACCCGGGCTTGCTGATTCCGGCGATCCGGAATTTATCAGATCTGTCGTAGAGGTCGAATCAGGCATAAAGAAGCTGCTTTCGATCAACGGTAAAAAAACCGTGACAGAGTTCCACCGTGAATTGGGCGCTCTCATGTGGGAAAATGTCGGCATGTCGCGAAGTCGCGCCGGGCTTGAAGAGACGCTTAAAAGAATCCCCGAAATCAGGGAAGAGTTTTGGCAGAACCTGAAAGTCCCGGGCGATGAGGAAGAACTGAATCAGGAACTGGAAAAGGCGGGTCGTGTGGCCGATTTCCTCGAGTTCGGCGAACTGATGGCGCATGACGCCCTGCACCGCCACGAGTCCTGCGGCGCGCATTTTCGCACTGAGTTCCAGACCGCCGAAGGCGAGGCGAAGCGGGATGATGAAAACTTCTGCTATGTCTCTGCATGGGAATTCAAGGGCCTTGACCATAAACCCAAACTCCACAAAGAACAGCTCACCTTTGAAACTGTCAGGCCTTCGGCCAGGAGCTATAAATGAGGAACTATAGATAATGGACCTCACGTTGTTTGTCTGGCGTCAGAAATCTGCTGAAGACAGGGGAAGGTTCGAACAATACAAGGCCGGAGGAATAACGTGCGAAATGTCTTTCCTCGAGATGCTGGATGTTGTAAACGAAGCGCTGATAAAAGAAGGCAGGGAACCCATAGCCTTTGATCACGACTGCCGGGAGGGCATATGCGGCGCGTGTTCACAGGTCGTTAACGGGGTCCCTCACGGACCTCGTGAAAAGACCACTATTTGCCAGCTCCATATGAGGCATTTCGGGGACGGCGACACTATCTACATAGAGCCGTTTCGTGCGCGGGCATTTCCGGTTATAAGGGACCTGATCGTCGACAGGAGCGCACTCGACCGCGTCACTCAATCCGGCGGGTATGTCTCGGCGCATACCGGGGGCGTTCCGGACGCAAACGCGATCCTTATACCAAAGGCCGATGCCGACGAGGCCATGGATGCTGCGGAATGCATAGGCTGCGGGGCCTGTGTTGCGGCATGCCCAAACGGGTCTGCCATGCTGTATACGGCTGCCAAGGTGGCGCACCTTGCAAGGCTGCCGCAGGGAAGGACAGAGGCCGCCCGCCGCGTCTGCATGATGACCGACTCCATGCTGAAACAAGGGTTCGGCGGCTGCAGCAATCACTACGAATGCCAGGCTGTATGCCCTAAGGGGATAAAGGTCCGGTTCATAGCCACGCTGAACAGGGAATACATGAAATATATGCTCGGCACTCGGCCGGATTAATAAGGATCGAGCCCTTTATGTCTATTTTTTGCCTCGCGTCTTTTGCCCCGTGTCCGCCGATTTTTCGCGAAAAGTAAGAGTCTGCAGACGTCAGCGCGAACCTTTCAGCTTGTTTCTGTACATCCCGGCATCCGCCTCCTTTATCACCTCCATTAAGTCTTTTCCCTGGTCAAACACGGCGCATCCCGTGCTTACGGACAGCCCGTAATCCGGCTCGGTATGCTCCCTGTTCCAGAATGCAATATGTTCATTGATACGCTCAATCAGGGCATCACAATCACCGTGACCGGTTTCACGCGTAACAACCAGAAATTCGTCTCCGCCGAAGCGCACCAGCAGGTCGGAGGACCTGATTGCCCTGCCCAGAATGGAGGCGCATTCCTTTAGCAGCCAGTCGCCGATCAGGTGACCGTAGATATCATTTGTCTGCTTGAAATTATCAACGTCCATGATGACGATTGAAAACTTATCTCCATAACGTCTTGTCCGCTCAATGTCGTTGGATATTATCGCGTTAAAAAAATTCCTGTTGTATATGCCGGTGAGCGGGTCTCTGATCGCCATGATTTTCAACTTGTCGTGGGTCAGTCGCAGGCTGTGTATCAGTGTGACGATATGTTCGTATACCTCAGTTACGGGGTCTTTGAAAACCGCCTCCTGATAAACCTCACATTCAGTGCAGCTTTTATATTTGACCGCGAATTCACCCTGAACTTTTCCGCCGCACATTGTCCCGGCTGCCAGCCAGCACCGAACATCAGCGTTAAAATAAGCAGGGCAATCTTTTTTGGAACAGTTTTTCTTTTCCCAGCATTTGACTTCGCTTTCTTTCAAAATCAGACGCAGCCACTCTTCCCAGGCAGCGTCGGTTTCCTGCAGCGACAGCTCAATAAATAATCTGAGGTCATGAGTCAAATTCCCCAAAGCCGACGTCAATGGATGATCGCAATACATAGATGACGTCCCCCTTTCCGGAAATAAAGTAGTCACATTAAAGAACGACCCTGAAGCCAAAAAAAAGTGGTGTCTGCTCTCTCGTCGGGCCAGCGGTTTTGATGCCCGGCTTCTAGATGCCGGGACTACAGAGTCCCTGTTTTGCAAAACCTTCGTGCTGAGTCTCAGAGGAGCAGGACCACCACCTGGTGAACCTCTCTTAATTCCAAAATTACTCCTGCCTGGCCTGCTTGTCAACTTCAAAGTCAAGTTCTTATCCGACCGTATAACCCGGAGTTTAGCGGCCCGGCGCGTCCGGGCGGATACCGCAGGTGTCCGGCAACGGACCGGCCCCACTATTAATAGCCGGTTTTTTTAGCTATGATTTATTTATGAGCTACAATGCATTTTGCATAAAGCACATTCCAAAATAAGGAGAGCGGGAAAATGATGAAAACCGGTAAAAAACTGATTTCCTCTTTTGTGTTGTTGTCATCTCTGGTGTTTGCCGCCTGTACGCCTTCGATCAGGCTCGACACACGCAGCGCGCAGGAATCCGAGATGTCCGGCACATATACGGGGATATTCTACGGCTGTAATTTCTTCGGCGACCTTGAGTCTGTGGTGCTGCTTGACAGGGAAGGGGACAAATACACTTTTGAACCATATGCCCCTGATTTCAAATTCAGAATTAAGAAGGGCCTTACTCCCGCTGAAGCCCTTGCAGAATCAAGGAAGTTCCTTGACTGCGGGCCGGCGTATTCCAGCGGCGAGTTGAACAAAATAGTCGCTCCCAACGGGGAAGTCCTGGGTTACGAGATCAGGCCGACATATCATGTTTTTGTTTACGGGACCGACGTACTCGATACGTATTACAGAATCAGGGACGACAACAAGGTCATAATTACCATAAGAGTGCTCCCTTTTGTAAACAGGCTATACGAGGACGGCAGCCTCAGGGACAGGATGCGATAAATGGCCCAGAAGAAAGAACGTCTTATCCCGGATCACGAGAAGAAACATCTGCAGCAGGAGCTCGCAATGCTGCAGGCCCAGGTCTCTATAGTGGCGGTTCTGTCGGATGAAGAGAACGTTCCGTTCAATGAATTCTGCAGGGACCTGCTGACTGAGCTTGCCGCACTCACGGACAAGATACATCCGGTCTTTGCAAAAAAAGGCGGGCCGGAGGCCGCAAAATACAATGTGACACGCACGCCTACGCTGTTGATACAGCCTGAGCGCTATAACATCAGGTATACCGGAGCGCCTGCCGGGGAAGAGGCGCGCAGTTTTCTCCTTTCGATCATCATGGCATCTACCGACCGTTCAGCCCTGTCCGACGAATCCAAAAAAAGACTTTTGGAGCTAAAGGAGAAGAGAAACGTCAGGGTGTTTGTCAGCCCCACATGTCCGTACTGTCCGATGCAGGTCCTCCTTGCCGTGAGCGCGGCAGTTGAAAGGAGAGACCTGATCAGCGTTGAGATAGTGGAAATTTATGAAAACAAAGACCTCGCGGACAAATATAATGCATACACTGTCCCGTCTGTTTTCATCGACGAAGGGCTCGTCGCGCACGGACTGACGCCTGAAGAGGTGTTCATCGAAGAGGTGATTGCCGCCGCGCCTGTCGAGGTCAGCGCATATAAGGGGGCGGGCGAGACCGAAAAAGACCTTGTGATAGTAGGCGCCGGACCGGCCGGACTTACAGCCGCCATCTATGCGGCGCGTAGCGGACTCAGGACCGTGGTGCTTGAAAAAGGCAGCATCGGCGGACAGGTCGCTATTACTCCCGTTGTTGAAAACTATCCTGGCTTCAGCCGCATTGGCGGCAAGACGCTTATGGATATGATGGCGCAGCAGGCGGTGCTTTATTCCGAAATACACCAGGGTGAAGAGGTGCTCGAAGCAAAAAAGAATGACGCGTTTTTTGAGATAAAGACAAACAGGGCGGCCTATAAGGCGAAGGCGATCCTGCTGACAACAGGTGTTGAAAGCAGGAAGCTCGGCGTGCCGGGAGAAAAAGAATTTGACGGCAAAGGTGTGAGCTACTGCGCCTCCTGCGACGGCTACTTCTACCGGGACGGTAAAAAGGTGATCGTCGTAGGCGGCGGCAATACTGCGGCGACTGATGCGCTTTACCTGAAGAACATCGGCGTAGATGTAAGGGTTGTCCACAGGAAGGAGACGCTACGGGCTGAAAAGCTTCTGCAGGAGAGGCTCGATGCCAATAATATTCCAGTGATCCGGAATTCCGTTATCAAGGAAATACGGGGCGACAGATCGGTGAAATCGGTTGTGATCGAAAATCTGGCTGATCAGTCCATGCGCACCATTCCTGTTGACGGCGTATTCATTGCGATAGGCTATATACCCGGCAATACGCTTGCCTCCAAACTCGGAGTCAGGACGGACGAGGAAGGATATATAAAAGTGGACAAGGGACAGAGGACGAACGTCGTCGGGGTTTATGCTGCGGGCGATATTACCGGAGGATTCAAGCAGATTGTGACCGCGGTCGGGCAGGGCTCAACAGCTTCGGAAACGATATTCGAGGATATTTCAGGCGCATTTAAGACGGGCGAAAGCTCAGGCGTCAATAAAACCTGGTATGAATAATAGAGACCGGTCGGTCAGGCGCTCTCAGCGATGATTACCCTGTTTTTGCCGGTTGTTTTCGCCCTGTAAAGCGCCTTGTCGGATGCGAGCGTGAGGCCGCCGACAGAGCCCGCATGATCGGGGCAGACCGCCACCCCGATGCTTATGGTTATCTTCACGCCGCTGAGTTGCTTTTCAAACTCCGCGGCCTCAATCGAACGCCGGATTCTCTCCGCAACATGCTTCCCGCCCGCAAGGTCTGTTAAGGGGAGGATGACAGTAAATTCTTCGCCTCCGTAGCGGAATGCCAGGTCGTTGTCCCTGACTGAGGTTATGATGTGACGAGCGACATCCCTGAGAACTTCGTCTCCGCCGGCATGTCCGTACGTATCGTTGATAGTCTTGAAATTATCTATATCCATCATCAGCAGGGTGAACTTCTCCCCGTACTTCTCAAACTCCTCAAACTGCCTGTTGATTGAATATCGAAAATGCCGCTGCGTATACAGCTTTGTCAATTCATCGGTTATGGCGAGGTAATGGAGAAAGGCATTTTCAAAGGCAACAGCCAGATGATTGCTCACCTGCCGAACAAACTCAAGGACTTGCGGATCAAACGCCTCTTTTTTCCTTATGTCGAGAAGGGCAAGACGGTTGTTACCCTTGTTGACGGGTATAATTACCCGTCTTTTGTCCGCTGAGATTTTCTCCTCGTTAAACGAACCGTGCATCCATTCGCCGACAGCAGAAAACATCGGATCTGTTTCGGCTATCTTCTTCCTCTTCTTCCTGTTCTCCTCTCTCGTCCAGGTGATGCAGCTGAATTCTTTGTTTTCCCTGGCAATGACTATATCCACTTCATCTGCTGCGAAGGTGTCCGCCACGATCTCGATAACAATGGATTTTAGCTCCTCCAGATCAATGGTCCTGCTGAGCCGCTCCATCAGGCTATAGAGCACGCTCAGTTCATTGTTTTGCCGGGCGATTTTATCAATATATTTGTCTATGCCCTTTGAAAATATGGTCGAGAGAAACGGGACGAGAAAGATTAGACAGACCATTCCCGAGCCGAAAATTATCAATTCTATGGAAGCGATGAGCGCGTAAGTCCGCTTTAAAGGCCGATCTATGATAAGTTTGCCGTTGACGCGCTGCTCTTTTGCGTGACAACCGTGACAGGCAGGTTCATTATATAGAACCTTGATGTTCCTCTGAACCCTCATCCCGTCTACGTCGATCATTACAGTCCTTGCAGTGGGCGAGACGCCGGTGGTCTGGTGACAGCCGCGGCAGGTTATATCGCTGTTCCTGTCAAGGGTCCTTCCGATCTCTCTCCTGTCGGACGAATAGGCTATTCGTCCGTTCCTGTCGAGTATAAAGGCTTTTACAAGGGAATTTGATTTGCTTATATCATCCAGAATGTCCTGCATCATGGTAGTATTCCTGGCTATCATGAGGCTTTGCATGCTTGTTTCAATCAGGTTGCTCATGTCCCTTGTGCTGGTCGCGCTGTCTGCGATGAGCCGGTCCCTCAGAAACATGGCAAGGAAGATCATGGTGGCCGCAATGGAAAGGGTCATGATTCCGAGGACTCCCCAGAGGATTTTCTTTTTGAGGGGGTATAGCCAGTCTATTTGCATATTAGTGGTTGCATATCAGGGCTCTGTCCGACCGCATGTCAACATGCTGTAGGGCCTCCCCTTCTTTCAGTATAACAATAAATCCGGCGGCATTTCATTATAAGGCTTCATTCCGAAGATAAGGGCAGTAAAGGGACTGGTAACGTCGCTTAATAAATGAAGACAAGAGATATACCGATGATTCTGATCCGGAGCCTTTCTTTTTAAATCTGAAAAAAGCCCGGCTGCCTTGAAGATATAAGTTGGTGCCGAAGGGGGGACTCGAACCCCCACAGCGTTTCCACCGCCAGAACCTGAATCTGGTGCGTCTGCCAATTCCGCCACTTCGGCAACTGTGTATAATATCTTCAGATAAAAAAACTTGTCAACAACAATGGGTCTGCTTGTGAGAAATTACGGTTATTTCTTGTCGATGGTTTTGATGATCGCGTCGGCGTCAGCTGCTCCTGGTATAACGGTCCCGTCCGGGAAGATAATGTTCGGCGTACCGTTGATTCCCAGTTTCTGCCCCAGCTTCAGATTATCGTCTATCGCGCTCGTCTCGCATTTGGCTTCGGGCAGCGGTTTTTTTGCCATGGCATCGTCCAGCAGTTCAGGGGAAAATTTTGCGCAGGCAATCGCCTTGGACTTTCCGTATGCTTCCTTGTGCATCGGCAGCGGGAAAAGCTTTATATAGAAAGCGATATCTTTTCTCTTTTCGACCACCTTCTTCATCTCCTGATGAAGTTTTACGCAGTATGGTCAGTCGGGGTCGTCAAAGACGACGATCTTGTATTTGGCGTCTTTGTCGCCCATAACCACGGAGTTTTCGAGCGGTATCTGTGAAAAATCGACCTTGCTGATCTTTGTCAGACTTTCCTGAGTGTAGCTCGTGCGGGTCTTTATGTCGAAGATGTTGCCTGCGATGAGGTTCTTTTTTGAAAAGTCCAGATAGAGGATGCCCTTCTTGCCGCCGGACTCCATCCCTATTTCCCACAGTCCCTTCAGAGGAGCGGGTCCCACATTGATTATGGTGATATCGGGGATAAGCGCTTTGAGCGCTTCTTTGGCCTGATCAGCGTTGAGAAAATGACATTTCAGGCAGTCCTGGTCGCCTCCGGAAAATGCAAGGGCGGCACCGCTTCCGTAAATGCCGGCTAAAAGGACAACTGTTACAGCAATAAGTAACTTACGCATGGAAAAATTATAGCACAAAAAAATATTTTGATGTCAATGTCTGCGCCGGCCGGCAAAATTTGACTGCAAACAGGATTCGATGACGGATAGCCCGGCATATGTCCGTTAATGAAATATGATTAATATCATACCGGGATGCCCCCCTGCCGCTGTAATCTTAGACATGAAACCTACTGTGCCGGAGACAGGCTCCGTCCTCAGACTCGAAGGCGACAATGCCGTAGTGCTGCTGCGCGGCGGACAATCCTGCAAAGGCTGCGGCGCAGGCAAAATAGGGCTTTGCCGCGCGGCCGGCAACTCGATGATGCTCACCGCGAAAAACACGGTTGACGCAAGGCCGGGCGACAATGTTCGGGTCGGCATCGATCCGTCCGTCAGAATCAGCGGCTACCTGCTGGCTTATATTGCGCCGCTTACTTCGTTGCTTGCAGCCGCACTGCTTGGATATATCACAGGCGAATATATCGGCGTTGCCTCAATGGATGTTATCGCGGGCTTTGCCGGCTTCGGGGTCGTGACCGCATTTAGTTTCAGAAGACTCCGGCGGCTCGACCGTACGCACAGACTTATACTCAGGAATGTGGTGACGGACAACGTTTTCAGGGACGAAATAAAATCGGATGAAGAAAGGAGGTTTGAAAGTTTCGCGCCTGATGCTGATATGCAGCGGGAGTTCAGGTGCGGTTGAGCAATCTTCGGCATGGCGAAGACGCCCCGCGATTATATGCACTGGTACGGGTGGGCGCCCATGAAAGAGACTCTCCAGAAGATGAAGGATGAGGCCGGGAAGCTGAGGGCCGAGAAGGCTGCTCCAAAGAAATAAGTCTGAATTGTTTTAATAAAAGAGAGGGCAGGAAAGTTTAAGCTGCCCTCTCTTTTATTTCTCGCGGGACTGATAATCTCCTTTTTCGATGACGTTCGTTCATCGGGCCGGCATGATATAATTGGTTTGCATATAAACCGTCGTAGAAGGAAGGCTTATGCAAATAAGGACATTTGATCGGGCGGCATGGAATTTAAAACGAACATAAAAGTTACCGTCAAAACAAGCATCAGATGTCCGAGATGCAAAGAGAAGTTCGACAAACCGGTTGGAGAGGTCGAGACCCGGCGATGCCCTCACTGCGGCGCGCAGTTGCAGTTTTCAAAAGAAGGTTTTGACAATGCGCTCAGAGAGGCTGATGCCAAAGTTGCCGGGACGCTCGGGAGCATGGGTATTCCTATGCCGCCGGAATATGCGGAAATCGCAAAGGCCAAGGTGGTAACGAAGGTGCTGAATATTGCCGGCATTATGGCTGTATTATGGACCTTCTTTCTGCCGCTGCCGTATATCACCGCAGTAGTCGCATGCG